>JGI994J12354_10005246_pt1 | contig 11232 bp, 9 predicted proteins | sample IntmicLarv3ML3BL_FD_12354 | JGI IMG/M metagenome (IMG submission 12354) | reverse complement strand
AAAGCTATGGGTTCATTGTTAAAGTCTGTAAGTGAACTTGATGAAGAGGTTGTCCCCTTTGGCAGTGACGGCTGCGGGAACTGCACAGAATGTACATATCCTGATAATCCATGCAGGTTCCCCAAGACAGCATTCCCTTCTCTTGAGGCATGCGGCTTGCTTGTCAGCGATGTCTGCAATGACAACAGTGTACCATACTATTATGGTCGAAATACTGTGGCCTTTACAGGTGCTTTTCTTTTCAATCCTGAAGCATAGAATAAAGGCAAAACTTAAAAAAACCGTCTCACATTTCAATAAAATCCCGCTTTCAATTATGAAAGCGGGATTTTTATGCAACATCTTATTTATTTACAACGTTAATCGGGTTGCCGTCAACAAATGCCTGAAGGTTTTCGACAGCTATATCCATAAGACGCTTGCGGCTCTCTTTTGGAGCCCATGAAATATGCGGTGTCAAGAAGCAATTCTTGGCGGTTAGAAGAGGATTGTTTGCGGCGATGGGCTCTTGATTGACAACGTCAAGGCCGGCTGCATAGATTTTGCCGGAGTTCAGCGCATCGGTCACATCCTGTTCAATTATAAGAGGACCGCGGGAGGTGTTAATAAGAATAACGCCGTCCTTCATCTTTGCAATTGTGTTCTTGTTGATAATACCCTCGGTGCTGGGGAACAGCGGGCAATGGAGAGAGATGACATCTGATTGTGCAAGCAGCTCGTCCAATGAAACATACTCACCGATTTCTCTTCCGGCGTCATTTTCAAACTCGTCGAACGCAATAACTCTCATGCCAAATGCCTTAGCAATTTTACCGGCATTCTGTCCGATACGTCCAAATCCAATAACGCCAAAGGTCTTGTCCGCAAGTTCAATGAGCGGATAATTCCAGAAACTCCAGTCATCATTGTTCGTCCAATCACCGGCATATACTGCATCTGAATGTGCAGCAACATGGTGGCAAATCTCAAGAAGCAGTGCGAATGCCATCTGGGCAACAGCAGTAGTACCATATGTTGGAATATTGGTAACAATAATGCCGCGTTCCTTTGCTGCATCAACATCGACAATATTATATCCAGTTGCCAGAACACCAATAAACTTGATATTCGGGCACGCTGCGATAGTCTCACGGGTTACAGGAGCTTTATTGACAATGACAACATCAGCATCACCGATACGTCCGGGAATCTCAGCTATAGGTGTGCGGTCATATACAGTCAAATTACCGAGTTTTTCAAATCCCTCCCAACTAAGATCTCCGGGATTTTCTGTATATCCATCAAGAATTACGATTTTCATAATTTAAACTCCTTAATACCTTATTTATAATGTATTAGTCCTCAAGCATTGCCCATGCGCGATTAAGAACTCTCTTTGCACCGGCAACAACAGCATCAGGATCCTCATCTTTCCACGGCTTTACTTCAAAGGAAAGAACATAAGGGTCTTCCGCATTAAAGAATCCTTCATTTTTCAGCACACGGAGGAAGTCAAGAACTTCCAGAGTGTCGTTTGAGCTGTTGGGGAATCCAAAACGCTGGTGCTCATCACCATAGCCAACATCCGAAGCATTTTCGCAAACGGTGTTGCCAATATGGAAGTGTGTGAGGTAGGGGCGCAGAGTGCGAACAACAAATTCGGTTGTCTCATATGTCATCGGGATATGTGACAGGTCAATTAACAGACCAAAGTTGTTATGAGTGCAGCGCATCTCTGCGGCAAATTTGGCAGCAAGAGGTGCAGGACCAATGATTGATGCCTTTGCAATATCATAATCAAAAACTTCAAGCTCAATCATCATATTCTTTTTCTTTGCATAGTCGCAGAGATTGCGTGTGGTCTTCAGAAGCTGGGCATATCCCTCTTCCTTGGTTGCTTCTTCCCATTTTCCGGAAAGGAAAGCAATTCCCTTTGCGCCAAGGGATTCTGCTTCATCAATTGCCTCGATTAGAGTTGCTTCAGCTTTTGCGCGGTCTTCTTCATTGACAGCATTGGCATTCATGCCGGTAGTTAGAAGGCGTGGCTGAGCACCATAGCAAACGGTCATATGCGCCTCGTCCAGAACACGAGCTATCTTTCCGCGCATTTCATCGTCTTTAGTCCACGTCACTTCAATAGCATCAAAATAATCGTCATAGGCAATTTTCTTGATGAAATCCAAACCATTGGGATCGTCGCCGCGCATGGTGGACGGATATGCCATAAAGGATATCAGACCAACCTTAAAATACTTGTGAATAGATTCTTTCATCTTTTTTGCTCCTTATATAATATATATTTTATAACCTGATTAAGGTCTATTTAACAGCCAACAAATTGGCAGAACAATTATTGCCAACTGTCCTGCATAGCATACGATATATTATACCACCGAGAAGCCGCAAGCTATCGCCGCGGCTCCCGATGGTGAAGCTATAAAAGCTGTCTCGGCTATTATGCGTTTCTAATTTCCGCCGGGAAAAGTTCCTCATCAGTAGGAATAACTGCGTCTATCGGCTTGGAAACTACAGTATAGTTTACTATATCTTTCCATGTAACGTTCTTGCTGGTGCTGTTCTCACCCCATGTGGAGCAGCCCAAAGACATTGTAATAGGCAGTCCATTGAACCATGCGCCGCTGTTGCCAAGTGCCTGAGGCTGATTGACAAGAATTCTTGATACCTTCATGCGCAGTGCCATTTTATCAATCTTGGCATCATCGGTGGTATGAATTCCGCAGCTGTGACCTTTGCCCTGATATTCAAGAATAGCTTCCATTTTGTCAAGTGCATCTTCAAAGCTTGCAGCCTTTACCAATGTAACTATAACAGAAAGTTTCTCGCCTGTTAACGGATAGTCAGCGCCGATGCCCTCGTTCTCTTCAACTACAAAGAACTTTTTGCCTTCCGGCAGTGTCATGCCGGCGAGCTCTGCGATTTTTGCAGGGCTGGCAGCGGCAATCTCTCTATTTAGCTTGTGGTTCTCCGGCAGTCCCGGCCACACAGCTTTTTGAATTGATGCCTTTTCGGTTGTTCCATCGCGGACGATAACGGCACCAACTTTTTCAAATGCCGCAATCAGATCTTCATAGATATCAGCATGTGCAACAACACTGTTCTCTGATGAGCAGCTTGATGAGTAATCAAAAACCTTTGAGCGCATGACTTTGTCAGCAACATCATCCAAATCAGCAGTCACATCAACATAAGTTGTTGCGTTACCGGTTCCGACACCAATAGCAGGCGTACCTGAGCTATATGCGCCGCGCACTTTAGGAGTACCGCCGGTGCACACGATAAAGTCAACCTTTTTCATGAGCAAATCAGATGTCTCACGTGTTATCATATCAGGCGCAATGGTCTGAACCAGATCTTCAGGCGCGCCATATTTTTTGAGAATTGAGCGGATATAATCGACCACAAACTGACATGTTTTGCTGCCCTTGGGATGTGGGGACATAATTATTGCGTTGCGGCTCTTCAGTGCCCAGAGTGATTTCACTATTGGGGTAGCCTCGCCGTTTGTAACTGGAAGCAGAGCATCAATTACGCCCATGGGTTTTATATATGTCACAGTGTTTGCTTCAGAGTTAGTTTCAATGATGCCAACAGAGATTTCGTCTTTCATATCTCTATAGACACCTTTTGCCTTGTTGGCAATCTTATTGAACTTATCAGTAAACACGCCCATTTTGGATTCTTCAACCAGCATTTCTGCTGCCTTGCGGCGGAAATCCTCGTTACATGCGTTCCATGCCAGAGCAGCGCATAGTTCGTCAACACGCTTCTGATCATGACCCTCTGCGATTTCCTGTGCTTTTTTTGCTCTTTCGACTAAACCTGAAATATAAGCTTGCGCATCCATAGCCATTTTTGTATCTCCCTTCAATTTATCTTATCGCTAACTTAAAAATAGATACTAAATAATAATGATTGCTTGTGATTACCAGTTTTTAAACTGCGGAGGAGCCTTATAAAGACCGCCTGACCACTCGGTGATTTCTTTCATATCCTTCGCGGCAAGTCTCTCTCTTGTTGCCTCGGAACGGTCAATTCCCATATCCTCCGGGAACTGCACTTTACCTGCTGCACGCAGCTCATTAATCTCTTTGTCGGTGATTGTTCTTCCAACAGGTGTGTCACCGGCAACAGCTGCAATAAGCTTTTTGCGCTCTTCGAGGTTTTCTGCCATATAGACATATGAGAGTCCGATTTCGGTAATAAGATGAGTCATGTCATCGCCATGAATCATTACGGGAGGCTCCGGGAATCCAGCCTTCTTACCCACTTCAACAGCATCCAGCTGCTCAACAAATGACGGTCCGGCTTTTGTTGTGGTGCGCAGCATTTGTGTTACCAGCTTACGTCCGCGTGCCATTGGGTCATTGGGATTCGTAATCATGCTGTTCCACGCATAAGAAGAATGCCTTCTGCCGTTGGGGTTGCTGCCCATATTGGGAGCTCCGCCGAATCCGGTGATTCTTCCCTTTGTGACAGTTGAGGAGTTACCATAGCTGTCAATCTGCAAGGTTGAGCCTGTGAACATGTCGATGCCATAAAGTCCTGCCATCTGGCAATAGCAACGGTTGGAACGCAGAGCGCCGTCTTTGCTGGTGAAGAATATGTCAGAACGTGCAGCGACATAATCTTCCATACCAACTTCACTGCCGAATGCAACAACGCTCTCGACCCAGCCGGTTTCAATAGCCGGAATCATTGCCGGAATGGGGTTGGCTGCCCAGTGCTTGCATATTTTACCTTTGAGTCCCAGCTCTTCACCGTAGGTTGGAAGCAGCAGCTCAATAGCAGCACTTGCAAATCCGATACCGTGGTTCATTCTGGAGACAAGGTGTTTTCCATAAACGCCCTTAATAGCAATCATTGCCATGAGAACATGCTCATCCTTTATGATGGCAGGATCTCTTGTCATGATAGGTTCAATTGCGCAAGGCTCATCAGTCTGGACAACAAAGTCAACCCAGTCGGACTGAATGTCAACGCGTCTGACCTTGTCAACTATCTCGTTGACCTGTACAATAACGATACCATCTTTAAATGCTGTGGCTTCAACAAGTGTTGGTGTTTCCTCTGTGTTGTAGCCTGTGTAGAGGTTTCCTTCGGCGTCAGCCTGTTCTGCGACCACTAGCGCAACCTTTGGAATAAGGTCTGTGAACATACGGCTGTACATCTCAAGATATGTATGAATCGCTCCGACTTTAACAGTACCGGCATCAATCATATCCGCAATTCTTTTCGCGGAGTTTCCGGCAAATGAGAAGTCTAGTTCCTTGGCAATGCCAAGTTCAAAAATATCCAGATGCTCTTTTAACTGCGGGCAGGACATGATCATGTGCAGATCATGCACTTTTTTAGGATCAACCTTAGCCAGAGACTTTGCAAGTAGTACTGCCTGCTTCTGATTATCTCCCTCGATAACAACATTATCTCCCGGACTAATAACGATTTCTAATAGATCTACAATCTTGTCAAGAGGAACTATCTTATTTTTCGTGACTACCTGAGCCGCGTTCAATTTTGCAGCTTTTGCCAGTTTACCTGAGTTCCAAACTCGTGCGGTGTTGTTGATCATATCTTTCACCTTTCTTTTGTGAATTTTGTGTGTCACTGCAGTTTTTTAGTCCAGCCATACTAAAAACAATTGCACGAACCACGTAATACTTAAAAAAACAAATAAACAAAGATTATGTATTCTATCCCAATAATATTAGCACTTGTCATCAATAATATTTCATGATACCATAATAGTATCTGACAGAAAAAGGAGGGATGTTATGAAACTTAACCAGTTGCGATATTTCATGGCTGTGTGTAAACACAACAATATCACTAAAGCTGCAGCAGAACTGCATATAACCCAGCCTTCAATTTCCAACGCAATCAGAGATCTGGAGGAGGAGTTTGGCGTTGCATTGTTCTCCCGCCAAAGCAAGGGCCTCACCTTGACCGAGGAAGGTCGTTATTTTATGGAGAAAGCATCCGACATCCTCACAAGCACAGATACTCTAACTGAACAAATGCGTGACATGGGAAACAAGCGAAGAGAGATTTTAATAGGCGTTCCTCCGATGATCGGCACAATCCTCTTTCCCTATATGTTCCAGAGCTTTCGAGAAAAGCACCCGGGGGTTCATCTTACGATTGTTGAAAACGGTTCTGTTCAAGTGCGTAATCTCGTCGAAAACGGCACTTTGGACGCTGCAATCGTATCTGCAGGAGAAACAAGCAGTCCTGTCCTTGAAAGTGTCAATATTCTTGACACTGAAACTATGTTTTGTGTATCAACATCCCATCCTTTAGCAAATTGCGATTACGTAGATATCGACATGATAAAAGATGAGCCGCTGGTTTTGTTTAAGGAAGATTCTTATCAGACAACCATGATAATGAGAGTCTTTAAGAGTCAAAATATTAATCCCAATGTTATATTATATTCAAGCCAGCTGCATACAATCCGCGAACTCGTAACAAATAACATTGCTACAACAGTTCTTTTTAAAGGCATTGTGAAAGAAAATCAAGGGATTGTTTGCATTCCTTTTAAAGAGCCTCTGATAACAACAATTGAGCTCACGTGGAACAGGAATAAACATCTTTACAAGGATATAGAAAAATTTATAGATTTTACAAGGAAATACAGGCATTCCATTTCCCGGTAACCCACTTTGTTTATTCTGTAACATATTTATTGTAATGATAAATTTTTGTAATGTAAAATACATTTTTGCTATAGAGCAATAGCTTTTTACTAATGTTTCAAAAAATAGTAATATATATTTAGGCAAGATGTATAATTTCCTGCATATACCACCTGCCTGCAGAGCTTATTTTTATTAAGTAAATCAAACATTAACACATATAAATCAACAAGACCCCGCCATTTTTGGCGGGGTCTTGTTGATAAAATTATTAGTTAGTTTGCTACAATTCTGAAGGTTCTTTCCTGTGTGCCTATTTCGTAACAACATTCACGGCTGAACCTTTTAAAAACATCTCAATATTCTCCACAGTAATAGCATAACGCCTCTGTCTCGCTTCAAAAGCTGCGCCGGCTATATGAGGTGTAATAAAGCAGTTTTTTGCTTTTAACAGAGGGCTGTCTGCATTGATAGGTTCCTGTATCGCAACATCCAAACCTGCGGCATAGACTTTGCCGCTTTCTAAAGCGTCAGTTAAATCCTGCTCAACAACAAGGGGACCTCTGGAAGTATTAAGTATAATCACGCCGTCTTTCATCTTGGCAATATTCTGCGTGTTGATCATTCCCTTAGTGTCAGGCAGCAAAGGACAGTGGAGAGAAATAACATCGGATTTCTCGTACAGCTCATCTAGTGAAACATACTTGCAGTTTTCAGTTTCCAAGTCTCTATTTGGAAATGCATCATAAGCCAGGACTTTCATGCCAAGTGCTTCCGCAATTCTGGCAGAGGTCTGACCGATGCGACCAAAACCAACTACACCATATGTTTTTCCGGCAAGCTCTATGAGAGGATAATTCCAGAAAGACCAATCCGGATTGTTTGTCCAGTCACCTGCATACACAGCATCTGAATGCGCGCCAACATGGTGGCAAATCTCTAAAAGCAACGCGATTGCAAACTGCCCCACAGCGTTTGTTCCATATGTCGGCACATTTGTCACTGTAATTCCCATTGCTGTAGCTGCTGCCGCATCAACGTTGTTATATCCCGTCGCCATAACGCCCACATACTTGATTGATGGGCACTGTTCAAAAATCTCTTTTGTGAGCTGTACCTTGTTTACCAAAATAATTTCAGCATCACCAATTCTTGATATCACTTGATCTGCAGGTGTTCTGTCATATACTGTGAGATCGCCAAGTTTTTCGAGTGGCTCCCAGGGCATATCCCCCGGATTCATTGTGTATCCGTCAAGCACCACAATTTTCATAACGAAACGTCCTCCTATCACGCCCAAACCTATACATGATGACATGTTAGCGTGCAAATTTCCTAAATACTATCACCATTATCTTTTACTGTCCATATCATTTTTTCTTATGAAAAAGGATATTTCGTCTATGCATATTCCACTCTGCAATATAAATCAGCATCTGTTTCCCAGTATTGACTATCACTTTTCATATATAAAATAGTTTCGTTTTGTCAACTATCACAAGTTGTTTGATTTTTTCCATAATTTGCTATTCTTTTAATAGAGCAATATTCCAAATTGTTGTTTTAAGCATTAAATGGGGATTTTTTCATGTTAACTGTTTTTATTAATAATAATCCGATGAATTCTTCTTTCATAATTGGTATTTGTGCAATAATATAGATACTAATAAGTTTGTCATTGTTTTATCATGATTGTGAAAAAACTATTGACAACATGTAGTATCGTTGCTATAGTGAACAAAAATATGCATCATTTATTTCATAGCGCGAAACAATTGTACAAGTATACAATCACAAATAAGATTATTACGCTGTTTGCATTCATTGCAATCCGCAGAGCTCAGTATCGCACAGGATTATTACATCCGCATTCTGCTATATCGAAAACAGTGAACTTAGTCCAGCCGATTTTGTTTCACAATTATATTTTCGCAGAGAAGGTGGTATAAAGAGAAGTCGTAGTTATAGTTTTTTTCGGATTTCTTTGTTAGGAGTTTTGATAATTTGTAGAAGGGTGGTTGTATTTAGTGGAGTTTTTATCAGATAATATTGCGGCAGTATCCCTTATCGCACTTGTAATCGCAATAGTAATCACAATTTGGAGAGATACAAACCTTGGAACAATGGCACTCGCGCTTTCATTCGTTATCGGAGTTTTAATAACTGGCGGCAAAGTAAAAGATGTCGTTAGCGGATTCCCCACCAGCCTGCTTCTGATGCTGGTCGGAGTTACATATTTCTTTGGTATTGCGCAGACAAATGGTACTCTTGATAAAATTACTAAGTATGCAGTTAAATCGGTTAAAGGCAATGTTGCGATGCTGCCTGTTGTTCTGTTCTTTGTGGCTTTTATAGTTTCTTCAGTAGGCCCCGGACAGATTTCAACATCAGCTCTCTTTGCTGCACCGGTTATGGCTCTTGCAATGGAAGTCGGCATTCCTCCCCTGCTTATGGCTCTGGTCGTTGGTAACGGCGCACAGGCCGGCGCTATGTCCCCGCTTGCACCTAACGGTGTTGTCGGAAAAGGCGTTTTGGAGGGAATGGGAATTTTTGGCTGGGATATATCTATCTGGATGAATATGCTTTTCTCCCACATCGTTGTTGCTGCCATAGCATATTTTATCTGCGGCGGTATGAAGCTTATCAGAAAGCAAAAAGCTGGCGGCGCAGAATTTGAAGCAATGAAGAATATTCAGGTTGAGCCTTTCACCGGCAAGCAGAAGATTACTTTAGTTGCCATTGCTATACTGATTCTTCTTGTTATTTTCCTGAAACTAGATCTCGGCTTCACCTCTTTCATTCTCGGAACAATCTTAATTCTGGCTCAGGTTGGAAACGAGAAAGACACTTTCAAAGCCATGCCTTGGGGTGCGATTATTATGGTTACAGGTGTTTCCGTGCTTGTTAACCTTATGTCCGACATCGGCGGCATGGAGCTCTTTGCTGACATCATGGCAAAGACATCCACACCGAGAACTGTTACCCTTGTAGTTGGTTTCTTCTCAGCAATCATTTCTGCTTACGCAAGTACGTCAGGTGTTATCATGCCGGCGTTCCTGCCAATGGCTCCGATGCTGTTGGAGAAAATCGGTGCATCACCCGATGCTCTGAAAGGTCTTGTTTCCGCCATTGTTGTTGCCGGCCATCTCACAGACATGAGCCCGCTTTCAACAACAGGTGCTGTGTTTATTTCTGCCGCACCGGGCAACGTGGACCGCAAGCCGCTGTATAGAGGTATGATTTACTGGGGATTCTCAATGTCTGTATTCGGCGCAATTCTAGTATGGCTGATGTTCGGCATACTGAACATATCTGTCTAAATTCAGACAATAGATAATTCACTGAATGATATTATTAAGCCTTCCTGCAAAGAGGAAGGCTTAATTGTTACTAGCAAAGGATGCTTTTAGATGAAAACAAGGAAAACCAAGAAAATAAAAAAAAATAAAAAACCTCGCTTGTCCCTTGCCAGTACCGCAAGCACAGGGGTATTGGTTTATATAGCTTCAACTTTTGTTGTTTTTAGAGACCCATATCTCATGGCGCAGCCGGCTGTCATCCGCTATCTGATATGTATCGGTGTCTCACTTCTCACAGCAGCATTTGAACTGTTTAGAACAATCAGAAAAAGGAACAAAGAATATGCCTCCGGCAAAGTATCTAACGCTTCTCAGGAAGCGGAACCGCGCCGTCTTTTTGATTTTAAGAAAAACAGGTAGTTCTGCACCGGAATGTTCCTTTTCTTTTACGAGGTTTTTTTATAAATTCTTGCCAACAAATCCGGCTCAAATATGAGCCGGGTTACTTTTTTCTTATTGAAGAAGTCCGCAAATAATGGTAGGATGTTTTTAAGAGTTATTATAGCACTATTACAAACCTGATAAGTGCTTTCTGCTCTGGTCAAATGCGTACTTATTCTCATGAAATACTGAAAGGAGAAATGGACAAATGAAATTCCGCCATGTAACAATCTCAGTAAAAGATTTAGAGGAATCATTAAAATTCTATCGTGACCTCCTTAACCTGCCAGTTAACAGACGATTCTCATCCGGTGCTGATTCTGAAATAGCTTTCCTTGGAATTGGTGAAACAGAAGTGGAACTAATATACAACGGCAGTAAAAAAGACATTGCCATCGGGCAAGACATTTCAATCGGATTTGAAGTTCCATCAATCGAAGATATGATGACTTTCTTGCAGCAAAATGGTTATTCCATTAGTGACGTCAGGCAGCCAAATCCAAGCACAAAATTCTTCTTTGTTAATGACCCCAACGGTGTGAGGGTACAATTTATTGAGCACGCATAGAAACCGCTATCGCAGCCATTCTCTTTAGTATGAATCTTATTACAGGTTATTGCTCACAAAGTTTTTAGGTAAATAAAAACAAAATTTTCGGTTTACATAATAATGCAAAGAAGAGACGGCATATGCCGTCTCTTCTTTGCATTATTTTAATATTATTACACGGTTTTCAGCTGGTTTTATAGAAATTAGCCAAGTTCTTCAACGATTTGACAGCTAACAAAATCATAGTCAATATAGTGCGCAAAAATCTGAGCACGCAATTCTCTTTCCTCGCAAAGAATAGTTCCAC
>JGI994J12354_10005245_pt1 | contig 11236 bp, 8 predicted proteins | sample IntmicLarv3ML3BL_FD_12354 | JGI IMG/M metagenome (IMG submission 12354) | reverse complement strand
AACCACAACTTAAATGGTTCTGCTTTTTTTGAGGGGACGGATTGAATAATTCTGAATAGTTGCTCTGTATCAGCGACATCGGTTAGTCTTAATTTTCCATCCGGAGCAATTAATTTCAACTGGGGACAATTTGTCACCGTTTCATTTCCTTCTTCTAATAGACGCTGTTTCAATTTATTCCAATATTTACGTCCATCAACGCTTTCTGTTAAAATACTCACAACATCTACCACAGAAAAATACCATTTCTCCTGTTCTTCATCCCACAAAGAGCGGATTTTCTTATCTTCAAATAGTTTTATTGCGTCTTTTTTTGTCATTGTTTTATATTTTAGATTGTTTTTTATCAGGTGGAAAGCAGGTTTTATTACACATACAACCTCTCAAAAATTATTATTTCTGATATCGGTAATGTCCAATCATTCACTTTACCAAGCATGTCTTGGCAAAAATATTACACAATTTCTATTGTACCAACAATGGAGTAAAAAATTCGATCAAATTTTCTTCGGGATCGCGCAAATGAACAACTCGCATTCCCCAATCGGGCATATCGGTTGGCTGATTAATAAATTGTACTCCTTTTGCTAAAAAGGTTTGATAGGTTTCATCTACATTTTCTACTTCAAATGATATCATTGATTTTTCGCGACAACCAAAAGGTTGTGTTTTGTCGGCATTACCAACAGCAGGTGCCATATAATCGGATACAAAAATGGCAAATCCTTCAATTCCTTCGGCTACTTTAAAAGAGGCATAACAGCCGTTTTCGTCGCCCCACAAGGCTTCCAAACCAAGCGTTTCCGTGTAAAATCTGAAACACGTTTTGTAGTCTTTGACTAACAATCGTACATTGCTAAATTTCATAATCGTTAATTTTTTAAATAATTAATTAAAACCATTATTATTTCTGATATCGGTAATGCCCGATAATTTTATAGCTAAAAAGACAATCTTCGAGAACTTGCCCTGCTCCTATATTATGAACAATAAGATATCGTTTTCCATCAGCAGATTTGCGATTTACTACCATACCGATATGTGTAACGCTTCCGCCCAAATTCCAACAAACAATATCGCCGGGAAGATAGTCGGTTGCCTCTGTTGATAATGGTTTTACCGTTCCGTGACGCGAAAAGAAAACCATTAAATTAGGTACTCGTCTATGGTCAATATTTCGGTCGGTAGATTTCAGCCCCCACGTTTTCGGATATTTTGCAAAGTTGGCTTTCATATCTTCGTGAACTTCTTTTTGCAAATCAATACCCATTTTGCGATAAGCGCGAATTACCACATCAGTACAAACACCTTTATTTTGCGGCACATCGCCATTCGGATAACTAATAGAAAAATAGCTCGGATCGTACTGAACTTTTTGTTTAGTTAAAGTCATCGTAGAATCTGCAAGTTTGTCGTAAAAATTATTTTGCGCAACAGTTGTTCCGCTTATCAAGACAAGCAGTAAGCCGAATAATATATTTCGGAAGTTATGCATAATTTATTGATACAAAAATTTTATTCGTAGCGCAATGCTTCAATCGGATCTAAGCGAGCTGCACGAATTGCAGGAATAATTCCCGATAAGATACTCACGCAAAAACAAATGGTTACGCCGAGGAAAATCCACATCCAAGGAATAATAAAAGACGCGCCTATTAATAAGGCAATAAGATTGCCGATAACAATTCCTGCCAAAATGCCGAATGCGCCGCCTAACTGTCCGATTACAATAGATTCAAACAAAAATTGTTGACGAATAGTGGACGACCTCGCTCCGATTGCTTTCCGCGTTCCAATTTCGCGCGTGCGTTCGTTCACCGAAACCAACATAATATTCATCAGTCCGACAGCCGCGCCCAGCAAGGTAATCAAGCCAATGACAGCAGCTACAAGCGTTGCTCCGCTCATGTAACCCATCATCATTTCGACCAATGCTTCACTGCGTTCGATATTAAAATCCGTATCGTCGCTTGCCGACAAACGACGAATAATACGAAACAATCCTTCCGCTTCTTCCACGGCAATATCAGCATCTTCGGGATTGGTCGGCATAATTTCTATATAAAAATTTTGATTGGGATAACTGAAAACACTGCGAGCATTGGTTACCGGAATAATTACTCGTAAATCGTGACCTCCACCAAAACTTGAACCTTTTGGTTTTAGTGTTCCTATTACGCGGTAGCGGTTACCGCCAATCACAATATTTTCGTCGAGCGGATTTTTTCCTTTAAACAACACGCGCGCAACATCGCTTCCAATAATTGCCACGAACGCCGAAGTTTCGATATCGTAGGACGAAAAATTACGCCCCAAATCTATTTCCAAACCATCGGCAGCTAAATAATGTTCATTGGTTCCTTCTATTCCAATATTCGGATTGGTGCGTTCGGATTTATATTTTACGGTACCTACACCCGTAATCCATGTATTAATTGCAACACTTGCCGGAATATGATATCGCTCTTTGAATTCGAGCGCTTGCTGATAAGTAATATGGCTAAAACTACGTTTACGAACGCGTTTATTCAATATTTGAAAATTATTTCCCCAACTTTGAATCGTAAAAGTATTTGCGCCCATACTGTTAAAACTGGTAGAAATAGAGCCTTTAATCGCATCGACAGCAGTAAGAATTCCGACCAACGACATAATTCCGATAGCAATAATCAGAATAGTAAGCCCCGTACGCAAACGGTTTGTTTTAATCGCCGTAAGCGACACAGAAAGATTTTCTCGCAATAAAGCCCATGCTTTCATCAGCTAATCAATATTTAAGATTTGAATGGTAAAGATAAGAAATATTTTTCCGCCTCACGAAAACCTACTAAAAATTCTTTCGCCTTCATAGCTTGTTTTCCTGCCGGTTGTAATTTTATAATCACAATAAAACCATCGGCACAAGCAACTTTCAAAATTGTTTTTTTCTCTACAACCAATGTCCCTAAGGGTAAATTATGTAAATCTTTTTCCATCTGTACGGCTAAAATTTTCAACGAAGTTATCGCCCCTGTTTCACTATTTTGTAAATCGGCAGTGGCTGCAGGGTAAGGTGCTAATCCTCGTACTTGATTGTAAATAGTTTCTGCCCTATTTCGCCAATCAATTTGTCGTGTTTCTTTAGTTATTTTCGGAGCTTCTTGCAACAAAACATTCGGCAAAATTTCTTGCGGAACAGATTGTGCCGTGCCTTTTTCAATAGCATCAATAGTTTTCAAAACTAACTTCGCTCCTATTGTTTTTAATCTATCGTGCAACTGTCCGGCATTCTCGTCATCCGCAATTGGTGTCAATTCATGGAAAATAATTGAGCCGGTATCCATTTGTTTATCGATAAAGAAAGTGGTTACTCCGGTTTCTTTTTCTCCATTCATAATTGCCCGATTGATAGGCGCAGCACCACGATATTGCGGCAACAACGAAGCGTGTAAATTGAACGTTCCACATGGCGGCATAGTAAAAACAACTTCGGGCAACATGCGAAAAGCAACCACCACAAACACATCGGCATTCCACTCACGAAGTTGTTGCAAAAATTCTTCATCGCGCAATTTTTCAGGTTGAGCCAAAGGTAAATTATTTTCCAACGCATATTGTTTCACTGCCGAAATCTGCAGGTGTCGTCCTCGTCCTGCCTGTTTATCGGGAATAGTTACTACACCAACTATATTAAAACCGCCATCTACCAAAGCTTTCAAAGGAGCAACGGCAAATTCGGGAGTTCCCATATACACAATTTTCAACGGCTGATTCATTTCTACAAACTTTCTTTTTTTTCTTAGGTTATAAAATTTTTCAACAGAGAAGTAATACTTTTTAGCATAGGAATATATTTATCCACATTGAAAAGCGAAGAATCTTTTGTTGCTTTATAAGTCAGAAAAATACCTATCGGCAATAACACGATAGACGAAACCCAAGCGCCAAACGCGGGATCCCAAGCGCCGTCACGCGCCAATTTTTTTCCGGCAAGGTCAATTACCCAATAAGTAACAAAGAAAAATATTGATACCACAGTTGGCATTCCCAAACCACCTTTGCGTATAATTGCTCCTAATGGTGCGCCAATAAAGAAAAACACCAAACAAGCAAAAGCTAACGAGAATTTACGATGCCATTCCAATTCCATTCTTCGCCGTTGATAATCGTATTGCTCTTGTTGCGCCACAAAATTCGACACTTGCGCAAAACCTTTTTCTACTTGACTTTTTGCATTCCGTGCAATTTCCAAACGACTTTCCAACGACAAAGCAGTATATACCGAATCGAACGAAGCAGTATAAATATATTTTTGCTGTCCGATAGAATCTCTTTCAAAACCACGCCCAATATAGCCGTTCTCATGAAACGAAGAAGCAAATCGAACTCGATTGCTTTCCAAATTTCTACTCAAAGAATCTTCGACATAGGACAAATCTCGAATATTCATCGTTTCTGCCATATCTTTAAAAAGCGAGCCATCGCTACGTTTAAAGTCGTATCCTTCGAGCGGAACTAAAACCACCTGTTCATCAAATTTTCTTCGCTGAAACGGATAAATAGTATCGGTAGGCGTTCGGTCGCCTTCTTCGTAAGTTATACCATTATATAAAGTAAAAATAGCGTGTTGCTTATTTTCCGTCAGTCGAATATAGCCCGATTCGGCAGTAGTTACCGTAACATTTCCTTTTTTAGCACGGTGGTCATAAAACATAATGTCGTGCATCAATCCGGTATCATCGCTTTGCTTATCTACATATAAAATAATATCTTCAATTCCGTCGTAGAAAACACCTGCAGGAATTTTTACTTCTTCGCGCTTTTGCTTAATGTCGTAGAGAATTGTTCGGATTTGCAAATTGGCATAAGGAATTAAATTATTTGCTACAAAGAATGCGCCCATACATATCACTAACGCCAATACCATCAATGGACGCAAGATTCGCTGTAACGGAACTCCCGCCGCTTTCATCGCCAGCAATTCATTGTTTTCACCCAATCCGCCCATTGTCATAATAGAAGCCAACATGGTAGAAAGCGGCAAAGCCAAAGGAACAAATTGCGCCATTCCCCAAAAGAAAAACTCAATCACAACGCCTAACGAAAGACCTTTTCCTATCAGCTCATCAATATACATCCATATAAATTGCAGCAGCAGCACAAACAGTACAATACAAAATGTAAGCACCATTGGGCCAAGGTATGATTTAATCGTATAGCGGTCGAGTGTTCTCAAAGGAAATTGGAATTATTTTTTAGTTAGCCGAAAAAATATTTTGTAACAATTGGTCATCTACTTTATTTGGAAGCGTCACTTTTAATTTGGGTTCGCTTTCCATCGCGCGTTTGATTGCGAAAATTGCGCCATCGTTACGTGCCCACGAGCGACGCGAAATGCCGTTGTTCACATCCCAAAAAAGCATCGATTTCAGACGTCTGTCCGATTCGGCAGAGCCATCGAGCAACATTCCGAAACCGCCATTGACAACTTCGCCCCAACCAACGCCGCCGCCGTTGTGAATACTTACCCAAGTAGCGCCGCGAAACGAATCGCCAATCACATTTTGAATTGCCATATCGGCAGTAAAACAAGAACCATCGTAAATATTGGAAGTTTCGCGGAAAGGCGAATCTGTTCCCGATACATCGTGGTGGTCGCGACCTAAAACAATAGGTGCAGAAATTTTTCCTTCTTTAATTGCTTTATTAAACGCTTCGGCAATACGCACACGACCTTCGGCATCGGCATATAAAATGCGAGCTTGCGAGCCAACTACCAATTTATTGGCTTTTGCGCCTTTTATCCAAGTAATATTGTCGCGCATTTGTTGTTGAATTTCGTTTGGAGAATTTTTTGCCATTTCTTCCAATACTTCCATTGCCAAATGGTCTGACTTATCTAAATCTTCCGCTTTTCCCGAAGTACAAACCCAACGGAAAGGACCGAAACCATAATCGAAACACATAGGTCCCATAATATCCTGCACATAAGACGGATATTTGAAAGTTCCATCGGAGTTCATAATATCAGCATCGGCACGGCTCGATTCTAAAAGAAAAGCATTGCCGTAATCGAAGAAATACATTCCACGCGCCGTTAGCATATTGATTGCTGCCACGTGACGACGAAGCGTTTCTTGTACTTTTTCTTTAAATTTCAAAGGCTCTTCTGCCATCATACGATTTGCATCGTCGAACGAAACGCCTGCCGGATAATAACCTCCAGCCCACGGATTATGAAGCGAAGTTTGGTCAGAGCCTAAATCAACTTGTATATTATTTTTTGCTAAATATTCCCACAAATCAACAATATTTCCCAGATATGCAAACGAAACTATTTCTTTTGCCGCGCGTGCTTTCGATACACGCTCCATCAATTTATCCAAATCGTCGAACACTTCATCTACCCAACCTTGCGAATGACGAATGTGTACCGCTTTCGGATTTATTTCAGCCGTAATAGAAATACATCCTGCAATATTTGCGGCTTTCGGTTGTGCTCCCGACATTCCGCCCAATCCGGCGGTAACAAAAAGTTTTCCGTCTAATCCATCTTTGCCGATTTTCCGACCTGCGTTCAATACTGTAATTGTTGTTCCGTGCACAATTCCTTGCGGTCCGATATACATATACGAACCGGCTGTCATTTGTCCGTATTGCGTAACTCCCAAAGCGTTGAAACGCTCCCAATCGTCCGGTTTAGAATAATTCGGAATCATCATTCCATTGGTAACAACTACTCGCGGCGCATCTTTATGCGATGGAAATAAACCCATCGGATGTCCCGAATACATAACCAATGTTTGCTCGTCGGTCATTTCCGACAAATATTTCATAGTTAATAAATATTGCGCCCAATTTTGAAAAACCGCGCCATTTCCGCCGTAAGTAATCAATTCGTGCGGATGTTGCGCCACCGCGTAATCCAAATTATTTTGAATCATAAGCATAATCGCTTTCGCTTGTTCGCATTTCGCCGGATATTCTTCGATAGCGCGCGCATACATTCGATAAGTCGGACGAAAACGATACATATAAATTCGTCCGTATTTTTCCAATTCTTCGGCAAGTTCCGGTGCTAATATGGCGTGATGTTTTGCTTCGAAATAACGTAACGCGTTGCGAACAGCCAACTGTTTTTCGGCAGGTTTCAAAATCGCTTTACGTTTCGGCGCGTGATTTACGCTAGTGTCATATTCTTGCGCTGCAGGCAATACGTCGGGAATACCTTGTTGAATTTGTTGTTGAAATTGTGCTAAATCCATATTCTCTAAATCTTCTTATTTTGTTCGGATAAACCGAGTACCAATCAATTTGTAAAAATTATTCTTGCAAAGATACGAAAAAGCCGACAAATTCCACGAGTTCATTATTTCAAAATTAAGACAATGTAAAATACTCCTCGCCTATTGATTTTTTTAAAGAAAATGACTATTTTTGCAGCCTTAAATTTTTGAATATTATTTTTATCACTTAAATTAATACAACGTATGACAAAATTCGTTTATCACTTTGGCGGAAAATCAGCTGAAGGAAAAGCCGACATGAAAAATTTGTTGGGAGGTAAAGGCGCGAACCTTGCCGAAATGTGTTTATTAGGATTGCCTGTTCCGGCAGGTTTAACCATTACTACAGAATGTTGCATGGCATACTATGCCAATAAATGCGAACTTCCAAAAGAACTGATGACTCAAGTTTGGGAAGGCATGAAAAAAGTAGAAAAAGATATGGGTTTAAAATATGGCGATAAAGAAAATCCGCTTTTAATGTCGTGTCGTTCTGGCTCACGCGCTTCTATGCCCGGTATGATGGATACCGTATTGAATATAGGTTTGTGCTCGGCAACTATTCCGGGTTTGATTAAAAAAACCAACAATCCTCGCTTTGTTTACGACTCGTATCGTCGTTTGATTATGATGTACTCCGACGTAGTAATGGAAAAAGCGGAAGGTCTTGAGCCTGCAGAAGGCAAAGGAATTCGCAAAATATTGGACGAAATTTTAGACGAATACAAACACAAGAAAAAATATAAATCAGATACCGATTTAACTACTGAAGATTTAAAATCGTTGGCGGAAACTTTCAAAAAAACAGTGAAAAAAGTTTTGAAAAAAGAATTTCCCGACGATGCCAAGGAACAATTGATTGGCGGCATTAAAGCCGTTTTCAAAAGTTGGAATGGCAAAAAAGCTGTTTCGTATCGCCGTATCGAAGGTCTTCCTGATGATTGGGGAACTGCTGTAAACGTACAAGCAATGGTATTTGGAAATATGGGCGAAGGCTCGGCTACAGGCGTTGCTTTCACTCGTAATCCTGCTACCGGCGAAAATTTATTTTATGGCGAATGGTTGGTAAACGCGCAAGGAGAAGATGTGGTTGCAGGTATCCGCACGCCAAGTCCGTTGAACAACGACACCAAAAACGAACAAAACAAACACTTGCAATCAATGCAAGAAAGCATGAAAAAAACTTATAAAGAATTGTGCGACATTCGTGATATTTTGGAAAAGAATTTCCGCGATATGTTGGATATCGAATTTACCATTCAAGAAGGTAAACTTTATATGTTGCAATGCCGTGTTGGAAAACGCACGGGTACTGCCGCTTTGAATATGGCAATGGATATGTTGAAAGAAAAATTGATTGACGAAAAAACTGCTGTTCTTCGTGTAGAGCCTGCTCAATTAGACGAATTGTTGCACCCAATCATAAATCCGGAATCGGAAAAGAAAGTAAAACCGATTGTAAAAGGTTTGCCTGCCGGTCCCGGCGCGTCGGTTGGACAAGTAGTTTTCACTGCCGAAGATGCTGTTGCTTGGAGTCGTAAAGGCAAAAAAGTTATTTTATTACGTAAAGAAACCAATCCCGAAGATGTGGACGGAATGCGCGCTGCCGACGGTTTATTAACCGCTTTGGGCGGAATGACTTCTCACGCAGCCTTAGTGGCTCGCGGATGGGGAAAATGCTGTATCGTAGGCGCAGGCTCGTTGGAAGTGGACGAAGTGAAAAAAATCGCTAAAATCAAAGAAACAAATATCGTAATCAAAGAAGGCGATGTTATCACATTGAACGGAACAAAAGGACACGTCTATTCAGGCGCGTTGAAATTGATGGATGCTTCTGAAAATCCGCGTTTCCAATCGTTTATGAAAATGGTGGACAAATATCGTCAAATGGGCGTTCGCACCAATGCGGAAACCGCGGAAGACGCAAAACAAGCTCGCGAATTTGGAGCAGAAGGTATCGGACTATTCCGCACCGAACATATGTTCTACGGAACAGGCTCTGAAAAACCGTTGTTCCACTTACGCAAAATGATTTTGAGCGCCAACGAAACCGACCGCCGCAAAGCTTTGAAAGATTTATTTCCTTTCGTAAAACGCGATATGAAAGCAACGTTGGAAGTGATGGACGGGCTTCCTGTAACTTTCCGTTTACTCGATCCGCCATTGCACGAATTTGTGCCTACCGAAAAAGCGAAACAACAAGAATTAGCCGACGCGATGGGAATTAAACTTGCAGAAGTTCAAAAACGCGGCGCAGATTTACACGAAACAAATCCGATGATGGGACACCGTGGCGTGCGCTTGGGCGTTACTTATCCGGAAGTTACCGAAATGCAAATTCGCGCGATTTTCGAATCGACTGCCGAATTATTGAAAGAAGGTAAAAAACCTGTCCCCGAAATTATGGTTCCGGTTACTTGCGCGGTTACCGAATTAGATTTAACCAAGAAAATTTTGGATACCGTATATGCCGAAGTAGTGAAAAAATCGGGATTGAAAGAAATTAAATTCTTATATGGTACGATGATTGAAATTCCACGCGCTTGTTTATTAGCCGACGAAATGGCGAAAACCGCTGAATTTTTCTCATTCGGCACAAACGATTTAACACAAATGACTTTCGGTTTCAGCCGCGACGATGCCAGCGCATTTTTGCACGACTACACCGACAAAAAATTGATTCCTAACGATCCGTTCCAAACTATCGACCAAAGCGGCGTTGGACAATTAATTGAAATGGGCGTAACCAAAGGACGCGCTACTCGCAAAGGTTTGAAAGTGGGTATTTGCGGCGAACAAGGCGGCGATCCTGCTTCGGTAGAATTCTGTTTCAAAAACGGATTGAACTATGTTTCTTGCTCGCCTTTCCGCGTTCCTATTGCTCGATTAGCGGCAGCACAAGCAAGTATTAAATATGGAAAAAAATAGTTAAAACTATTTATCCGAAAATATAAAAGTAAAAACCTCGACAAAAAATTGTCGAGGTTTTTTGTATTTTTGCAACAACAAATTTTTATTCGTTTGATAGCAACCACAAATAATCACGTAATTTTATCGACAGCATATTGGGCGCCGGTGCGATATTTTTCTAAGTTAGCAACAAGCTCACGAATCGTGTTGGAACAGCACGAAAATTATTTGAAACAAACTTATCGCAATCGTTGCCGAATTGCCGCCGCCAATGGTGTGTTGTCGCTCACTGTTCCGGTGCTCAAAAATCACGGCGAAAAAATGCTTATTCGCGACGTGCGGATTGATTATTCAGAAGCTTGGCAACTCAATCATTGGCGAGCAATTGTTTCGGCTTACCGCTCCTCTCCTTTCTTCGAATATTACGAAGACGATTTTCGTCCGTTTTACGAGAAAAAGGAAGTATTTTTATTTGATTTGAATGAGAAAATATTGCGCCTTGCTATCGAATTGGCAGGATTACGAATGGCTATCGACTATACCGACCAATTTCACGAACAAGGATTTTTGGAAAACGATTTTCGTTACAGCATTACGCCAAAAGCGCAACAATTAATTGCCGATACAAAATTTAAACCGCAAACTTATTATCAGGTTTTCGCCGCCAACAACGGCTTTGCAGCCAATTTAAGTATTCTGGATTTACTTTGCAACGAAGGACCGAACACACTTCAAGTTTTGAAAAGTTGTATAGCATAATGCAAAGTGGCTATTTTCACTAATTTTAATAATCAACAAAAAAGCCCACTTTTATATGGGCTTATTGTTCGGACTGTAAACGAAATTACAAATTCTCACAAAATTTTATGAACGCCGACACCTCGCAGACGCCAAACTCATTGTTGTAGGCAATGCTTAATAAACTGCATAATCTAAATTCAAAACAATCTCTGAAACTTTAGAAGATTCAACTGTTACCGGCACTATTCCTCCCTGTCCATCAAATAGGTTCGCATATAAATACCCTCCTTCTCGCACAAATACAGAATATTTTCCGGGCT
>JGI994J12354_10005244_pt1 | contig 11242 bp, 9 predicted proteins | sample IntmicLarv3ML3BL_FD_12354 | JGI IMG/M metagenome (IMG submission 12354) | reverse complement strand
TGCCTCAGGAGCTGGTTGACAAAGTCATTGCCCTGTCCGAGCAGATCGGAAAGACCCCTGTTGTCGTTCAGGAGGCCCCCGGCTTCGTCGTGAACCGCATCCTCATCCCGCTGATAAACGAAGCTGTCGGCCTCTACGCCGAGGGCGTTGCGAGCGTCGAAGGCATCGACACAGCCATGAAGCTTGGCGCGAACCATCCGATGGGCCCCTTGGCTCTCGGCGACCTCGTCGGCCTCGATATCTGCCTTGACATCATGGAGGTTCTTCAGGCTGAGACGGGCGACCCGAAATATCGCCCCCATCCCCTGCTTCGCAAGATGGTCGCCGGCGGACTGCTCGGAAGAAAGAGCGGAAAAGGCTTCTATCAGTATTAAGTGCGAATAGCCGCAGAACCTCCCGTCCGTGAGACGGGAGGTTCCGAGGTTCAATTAACACGCGCATAAGCCCTTTATAAGGGCGCTACTACTTGAAAACCGAAGGAGAACGAAGATGGATTTTGAACTGAGCAAAGAACAGTCGATGGCGCGTCAGCTGTTCCGCGAGTTTGCTGAGCAAGAGGTCAAACCTCTCGCGCAGGAAGTCGATGAAGAAGAGCGTTTCCCGCGTGAAACCGTGGCGAAAATGGCCAAGCTTGGCTTCCTCGGCATTCCTTTCCCCAAGGATCTGGGCGGACAGGGCTGCGATACCCTGACCTACGCCCTGTGCGTTGAAGAGCTGTCCCGCGTGTGCGGCACAACGGGCGTTATTGTTTCCGCCCACACGTCGCTGGCCGGAGAGCCGATACGCAAGTACGGCACACCCGAGCAGAAAGCAAAATATCTCACGCCGCTGGCAAAGGGCGAGGCTATCGGAGCTTTCGGACTCACCGAGCCGGGCGCCGGAACCGACGCCTCCGGTCAGAGAACCACGGCTGTTCTGGACGGAGATAACTACATCCTGAACGGAACGAAAATATTCATAACAAACGGCGGCGAGTCGGACACTTATGTTATTTTCGCCATGACCGACAGGGAAAAGGGCAACCACGGCATTTCCGCTTTCATAGTCGAGAAAGATTTCCCCGGCTTTTCTATCGGCAAAAAAGAGCTGAAAATGGGTATCCGCGGCAGCTCCACAACCGAGCTGGTTTTCGAAAACTGCATAGTTCCCAAGGAAAACCTCCTTGGCCAAGAGGGCAAGGGCTTCGCGATAGCGATGGGAACGTTGGATGGCGGCCGTATCGGCATCGCCTCCCAGGCTCTCGGCATCGCGCAGGGCGCTTTGGATGAGACGATTGCCTATGTCAAGGAGCGCAAGCAGTTCGGACGCAGCATTTCCGCTTTCCAGAACACCCAGTTCCAGCTCGCCGACCTGAAAGCCCGCATCGAAGCCTCCCGTTTCCTCGTATACAGCGCCGCTGTTGCGAAGGACACGAAGGACCGCTATTCCGTCGAAGCGGCGATGGCGAAGCTCTTTGCGGCTGAAACTGCTATGGCTGTCACGACTAAGTGCGTCCAGCTCTACGGCGGCTACGGCTACACACGTGATTATCCCGTTGAGCGCATGATGCGTGACGCGAAGATCACGGAGATCTACGAAGGTACCAGCGAGGTGCAGCGCATGGTTATCGCCGGCGCGATATTGAAGTAAATAAAGGAGGTCGTTCCATTCGAACAGGATGGAGCAGATTGGCAATATGAACATAATTGTTTGCATCAAGCAAGTGCCGGACACCACAGAGGTTCGCCTTGACCCGGTAACCGGCACATTGATCAGGGACGGTGTCCCGAGCATAATCAACCCCGACGACAAATCGGGACTTGAGGCCGCCTTGCGGCTCAAGGATCAGTACGGCGCAAATGTCATCGTCGTTTCGATGGGCCCCCCGCAGGCGGATCTCGCCCTGCGCGAAGCTCTGGCGATGGGCGCTGACGAAGCATATCTCGTGACAGACCGCGCCTTTGGCGGAGCGGACACTCTGGCCACCAGCTCCACGATCGCGGCTGCCGTGCGCAAGTTCGACTACGACCTGATAATCACAGGACGTCAGGCCATCGACGGAGACACCGCGCAGGTCGGCCCCCAGATCGCCGAGCATCTCGGCCTCGTCAACATCAGCTATGCTGAGGAAATCACACTCGACGGCGAATACCTCACAGTCAAGCGCCAGTATGAGGACCGCTATCACATCGTCAAGACGAAGCTTCCCTGCCTCATCACAGCTCTCGCCGAGCTGAACGAGCCCCGCTACATGACCCCGGGCGGGATTTTCGACGCGTACCGCGAGCGCGAGGTTCAGATACTGACCAGAGCAGACCTCGACGTCGACGACGCCAATATCGGCCTCAAGGGCTCCTGCACTAAGGTGTTCAAGTCCTTCACAAAGGCTGTCAAGGGCAAGGGAACGATTGTGACCCTCGATCCGCAGGAAGCTTCCGATTGGCTGGCGGACAGGCTGCAAGAGAAGTTCGTACTGTAATAAGGGGATGGTGAATAGCGTGGAATTAAAAGATTACAAAGGCGTGTTCGTATTTGTCGAGCAGGTCGATAACAAAATTAACGGTGTTGCCTATGAGCTCATCGGCAAGGCGACAGTCTTGGCCGAGACTTTGAACACTAAAGTTTCGGCAGTTCTCCTCGGAGCCAACCTGGCCGGAATGGAAAAAAGACTGGCCGCCGCCGGCGCTGACAGGGTCATCGCCATCGACGATCCCGCTCTTGAGACATACACCACCGAGCCTTATGTCAAGGCTCTGACCGAAGTGGTTCGCGCNTATAANCCCGAAATCGTCCTCTTCGGCGCGACGGCCATCGGCCGTGACCTCGCCCCCCGCGTATCCGCGAGAGTGCACACCGGCCTCACCGCTGACTGCACCGGCCTCGATGTTCAGGACGAGACCAACAACCTCATGATGACCCGTCCGGCTTTCGGCGGAAACATCATGGCGACGATTCTCTGCCCGGACCATAGGCCCCAGATGGCGACAGTCCGCCCCGGCGTCATGCAGCGCATCACTCCCGTTGAGGGAGCTGTCTGCGAAGTCGAGGAATTCAAGGTTGCGGATCTGGCGAGCAGCATCAATGTTGAAATTCTTGAGATAATCAAGAAGGTCAGCGAAAAAATGGACATCATGGACGCGAAGGTTCTCGTCTCCGGCGGACGCGGAATGGGCGGCCCCGAGGCTTACAGCATTCTCGAAGAGCTTGCTGACCTTTTCGGCGGCACGATTTCCTCCTCCCGCGCCGGCGTTGACTCCGGCTGGCAGCCCAAGGACAGGCAGGTCGGTCAGACCGGAAAAACCGTCCGTCCGAACCTCTACATCGCCTGCGGAATCTCCGGAGCCATCCAGCATCTGGCCGGAATGGAAGAGTCCGAGATCATCGTTGCGATAAACAAAGATCCGGCAGCGCCGATTTTCGAAGTTGCCGATTTCGGCATCGTCGGCGATCTGCACAAGGTTGTTCCGCTGTTCACGGAAGTGGTCAGAGGAATCATGGCGGCCAAAAACGCCTAACTTTCTAAGCTGAAATCACCCCACGCTGAGGGCGCGGTGGCATGAAAGCTCACATTTCGGACGCGGAGAAGAATCGCGGCAACGGTTCTTCAAGGCGTCCGGAATGCGGGGCTCTGCATGGCCATTGCCTTTCGGCGGGGGTGATTTTGCTTGTTCATGGGAGCGGGATAGTGTATAATGAAATAGGAATTTATAGACAGGATGGCGTCGGACGGAATTTCACATAAAGCGCGAGGAGGATATTGCCCATGATGGATGCGGAATACTTTTTTTACATGATAATGTCGTTTGTATATCGAAATCACAGCATGTTGCTCTCGCTGGCGTATGCGGTCCCGGCGATACTGATACTTCACAGGTTCAAGCAGAGAAAGCCGTTCAGCCGCGGAGGCGCAATGTTTGTCGCCATATTTCATTTGATATTGGCGGGTGCGGTGAGGTACGCCGAGGTCGCCTACAGCGTCGAGCGCCTTGTAGCGTCGCTTTTGACTGTCGTTGCGTGCAGTGTGGCGATTTACTTTGTCCTGTCACTTGACCCGAAAAAGAATAAAAATGTAGTGAAAAGGACGGTTTCACAGGTGTTTCCCGATGCAAAGCCCGGCACGGGAATTCAGAGCCCTTGGGAAATCGTCGCGCCCCGAAAGCCCGCCGCGCCTCCCGCGAGCAGCGCTGTCGGGAGACCGGCATATGACAGGCCGGTCATTCCGAGAAGCGAGGGGCACGCGAACGAGGCTTTTCACAGAGACACCGCGTGGAACGCCTCCACTTTCTGCTGCCAGAGCTGCGGCGCGACGCTATTGAACAGGAGCCGCTTTTGCTATAAGTGCGGCGCGGTCATTGACGGCGAGCCGGACGTCATACTGAATGGGCAAACAGTCAAGCGCGACGATATATAGACCGCTTTATTGCCCCGCAGATAATACAATCGAAAATAAAACGCATGGGGCGCCGGGGACGGTGCCCCTTTAGACAAATGATGGGATAAAATTGCGATGCAGGCTTGTCCGCAAAGTATGTGGGCAGGAAGATCTGATATGGCATTTTGGGAGGGAATATATGAAAAAGCTTGTCTGCTTTTTGACGGCGACTATCCTGATAAGCGCGTTGAGTGTATACGTAATGGCAGATGAACCTGAGCAGTTGGAGCAGCGCTCATACTTTTCACTCGACCCCGATGCTTCATGCCAGCGAGTGTCTGCCGTGGATTTCCATTATTATTTCATTGATGCCGGAAACAATCTCTGCGAAATAGTTGACGACAACACTATAAAGCCTCTTTTAAGCGATGTTGTGGAGGTGAAAGCAACGAATGCAGTCAACTTCGCTGTGAAAACAGATGGTTCCTTGTGGTCTTGGAGCGATGTCGGAAGCTATAACGGAAATCAATGCTTAGGCCGCGCGCTGGATGAAGCGGATATTTTTGCCTCCATGCGGAAACCCGAAAAAGTCATAGATAATGTCTCGTACGTTTATATTTTCGATAGATTCTGCTACGCAATTTTAGCCGACGATTCTCTTTGGGGATGGGGTTGCGAAGCTAGAGCCTATTCGAAGCTCTATCTTGGAAATGGAAATGCAATCGGTTCAGTAGAACCGGTGAAGATACTTGACGATGTTGCTGATGTTATGGCGGTTCGGGGAAACAACGCTTCCAATATGTTTGCCCGAAAGACAGACGGAAGCTTGTGGGCATGGGGAACAAATGCTGAAGGCGCGCTTGGACTGGGAAATGTAACGGATGTTTTTTCACCCCAAAAAGTGATGGATGATGTCAAAGCATTCGTGCCCGGAGACAATTCATTACATTGGATGCGTTCTGTTTTTAACTATGCAATTAAAAATGACAATTCATTGTGGGCGTGGGGCCAGGGCGAGCGGGGAAATCTTGGGAACGGCTCAACTGACGACTGCAATATTCCGGTGAAGATTATGGAAGATGTTAAAACGTCCGGTGTTGGCATGGCGTTGAAGCAGGATGGAAGCTTATGGATTTGGGGAGCGGACACGAAAATAAATGCGACCATCGCATATAGTTCTACACCACTTAAATTTTTAGATGATGTATCTGAGGTATGCGTACAGGATTATACGTATTACGCAATAAAGACTGATGGGTCATTGTATGTTTTTGATTATGAAGGCCGGTATACGCTGCAAAATGGCGAAGTTACATACTCAAAGGGTAGGCCGGAAAAGCTAATGGATAACGTTCGTCATGTTTTTGTTGAAGACCGATATGGGTTCGGATTCGGCGCTCGCGTGTATGTTGAAAAGACAGACGGAAGTCTTTGGGGCTGGGGCAAGGATTTCACATTATATCCACACGGTGAAATAGATAGTGATTATGAAAAGACTTGGTATAACAAACCACAAAAGCTGGTGGAGGGTCCGATAACGCAACGGGTGTATGCGGGAAACGACGTGGAGTATGTTGTCATGGGCGACGGCAGTCTATGGTGGTATATGCTCTATCCCGATGAAGCTGCGCCGGTTTTGCTTAGCAAAATTACTGAAGATGTAAAACAGGTTTCTGCTTATTCTAGCGCTCTGATTCTCAAAACGGACGGCAGCGTTTGGGCTTGGAGAGGCAATCAAAATTGGCAGGTTGGCAGCAAACCGCCTAAAGATGAATATACACTTGTCGAAATTGCGAATGGCGAAAAGACCGCATTTTTCGCGAGTCCGACGTCCTCCACGATTTCGGTGGACGGGAAGAACGTAGTCTTTGATGCGTACAATATAAATGGCAACAACTATTTCAAACTACGTGACCTTGCATATATTCTTGCCGGCACCGGAAAGCAATTCGAGGTTATTTGGGATACTGAGACGAACTCAATTATCCTCACAAGCGGGAAACCATATACTATTGTTGGCGGTGAAATGACAGGTAAAGGCACTGCTGATAAAGCCGTTATTGCCACAACCGCGAAAGTCTATCTTGACGGTACTGAAGTCAATTTCATGGCCTATAGCATCGAGGGAAACAACTATTTCAAGCTGCGAGATATTGGCAAGGCACTGGATTTTGGCGTGACATGGGACTGGGCTGAGGACACTGTCATCATTGATACAAGCATAGGCTATGTGTCGGAGTGAACGAATAACATATCTGTTGTGAAGTGCGCCTATAGCAAAACAGGCAAAAAACAGCGTCGTTATTGCTCACGCAGCCATAATGACGCTGTTTTTACGTTCTATTTAGTTCTTATTCGGCTGAAACTGCCTTTTCGGCGGTCTCTTTCGCCTTTTTCGCTTTTCTCTTGCGGCGTGACGGCTTTTTCGACTTGCTTTTATAATAGGCCAGCATTTCCTCGTCGGCCATGTAGATGAGCCTCGTGGCTGTCCACTTTTCGAACTCATCTTTCTTGAATTTGATGTTTATGAGGAATTGCCCGTGCTTGCGGCACTTCGCGAGCGTCATATAGCGGCGGTTGCCCTTGCTTATCCACTTCGCATTGTGCAGCTCCGCGCCGCAGTGCGGACAGGTCGCGACTGTTAGCTCGGTGTCCGAAAAGGCGTCCGGCAGGGAGGCGTATTCCCTTGAGGTCACCTGCTCAAGGGGCAGGCCCTGCGATACTGATGCCTGAGCCTTTGAGGTCGCCTCGGGCAGGCGGGTTTTGATTTGACCGGCGAGCTCGTCGTAATATATGATTCCGGTGTCGAGCTTGAGCTTTGAGGCGACGACGGCGGTGTTATATGCGTCTCCGAGCGCGTCGTGCGCGGTTCTCGTCTGCTCGATTTCAAAATGCTCCATCGCTTTTGAGAGGGCCTTCTGGTTTTTGTCGCCCTCCGTCACGAAATTGAAGATGGTCTGGAGGTTCACCCAGCCGCGGATCCAGTCCGCGTCTATCTCGTGTATCATGAGGTTTTGCTCCATGATGCCCTTGTCGTCATAGCCCCAGGTGAGGAACGCCGTATCCTGTCCGCACCACTCGCGGAGGGCTTCAATGGCGTCGGGGAAAGTGCTGCCATCCTTCAGGCGGGCTTTGTCGATGCCGGTCAGCATTTTCACTTTATAGTGCATTCGCTTGAAAAACTTGGGCTTCACGTCGGCCATGAATTCGTCCGCCGGGAACATGTTTTCGTCAAGCCTGACCGCACCGATCTGGATTATCTCGCCGCGCAGGCGAAACGGCAGCTTTAAAAATACCGAGGCCTGCGAGGACATAGCCTGATTCCATTCCAGATCCAGCACAACATACTGCATAAGAGACTCCCACATAGTATTCTCGCGGCGGGGATATTCCCAGCCGGAGTGATGATATTTTCAGTTGAATATTCCGCTTTCCTTGATGCTCTGAACCGCGCGTTTGATTGTCGAGACCTCTTGGACAAAGGCCATGCGGACAAAGCGGTTGCCGCTCGGGCCAAAGGCCTCTCCCGGCGTCACAATGACGCCTGTTTTCTCTATGAGATCCATTACGAATTCCATCGAGGAGCCGTATTTTTGGGGNATAGGCGCCCAGACAAACATCGTGGCGGCGCTTCTGGCTACCATCCAGCCGATGGAGGTGAGGCCGTCGCAAAGCGCGTCCCGCCTCGACTGATAGGCGGCGCAGTTTGTGGCGACGCAGTGCTGGTCGCCCGTTATTGCGGCTATGGCCGCTCTCTGAACGGGGATGAAGATGCCGTAATCCATATTGGATTTCAATTTTTTCATGATGCCGACCACGTCGGGATTGCCCACGCAAAAGCCGATTCGCGCGCCCGCGATGCCATAGGTTTTCGAGAGGGAGTTGAACTCAACGCCGACATCCCGCGCGCCTTCATAGTTCAGAAAGCTGCCGACGCTCGCTCCGTCGAAAACCAGGTCGGAGTAGGCGTTGTCGTGCAGGACGATGATGTCGTGTTCCTTTGCGAAAGCGATGAGGTCGCGGTAAAATTCGGGCGGCGCTATTGCCGTCGTGGGGTTGTTCGGGTATGAGACTATCATGAGGCGGGCCTTTTTCGCCACGGCTGTGGAGATGTCCCGCAGGTCGATTATCCAGTTGTTTTCGGCGCGCATGGGCATATAATAAGGCTCCGCGCCCGCGATCAGGACGCCGTCTCCGAAAATCGGATAGCATGGGTCGGGCACGAGGATGCGTTCGCCGCTGTCCGCAAATGCGAGAGAGATATGCGCGAGGCCCTCCTGCGAGCCGAGCAGGGAAGTGACCTCCGTTTCGGGGTCGAGAGCGACGTTGAAGCGGTTTTTATACCATGTGCTGACCGCCTGCTGAAGCTCCGGCAGGTCGGAGATGGCGTATATATAATTCGTGGGGTCGGCCGCCGCGTCCGTCAGGGCCTTTATGATATGCGGTGCGGGGGGGACATTCGGAGTACCGACTGAGAAGTCGAAAACCTCGCCTCCCTGCGCTATCTTGTCCCGCTTGAGCTGGAGCATCTTTGCGAAAACGCCCTCTTTGAAGTTGCCCATCCTTTTTGAAAATTCCACAGTGATACTCCTCAGCTTGTAAAAAATCTAAACCCTCGTCCTTTTCCGAGAAAAACCTTTTCCCCGCTCCCCCGAATGAAAGCCCAACCAAGTGGGTTTCTTTCGGAAAAGGAGGAGCAAGTCCACGTAATGGAGCTTTCCGCATCGCGGGAAGCGGAATGCAGCGTACTTGATGACGACGCCCGGGCGCGCTTCCAGTGTGTTTGCGGAGCGAAAAGATTGAAATTTCTATGCTTTTGGGGAATTTATTTTCCCGAAAGCATTCTTTGAGAGCGCCTCAGAGCGAGACTCTTCCCGTCAAAAAACGAGTTTTTTGACGGATTTAATTGAACATGTCATATCCGGGGCCGAGAATTGCGTGTATCGCGTCAAGCCCGTCTGTGAGCGCTTCGTACAGCCCGGGGGTTATATAGCCGTCGTAACCATCGGCCTCATATGAAGCTATGGCGGCATGCAGATCCCAGAGCCTGTATCGCCAGTCCTGCTCGGGTACGCCGTATTCCTCTCGGAGGAGATCGACCATGAAGAGCGGGGCGTATTTGATGTCCGTCAGGTATGCCTCGCCGGTATCGAGGTTCTTTTCGATTTCGATTCGGAGCGTCGCGGTCAGGTTTGAATAGGGAGCCTCCTGACAGGAGATAAAATTTCCGAGGCTGTAGGCGACAAGGCGCGTTTTCTCGCGCCCGTATTTATCTGTGACACTGCGGAATTCCATAGGTTCAGGAACGTGGGGGTGTCCGCCGATTATGATATCCGCGCCCTCGTCGAAAAGGAAATCCGCCAGCTCTTTTTGGTAGGCCACGGGCTCGGTGTGATATTCGTTGCCCCAATGCATGAAAGTGACGATGATATCAGGCTCCAAAGCGTTTGCGGCCTCCATGTCGGCCTGAATCTTGTCGTAGTCGATTTCCGACTGCTTTGTGAGGTAATCTGTGAAGAAAACGTTTGTTATGTGGTCGAAGCCGTCGATCGGAATGCCGTTGGTGCCGAGCGTATATGCGAGAAAAGCAATCTTGATGCCGTTGACTTCCGCGAGGACGACGCCGTTTTGCTCGTTTCTCTCCGCCGCGGAGCGGTAGGTCCCGACGTGCTGGAGACCGGCGTTTTCGAGGACGCTGATGGTTCTCTCCGCGCCGCCCTTGTAGCTGTCCATGGCGTGGTCTGTGGCGGTGTTTATGAGGTCAAATCCGGCGTCCCGCAAATAGGAAGCCAAGGCGTCCGGAGTTTTGAATTCGGGATAGCCTGAATATTCGGGACCGGCTGAGAGGGTTGTCTCCATCGTTGCGACGGCGAAATCGACCTCCTGAAAATAGGGCGCGAGATTGCCGAATATTTTTCCGTATGCGTATCCGTCGGGGCCCATGGCCTCCTGATTCAGGCCACTGTGCATGACAAGGTCGCCGACGACGCCGAGGGTCATGACGGCGGCGTTTTCCGCCCTCTGGCGGGGTGTCGGCGTCGGAGCGGGGACAGGGGTCACAAGCGGGGGAGGAGTCCAGTTGTCCGGGGTGGGGGTGGCATTTGCGTTCGGGTCCATCGTCCGAATATTCTGCCACACCATGTATCCGAGCGTGCCTGCGAGCACGACGATTATGATAGTTAATAATCCATGCAGAACTTTTTTCATATGCTGCCTTCCTTGCTGTTGTGTGCTGACAAACTTACAGCGCATTTTATCACACTTTCACAAAAAAATAAAGTACAATAATACTTCCAAACGTGATAAGATGAAAAAATGAAAGTGATTGAAAACAGCGAACTGCTGAAAAACCAAATATTTACAGCCGATATAACCGGCTACACGAGCGAGGGAAACGGCGTCTGCCGGATAAACGGACGGGCCGTTTTCGTGCCGCGCGCTCTTTTGGGCGAACGGTGGAGCATAAGGATTTTGAAAGTGACAAAGACGGCGGTTTATGCGCGCGGCGAAGAGCTTCTTGAGCCCTCTGCGGAGCGAATTGATTCGGACTGTCCGCACCCGGGCTGCGGCGGCTGCTCCCTGAGGCATATGAGCTATGCCGAGGAGCTTCGCATGAAGCTTGCTCGGGTGAACGATGCCCTCCTGCGCGTCGGCGGCCTCGAATTGCGGGCCGATGAAATCGTGGGTGCGCCCGAAATATCAGGCTACCGCAATAAGGCGATATATGCGGTCGGGCGCGGCGCGAACGGCATAGAGCGCGGATATTTTAAGGCGCGGAGCCACGAAATTATCCCTATATCGCGCTGTCTCCTCGTGCCCGAGCGGGCCGACGCCATAGCCGATGCCGTTGTCGAATGGATGGAGCGGAACGAAATTCCGGCATACGACGAG
>JGI994J12354_10005242_pt1 | contig 11246 bp, 5 predicted proteins | sample IntmicLarv3ML3BL_FD_12354 | JGI IMG/M metagenome (IMG submission 12354) | reverse complement strand
GGTGTACTTCAGCTACTTAACTAGTTTAACTAGCTAAAAGCAAGCCTTGGATATATAAAGCCTTTTTATCAAGGCTTGCAATTAAAAAAATAAATTTAGTCTATACCGAAAAGTAAGATTGCGACTTTTACTTTTCAAAGTCAAAATATTAAAATCAAAAGATCAAAGGATCAAAAGATTAAGACCGTGGGGATTTCATTCCCACTTCCCCTGACAAGCGCACGCGCGCTTGACCGCGTTATTGCACGAGCTTTCGCTCGTGCTTTTTTATTTCAAATTATTAATACATAAATTTATAGCCACAAAAAAAGCAGTCAAGCGCGCTGCGCTTGTCGGGGTTTGGGGCTGAAAGCCCCGAGGTTTTACTCTTTTGAAAAGAAAAAAGCAAGCGCGCATGCGCTTGCAAAAAGAGTCAAGGGTGAAACCCTTATATGGCATATGATATGGTACACTCTACGCTTTTAATTTTTAACTTGTTTTCTTATCGCATTTTATGGTATAATTTGTCTTGCACAAGCGTAAAGAGCGGTTAGGGCTTGCTACTGGAAAGGAGGGTTGTTATAATCTGACTGGAAAGTAGGTGACGTCCATGATTTCCATTGAATTTACATTACTTTTAATGATAGCATTCGCTAGATTGATTGTTAGTATTTTGGATCACATTAAAAATAACCGCTAATGCCCTTACCCGAGGAAACGCGGTTATTTGAGTTTCTCAAATATTAGCAAGCCTTGGCTTTGGTTCCAAAGCGACTTGTGTAAGTAGAGGTTACCGCCTCTACTTTTTTTATTATATCCAAATTATATCACTCCTTATGCTCTTTTTCAAGCTTTTATAATTTTTAATTATAGTCTTTATTTTGAATCACCTAAATACAATACCTTAAAAAGCAAGCGCGCTACGCTTGCAAAGACTAAAACCTTGGGCTCCGCCCAAACCCGCAAACTTTTTGCAAAAAGTTTGATCAAAAATTTTATTGCGTGAGCGTCGCTCACGCCTTTTTTATTTCATATTTATTGATATAAAAATTTATATCCTACAAAAAAAGCAAGCGTATATGCGCTTGCTTAAAAACAGCGGTCAAGCGCGCTGCGCTTGTCGGGGGTTCGGGGCTGAAAGCCCCGAGGTTTTACTCTTTTGAAAAGAAAAAAGCAAGCGCGTATGCGCTTGCGGTGGTGAGGGCAAGCGCGCTGCGCTTGCGGTGGTGAGGGCAAGCCTTGAGGCAGAGCCTCCACGACCTTTATCTTTTGATTTTAATCTTTTAACGGTTGGTTCTGTTCATAACTTGACCTGGCGTTCTGCTTTGTATACGATTCATAAGCTGTGCTTGTATACCGCTACTTGGTGTTACGTATTCCGCAGTTCTTGCGCCATTTACACCGTTTATTATTGTTCTAGCCGCTGATGGATTGCTATATCCATTAGTTTGATTTGTATTATAGTTGTATCCGTTGGTTTGGTTTTGATTTGTGTTATAGTTGTATCCATTGGTTTGGTTTTGGTTTGTGTTATAGTTGTATCCGTTAGTTTGGTTTTGATTTGTGTTATAGTTGTATCCGTTAGTTTGATTTTGGTTGGTTGTGTAGTTGTTACTTGGTTGGTTTTGTGCGTTTTGGTTTGTGTTTGTTACGTTGTAATTTCCGTACTGGGCTATAGTTCTACCTTCTAAATCTAAAATTGATTGTGCACGTGATGATGGTCTTGTTGGATCAAATGTTGCTGTTGCTGTTGCAGAATCCCAATCTATAAAAATATTTAATGCATCTGCTAAAGCTCTAAATGGTATAAATGCTCTTTCATCTCTTACTTCTGAATACACTGGTTCACCATTTGCATTTAACATAGGAACTTCTATACCATTGATTCTCATTATACTGCTGTTTGTTTGGAATTGAATTATACGTTCACCAGCATCAACAGTTACAGTTGATGTATCTGGAGACCACATTACTCTATGCGATTCTACACCAAGTCCCATAGATATAAATCTTACAGGTACCATCATAGAATTACTTCTAGTCGATACAAATGGTGCAGTATCCATAATCATTTCTTCATTGTTAACTCTTATTATTGGACTGTTTGCAGTTACTCTTACAACATTTGTTAACGTACCGTTTGTATTAGTACTTCCTTCTTCTACATTAACAAAGTTAGTTCTGATACCTGGTTCTCTAAAGAAATCATTTCTGTTAATTTCACTATCATCTTCCATTATACCTTCAAAGTTAGCCGCAATTGCTGGACCCCAAACTACTAGGTCATAACCGCGTCCTGCAGCAGCTTGATTAGAAATTGGAACATTACCACCTAATCTTACTTGTACATTTGAAAATTCAATTTCTGAAGGTTCTGTTGATTGTCTTTCTACTTCAAAGCTTAAGTTTACATTATTTCTGTTGTTTTGGTTGTTACCTAACCACAAGTTAGTTCCTGTTCTCATGTTTCTAACTCTAAGGTCACCTTGTGTTATATCCCAATCAAAACCTGATGCTATATGCATATCAGCAAAATTATTATCTGTTAATGAAACAAAAACTTGTTCGTTAGCTATAAGTGCTCCTGGTACATTTTCAATTATTCTGAAATTACCTACTGGAACAAATTGATAACCGAGTCTTACGTTTGTAACGTCTGCATCAAGTCTTACTGGACTAATAGCAGATGCTATTGTTACTGATTGATTGTTGTTAGCGTTATCTGTTAATGCAGATCCACCGATTTCTAGGTTAATATCACCTTCAAAACCAGATTCTATATTTAACCATAAATCCATTTCAAAAGATGCTCTTGCTGTATTGTTCGTTTGTAGACCTGATAATGTTACAACATTATCATTTACTCTTACATTTGCAGAAGCAGCTCTATTTCTATCATTATAGAAGCTACCTTGTAATACGTCGTAATTGCTTACATTTCTTACATTGCTAAATTCTACTTTACGCACTCTTACTTGTTCTGGAAGTGTAAATGTTGTAGAACGTTGTGACCACCACGCATTAGCAATACTTTCTTCTACTCTTACAGTAGCTGCTCTATGATGTTGGTCTACAACATCAGTTCTTTCTATACCTCTTAATCTACCACTTACGAGTTCTGGTGCAGTACCTATAGTTTGGATATTTACGCCCCAATCAGCAACTGTTCCTGCTAAAACTCTTTGAGGAGTTACTACAGCTGGAGAACCTACATTTCTAACATTTAAATAGATATCTCCTTCTCTAACATTATCTGCATTGCTTGCTACAAGTGCTAAGTTTGTTATAGCTAAAGTACCAGTCATTGTAGATGATTTTACAAGATCGCTATAAGTTACTCTTAAAACTGTTGCATCATTTCTAAGTTCCATACTAGAGGTCCAAGAAACACCTTCTGTTAATCCACCTTCTAATGCTAGAACATTTCCAGATAAATTAGCAAAATGGAATCCACTTGGTGCAACTAGTTCAAAAGTACCGCTTACTGGTAAAGAACCTATTCTATTTTCAAATATACCTATTGATGGTATTTCTATTCTATCTCTACCTGATCTTGGTGAAGATATTGATGTTGTTGTAAGTCCTGTTTGTGTTGCTTGTGAGAATACACGTCTATAGCCTTGTATATTTACAGGACTAGCTTGTGATACTCTTATAGAAGAATCCACATTTTCATCAAGTGTTCTTACAACAAGTGGAATAGAAACTATTTCACCATTTCTTACTCCGCCTGATGTTACTGGTGGTGCTGATACAATCGCATCTAGTATACCATCTGCAACACCTAAAGCAGCTACGGCTAAACCTAGTGCGTCATCAAGAGCATCAAAATTAGCGCCTGACGTTTCAAGAGGATCTTGATTATCAGTTACTTCCATTGCTGTTAATGCGCCTAGTGCTACGATTAATTCGTCATATGCCAGCTCTAACTCATCATACGCATTTACAACTGTAGCATCACCATCTATTTCTGTACGTGCATTCGATATAGCTGTTCTTGCATTTGTTACAGGAGTCTCTACACTTTCTATATCTCCTGCTAGTGCAATAGCTGCGTTAGCATCAGCTATATAACCTTCAGCTTCGCTAATATATTGTAATGCTGAGTTCATATGTGTAAAATCAGCAAAAGGAGACATTGCATCTACTTGAATACTTGATACTGCTACTGATGATGTTTCAGATCCTGGTTTTGCAGTTTTTTCTGGTTTCGCACTTTTTTCTATCTTATCTAATTTTTCTGTTTTGTCTTTTTTCTCTAATTTTTTATCAGCTTTATCTTCTTTTTTACTTGCTTTATCTATTTTTTCATCTGTTTCTTTAGTAGGCGCTTCCTTTGTTTCTACTTCTGGTTTTGAAGTAGGAGACGCGCTACTTTCTGGTTTTTCCTTTTTCTCTTTATCTTCTTTAATATTTGCAGCTGCTACTACATCATTTTCAGCCGCACGAGCACCTGACCTTGCTGGCTCTGTTATTGTCACGGTAGCACGACTTGGATTACCTGCTGAAACTTGTAATGTGTAAGCTAGTTCTGATGCAGATCCTGCTGTTCTTGTATAAATACGAGTGCTTGGATCCCAGCTACCATTAGCTGAATTAAAAGTTGCACTTCCTAAAGTACCTGTATCTCCGCTGCCTGAGCCTCTGAAAAACCATTCTGCATTATCTAAATCTACTGTAAATTGAACTGGTGTATCAATTGGGTGATCTTCTTGGAATACAATGTTGAAATTCCCGCCTTCAACCCAATGGCTAATATAATCACTGTTAGATACCTCTCCAGAAACATTAGGAGATGCATTAGCACCTGGTTCTAAAAACGCTGTCCTACCTGGTGCAAGTATTACAGATCTACTTAAACGAGTTACTGCTGGTGTTCCAGTAACTAGGGGTTCTGCAAAAGCATTCATCGGCATAGCTGATACACTTATTGCGCCTGCCAATAAAAAAGCTAGTTTTCTTTTCATCTTATAACTTCCTCCTTAAACTTACTTTATTTCGGGCTTAAGCAGTTTGCCCTCTCAAGACATTTTATATAACTAATGTGATAGACTATAATGCTTTAGATTTTGCAAAAAAACATTAACTCTAAAGCAAACAATTTATACTTTTTTGTCGCTTTATAGCAACTATTATTTGTCTTTAAATTATTTTTATACATTTTTCAGCAAAAAAAAATACACCTTAATATATTAAGGTGTATTTTTTTCTGTTGAAGCCTTGATAAAACCTTTAAATAAAGCATGTGCTCGATTAGGTCTTGATTTTAGTTCTGGATGGAATTGAACTCCTACAAACCAAGGATGTTTGTCTTTAGGTAATTCGATTATTTCAACTAATTTTTCATCTGGAGACAAACCTGCAATTATGAGTCCATTTTCTATTAATTTATCTCTAAACGCATTATTAACTTCATATCTGTGTCTATGTCTTTCATGAATTAAATCACTTCCGTAGGATTCATACGAAATTGTATTTTCTGCAATTTTACATGGAAACGCCCCTAACCTCATAGTACCGCCCATACCTTCTATATCTTTTTGGTCTGGCATTATATCTATAACAGGGAATTCAGTTTCTGGATTTAACTCATAGCTATTCGCACCATTTAAATTAAGCATATTCCTTGAATATTCTATTACAGCACACTGCATCCCTAAACATATACCAAGGAAAGGAATTTTATTTTCTCTGGCATATTTAATTACGTTTACTTTGCCTTCGATACCTCTATCTCCAAATCCACCAGGAACTAAAATCCCTTGTACACCTTTAAGACTTTCTTCTATTGATGAATTTTGAAGTGCTTCGGAGCTTAACCATTTTATATCTACGTTAACATCATTATGGATACCTGCATGCTTCAACGCCTCAACTACAGACATATAAGCGTCTCGTAATTCTACGTATTTGCCAACTAAAGCTATTGTTACTTTTTCCGTAATAGCTTTTTCTCTATTAACCATTTGTATCCATTCATCTAAGTCAGGTTCTGGAGATTCTATTTTTAATTTTTTACATACTATTTCAGCTAATTTTTCTTCTTCAAGCTGTAGCGGCACTGCATATAAAGATTCTGCATCTAAGTTTTGCATTATACAGTCTTTATCCACACTACAAAACAGAGCTAATTTTTCTTTAACTTCTTTGGAGATTTCTTTCTCAGTTCTACACATAACTATGTCAGGCTGTATACCTATTGATAGTAATTCTTTAACTGAATGCTGAGTCGGCTTTGTTTTTATTTCACCCGATTTTGATAAGTAAGGTATTAAAGTCACATGTATATATAGCACATTCTCTTTTCCAGTTTCATAATTTACTTGTCTTATTGCTTCTAAAAAAGGGAGACTTTCTATATCGCCTACTGTTCCGCCTACTTCTGTTATTACAATATCTGCGCCAGATTCTCTACCTGTTCGGTAAACCCTATCTTTTATATCGTTAGTTATATGTGGAACAACTTGTACTGTAGCTCCTAAATAATCGCCTTTTCTTTCCTTATTTAGTACAGACCAATATATTTTACCAGTAGTTGTATTGTTATTAACTGTTAAATTTTCATCAATGAATCTTTCATAGTGGCCTATATCTAAATCTGTTTCTGCCCCATCTTCAGTTACAAAAACTTCACCGTGTTGATAAGGACTCATTGTCCCTGGGTCTACATTTAGATAAGGGTCAAACTTTTGTATAGTAACCTTATAACCTCTTGCTTTCAAAAGTCTACCTAAAGAAGCAGAAGTTATCCCCTTCCCTAAACCAGAAACTACGCCTCCTGTTACAAAAATATACTTTGTCTGCATCCTATATCATCTCCTATAAAGCTTTATAACTCTACATTTAAGTATATTATTTTACTCGTTATATTGTCAACCAATTTAAGCTACCAAATTTAAAGATTAAAGATGAAAGATTAAGACCTTGGAGGCTACTCGCCTCCAAACCTCCAGCAAGCGCACGTGCGCTTGACCACGTTTTCAGCTTCGCTGATTATGAACCATAAGTTGCTCACAAATCTAAAAATAAGCAAGCGCGCATGCGCTTGCTTAAAAGGGTCAAGGGTGCAACCCTTGTGCGGGTTCGGAGCACATAGCCCCGTGCTCTTTTTCTTTTTATCTTTTTAATGCGGTTTCAGCTTCTCTTATTATAAGCCATAAGTTGCCCGTAAATTAAAAAATAAGCAAGCGCATTTGCGCTTGCTTAAAAGGGTCAAGGGTGTAACCCTTGTGCAGGTTCGGGGCGCATAGCCCCGAGGTCTTTCTCTTTTTATCTTTTTATCATTTAATCTTTTAAATCAGTAACTTGTACGCTGTTTCTAAGGCGTAATCTGTTTCAAGATGTAGTATAAATAACATCTCGTTAAGAGCTGATGTAGTTTCTATATCTATGATATGGGTTACTTCTAAATCGTGGTTAAGTTGAAAGTTTTGTAACGCTTGCAAATTAAGTTTGTCTTGCTGATTTGTTATGTCTCCTACTTCATAGCCAAAGAAATCAAGTATTTCCATTGCGTGCTTGAAAATAGCTGCATAATCTAATCCAACTCTCATTAAAAAGTCAGGTGAAGTTATATATATATCTGGTGTTATACCAATGTTGTTTATAGGATTTCCATTACCTCTAAAAGATTCATGAGTTGTAAGCGTTAAAACTCCACCGCCCGGAATTTCTAATGCCGTTTGCACTAAACCTTTACCGTAAGTCGTTTCTCCTACAACAGTAGATCCAGAATCTTGTAAAGCAGCTGCTATAATTTCAGCTGAAGAAGCTGTATTTCTGTCCACAATCACAATAATATTCTCAAACGGCATGTTACCCAAATCAGTATAAATTTCATATTTACTACCCGAACTATCAACAATATACATAATAGTACTTTCTGGTATCAGCATATTAGACATTTCTATTGCGGTCTCAAGATGTCCACCTAAATTCCCTCTTAAATCAAGAACTATACTTTCAACGCCTTCACTTTGCATAATTTCTATATATTTTTTTAATTCAATAGGTGTCTCATGACCCATCCTTGAAATTGATACATGTCTTATATGGTCATTACTATCTTCTTCTGCAGAATAAAATATATCATTAAAATGAGTTACGCTCACTGTCCTATGAGTTATCGCACCTTTTGACAGTACAAATGTTTCTACTTCTCCACCTCGTGCAATATTAATATGTAAATCTGGATTAGGATTTGAATTTATTATTTCTAAAACTACATCTAATGCTAACCCTTTCACTTCTGTATCGTTTATACTTTCTATTATATCGTCGTTTCTAATCCCTATACTTTCAGCTACACTATTTTCAAAAACAGAATATACAACTACATTACGTTCTGAATCTTGCGCTATTATAAAACCGTAAGCAACAGTATACCCGCTTGTGTTTCCGCTAAACACCATAAATTCTTCTTCCGAAAAAAATCTACTAAATTCATCAAGCCTTTCAGTCATTCCTATTATCGCTGATTGATAAAGTTCAGTTAATGTAACTTCACCTCTATAAGTATTTAGTATCTCAGTTAAAATGACAGCTAAATTCGAGGCAATTTCAAGTACTTCGCTTATTTCTTCTATGTCTTCTACCTCTTGTAATTCTTGCATTTCTTGCACTTCTACATCAATTGTAGATAATTCATTTGCTGAAAGGCTCATTGGATACGCAAACACTATAGCTAAAAACATTAAAAGTTTAAATTTCAACACTATACCTCCTAATAAAAGATAAAAGAAAAACCGTGGAGGTTTCACGTCCACACCTCCACAAGGGCTTTGCCCTTGACCCTTTTTTTGCTTTGGCTCACGCCAAAGCTTTTTTTAATATAAATTTACATGAATCTACCGTATTGCTACAGGCAAGTGCGTAGCACTTGCCTTAAAGTTTTTTGCACCGCTTTTTTACAAAAAAGCGGTTAGGTTTAGGCAACACCCAAGGTTTTAATCTTTTCTATATTAACCAACGAAATTTATCATACGCTCAGAGTAGTCAATTACAAGATCTTCACGCATGTAATCTATAAATCTATTTATAAAAGCTGCGCCTTCAGCTTTAGAAATATAATCACGTGGTCTGAAATTACCGTTTTCATCTCCAGATATAAGACCTATATTATGCGACGCTTGAATTTCTCTCGTAGCCCAATCAGATATTTGGTGGCTATCTGCAAACATTGTTACTGGTGTTAAAACTGGTGCCATATTTTCAAGCCCCAAACTTCTTATTAAAATAACGATAGCTTCTTCTCTAGGTATTGGAGCATCAATATCGAAATGCCCATTGTTTCTACCAAAAGCAAGACCTGACCTAAACGCTGCCATAATGTATGGATACTCTGATCGGTCACTTAACACGTCTGGAAATACTATTCTAATAACTTGGTTATTAGCTGCCATTGGGGTTGCTTGCATAGCTGGAAGTCTTATAGCTCTAGTTAGTGCTTGAACAAACTCTCCACGTGTCATCATTTGATTAGGTAAAAAATGCGATGGCTCACCTGAAAGAATTTGCATAGCGAAAAGTCTTCTTATATCTTCTTCTGCAAAATGCCCTCTTAAAAATGCTGTATTTGGTGCTATTAACTGCTCGAATGTATTACGGCTAGGAATAGTAGTACTTCCTGAAGTTTCTATAAAGTGAAATGGTTGAGGTACTGTAAATATATCATAAACAAGCGCACTTTGGTTTTGTAGTATCTCCATGTAGTTACCTGAAAAACTGATAGGTGCTACTGAAGATGTTGGTGAATACTGCATTGATTTTGAAACTGAAACACTTGGGCGTACTTGATAAGACATTTGCCAACCACTACCAAATACCCACGAATCTATTCTGTGAGTTTCTGTGCTTGACCAAGGGCTATCAAAACCGTATATAACACCTGATGATTCCTTTATAACTTGATCTCCAGCATCATCTATAAATACTGCTCTTTTTGACATATCTCCTCTATAAAAAACCACTCCAGGGTTATGGTCTTCTATTATACTAATAGTAAAATATGATTGGTCTAAATCTAAAGTAAGCCACATACCGTCTAACTCAATATCTTCAACCCAGTTAGTAACCGCATAAGTTTTTATTACTTGATTACCTTCACGACGATAATTAACATTAAAAGTTATATCTCTATCTATAACTACTTCACTCATCACCGCACCTGGGAAAACTTCATGCCTTACTGTAAACGTTCCCATATTATTATTTTCGCTTACACCGCCAGATTGACTTACTATTAAAGTACCTTCAAATTCGACTGGCGTTCCAAACAAAAAAACCATCTCTCTGTATGCGTATGTTCCTGCAATATTTCTTCGCCCATTAAGGCTTGGGTCAAGCATTCTTTCTATTGTTGTTGGCATTCTACTGCCTTCTGATATGCCCCCATGAAAACCCATAGTCCCTGCCCCTGCATATACAAAGCTTGACATAAGCATAGTCACAACTGCACATAAAAAAACTATTTTCATTTTTTACCTCCTAACTTATTATAAAACTTAAGGCCTTGAGGCTCTGCCTCAAACTCCGTAAACTTTTGTAAAAGTTTAACCAAAACTTTGTGCAAGTGCTCCGCACTTGCTTTGCATTTGGACTCACAAGTATCAAAGTTTTTTCTAATGTTATAATTTTCAAAAGGAAAGCACGTACGTGCTTTCCTTACGTGGTCAAGGGTGCGTGCGCTTGTCGGGTTTGGGCTGAAAGCCAAAGGTCTTTATAATAAAACTTATTAAAACATTTAAGACCTTGAGGCTTTGTCTCAAACTCCATAAACTTTTGTAAAAGTTTAATTAAAACTTTGTGCAAGTGCTTCGCACTTGCTTTATACTCAGATTCACAAGTATCAAAGTTTTTTCTGATGCTATAATTTTCAAAAAGAAAGCACGTACGTACTTTCATTACGTGGTCAAGCGCACGTGCGCTTGTCGTGTTTGGGCTGAAAGCCAAACATCTTTATAATAAAACTTATTAAAACATTTAAGACCTTGAGGCTTTGCTTCAAACTCCATAAACTTTTGTAAAAGTTTAACCAAAACTTTGTGCAAGTGCTTCGCACTTGCTTTATACTCAGATTCACAAGTATCAAAGTTTTTTCTGATGCTATAATTTTCAAAAAGAAAGCACGTACGTGCTTTCCTTACGTGGTCAAGCGCAGTGCGCTTGTCGGGTTTGGGCTGAAAGCCAAACATCTTTATAATAAAACTTATTAAAACATTTAAGACCTTGAGGCTTTGCTTCAAACTCCATAAACTTTTGTAAAAGTT
>JGI994J12354_10005241_pt1 | contig 11246 bp, 8 predicted proteins | sample IntmicLarv3ML3BL_FD_12354 | JGI IMG/M metagenome (IMG submission 12354) | reverse complement strand
TAAAAAAATGTTTACCTTTGGTTCAAAAAACAACCATGAAAATACTATTTACTATCGTATATCTTTTCCTTACAGTGTTTTGTTTGAACGCTCAGAGGCGAACAGATGCGCAGGTTATAGATAAAAATTCGGAATTATACTTTAAGGCCTCGACGAATTACGCATCAATTTACTCCGGGAAGCAGGAACCGAAATATATTGCTAAGACAATAAATCATCCGTATCTTGATACTCAGGAGTTCAGGACAGGTACGTTGTGCTTTGACGGTTGCGTTTATACCGATATTCCTATGCGCCTGAACCATTATATAGATGAGATTACCGTTATAACGCCCAATAAGTATTTCTCGGTGATTATACCTCGTGAATATTTCGAATATGCTATTATTGACTCGTTGTATATCATTTGTAATAGACCGGAAGATGTTGGCGGCAGTGTTTTACAAGATGGATATTTTGTCAGAATATATAATGGTGAAAGCGAGGTTTGGAAACGCAGAAGATCTGTGTTAAATTCCAGAATCGTGGATAATGAGTTAGAACATTATTTTGAACAATACACTAATATATACGTGTATAAAGATGGAGCATTTTTCCCGGTTAGTAATAAACGATCCGTATTTAAAATATTTGCATCGAAGAAGAAAGAGTTAAAAAGAAAATTTAAAAAATCGGAAATAAAATATAATATTGACCCTGAAAAGGCAATAGTTGCTATTACCGGATTTTATGATGAAACGGATAATTAGATTGATGATGAAGAAGTTGTGCCTGATAAGTTGTTTATTATTGTTGCCTCTGTTGATTATCGCTCAACAAAAGGTTAGTGTGCGCTTTGAACAACGTTATGCTCCGGAATTGTTCGACGAGATAGAAAAACAAACAGGATGCATAATTTATTATCAACCACCAGGAAAAGTCGACTCCCTTCTCATTTCCGTGAATGCATCCGAAGAAGATATTATGCCAGTGTTGGAGAGAGCGTTGAAGGGGTCAGGATTGGAGATTGCTCAATATAGAGATATGGTTTTTATTACGGATAAGGTAAAGATTATTACGTCTCTTCCCGAAGATTATTTTAATAATAAAAGAACAACGGGAGATTATGAGTCATACGACTTTACTGAAAATTCGTTATTCAGAAGCATACGCGACCAGAAAGCTACTTCCGAGAATAAGATATATGAAATCGGAGATCCTTCTGCCGTTATGACAGGCAAGGTTAACCTTAGCGGGATAGTGACTGATTTTAAAACGGGAGAGCCTGTTGTAGGGGCAACTTTATCAATTACCGAACCTCGGACAGGAGCCGTTACCGATGCTTTCGGTTATTATACGATAACTCTTCCCGTAGGGTACCATGATCTGAATATACGCGGGATAGGATTGAAAGATACGAAGAGGCAAATATCGCTGCACTCCGAAGGTAAGCTTGACATAGAGTTGGAAGAGGATATATATACATTGTCGGAAGTTGTTGTATCGGCAGAAAAAATTGAGAATGTGCGGGGCACAACGATGGGTGTGGAGCGTTTAAAGATAAAGGATATAAAAAATATACCGATGGTATTCGGTGAGGTAGATATCATTCGTGTCGTGATGTCTTTGCCGGGAGTAAAAGCCGTCGGAGAAGCTTCGAGCGGTTTTAATGTACGTGGAGGATCTACCGATCAGAATCTGATACTTTTTAATGACGGGACGATATATAACCCGACACATCTTTTCGGTTTTTTCTCGGCTTTCAATCCTGACCTTATAAAGGATATGGAATTGTATAAAAGCAGTATTCCCGTGAAATATGGAGGGCGTATTTCGTCCGTTTTAGACATTAGTACACGAGAAGGCAACAAAAAGAAATTTACCGGTTCCGCAAGTTTGGGTCTGCTGACGAGCCGCCTCACATTGGAAGGTCCTTTGTTTAGCGAAAAAACATCATATATTTTAGGTGGCAGAACTACATATTCGGACTGGATACTTAAAGAGCTGCCGGAAAAAAGCGGATACAGAGAAAGCAGCGCCGGCTTTTATGACCTTAACGCTTCGCTTAACCATAAGTTCGACGACCGAAACAATCTGTACCTGAACGGTTATTACAGTAGCGACCGCTTCAGCTTCAGCCCTGAGGAACGATATTCATACCGCAATGCCAACGCTTCGATAAAATGGCGGCATATATTCAATCCGAATTTGACAAGTACTATAACCGGCGGATATGACCATTATGATTATGATACGAAAAGCACGGAGAACCCCGTAAATGCGTATCTATTGTCTTTCGGGATAGAACAGTATTACGGGAAAATTGACTTTAACTTTTATCCGATTGATAAACATACCGTAAATTTCGGCTTAAACGGTACATATTATAACCTTAATCCGGGAAATTTTCAACCGTTCGAAGAAGAATCTTTGATCGTTCCTGATCGTATGCAAAGAGAGAAAGCGATAGAATCGGCTGTTTACCTCGGCGACACATGGAATATTTCTCAAAAGTTTTCTTTTGATGCCGGGATAAGGTATTCAATGCTTAACACGTTGGGGCCAAGAACATACAATGAGTATATGGACGAATATCTGCCTTCGCTGACAACAATTAAAGATACAAAATCGGTAGTTGACGGCAGCATATTTAAAACATATCACGGACCTGAATTCAGAATTTCTTCACGATATATATTTGCTAATAATTTTTCCGTAAAAGCCGGATATAATACCATGAGGCAAAATATCCATAAGATTTCAAATACTACGATAATGTCGCCTACTGACACATGGAAATTGAGTGATGCCAATATAAAACCTCAGACAGGTTCGCAGATAGCTTTGGGATTATATAAGAATTTTGACAATAATGCCATTGAGGTATCTTTGGAGAGTTATTACAAAACGATGAAAGATTATCTGGATTATCGTAACGGCGCCGAATTGTTGATGAATCATAATATTGAAACGGATCTTCTCAGTACGATAGGACGAGCGTACGGCATTGAATTTATGGTAAAAAAAACACAGGGTAAGCTTAATGGATGGGTGAGTTATACATATTCGCGCACTCAGCTTCGTCAGAATGATAAACGCAATGATGTTCCCGTTAACAGCGGCGACTGGTTTCCTGCCGACTATGATAAGCCGCATGATGTAAAGTTTGTGGGTAATTATAAGTTTACACACAGATACAGCTTTTCAATGAATTGTGATTATAGTACGGGAAGACCAATAACATTGCCTGTTTCAAAGTATCATCATGCAGGCGGTGAATACGTGTTTTTTTCTGACAGAAACCAATACCGCATTCCTGATTTTTTTCGCATGGATTTATCTTTTAATATAGAACCAAGCCATCATCTGACATTGCTGACACACAGCATGATATCGATAGGCGTATATAATCTGACTGCCAGAAAAAATGCTTATTCTGTATATTATATATTGGAGGATGGTCGTTTAAATGGCTATAAATTAGCTATTTTTGGAAGCGCAATACCTTATGTGTCATATAATATTAAGTTTTAAAATTTATCACATGAGAAATCTGTTATACATATTTATTGTTGTTTTACTTACCGGATGTGTTGAACCGTATACTCCTTCAGGAGTTAAAGAGATTAGCGGACAGTTGGTTATAGAGGGGTCAATATCGGATAACGAATCGGTTTTTATTTTACGGACAAGCGTCAAACTTTCTGAAATGTTGACAGGCAATGAAACTGTTGATGATGCATTTGTTTATGTTGAAAAAGAGACCGGAGAACAATTGCAGGGCGTTTTTACAGGTAATGGTACGTATACTGTTGCGACGGGAGATCTGAATGCCGGGATGAAATATCGATTATACGTTGAGGCAGGAGGAGAAGAGTACAGTTCAGAATTTTTATATCCACTGTTTACACCAGGGATAGACAGCATTACTCCTATGAAAAAAGGAGTAGGTGAACCTGTTTATATATGTGTAAATACACATGATCCGGACGACAATTCACGATATTACATGTGGTCGTTCAAAGAGATTTGGGAGGTGAAAGCAGACCTTTTTGCCAATTATGGATATCTTGATTCTGATTTTCCTCAGTTTTTTACGTCTTCCACTTCTGAAAATACATATTATTGTTGGGGAAGAGATAATTCAAAAAAAATGATTTTAGGTTTGTCGGAAAATCTTTCGGAAAATGTAATTTCTAATATGAAGTTAAATGAAATTCCTTGTAAGAGTGATAAACTTTCAATACTATATTATATTACTGTTAAACAAAATCAAATTAGAAAGGAGGCTTTCGATTATTATTCTAATATACAGAAAAATGTAGAACAGACCGGAAGTATATTTGCTCCAATACCTTCGGAAATGAGAGGTAATATCCTGTGTGTTACAAATCCGGCACTTCATGTAATCGGTTATATTGATGTTTCGACAACAAAGGAGAAAGAAATATTCTTCCCGGAAAATTTGGGGTTATATGAAGCACCGACAACCTCTTGTTTTAGAGAAATAACTGACGATCCGGAGTTTGCATATCCTGTATATGGGTATTATGAAATAAGTTTTTCACTTCCAATCCCACCGCTCTATGCACCACAGAAATGCGTGGATTGCAGGTTGAAAGAGAAATCTTCAAAAAACAGACCCGATTTTTGGCCTAATAACCATTATTAATCAATTGACAATAGCGCCTATGGCGAATGAAAAATGAAAAATTTCAATACAACGAATAAATAAACAATGTACAATTTAAAATACAAAGAATATTTTCAATTAAATAAACAGTTTCAACTTTTAACTCTTAACTTTTAACTTTTGAAGTTTTCAATTAAATAAAGTTTGCGTATGAAAATTCGATATTTACTTTTTGTTTTGCTATCAGTGCTTTTGTTGATTCCGGCTTTGGGTGAGGCGGAAAATTTTTCACGCGAACGTGTATACCTTCATACCGATAAGCAGACATATCTGTCGGGCGAATTGCTATGGATGAAACTCTATCTTACTGACGAAACGGGAAAGCCATCATCATTAAGCAAGGTAGCGTACGTTGAGTTGGTTGATGAATCGACGGCGCAAGTGCAGGAAAAGTTGGATATCAACGCCGGAGTGGCGGAGGGTTGGATGGAACTGCCTGTTACATTGCCTACAGGTAATTACCGCCTGATAGCGTATACCCGAAATATGCGTAATGAGGGTGAGGCTGTTTTTTTTAATAAAACAATAGGCATAATCAATACATTTAAGGCTGATGCATCAGTTATAACAGATACTGTCATGAACGATACCGACCTGCCTCTTACTGCTAAAGGCAGTATTCATGTTTCGACAAAGGAACAATTATATTCTGCACAAACAGCCGGCGAAATATTTATTACAGATCTTCCCGAAAACGTTCATTCATTGAGCGTTTCTGTTGCAGGTGTCGACCTTGTTCAGTATAATGAAGATATTTCTTTATGGAATGATAATCTTAAGAAATATGCCGATGTGCCTGTAAAGGCGGATTTTATTCCCGAATATGAGGGACATATCATAAGCGGAAAGATTAATGATATTTCGACAAACCAGACTTCAGCCGATGAAAACATTTTTTCATTACTCGGTTTTGTCGGCGATCAGGTCAGGCTTTTCGGCGGAACAGTGAAAGAAGGCGGCAACGTTAGTTTTTTTACTAAACGAATAACAGGCTCTCGCGAAATGGCTGTTTCTACAACATCCTCGTTTGGAAATAAATACAGGATAAGTATAGAATCTCCGTTTGTGTCACATCAAGAAATGAATATGCCGGAGCTTGTCATAAACCGACAGTGGCATGAACAGTTACTTCAACGCAGCATTGGAATGCAAGTGATGTATGCTTATACAGCAGATTCAATGAGTCGTGTCGATACTACATACTCTTATTTTCGACACAAGCCCGACCGTTCGTTTATTCTTGACGAATACACACGGTTCAATTCAATGGAAGAGGTCGTTATTGAATTTATTCCTCCCCTACGCTTCAGGCAATATAACAACAAGCGCTATTTGTCGGTTTTAATGAATGAGAATAATAAATTCTCTTTAAATTCAATGGTCCTACTCGACGGTATACCAATAATGGAGAATGACATTATTTTTAATTATAACCCGCTGCTTGTTTATAAAATAGATATTTATAAGGATAAATTTGTTTTCGGTAATAATCACTTCGAAGGATTGGTTTTTTTTACAACTTATCAACATGATTATCCGAGCCTTGTTCTCGATGAATCAACACAACTCTTTGATTACGAAGGTACGCAGGTGCATAGATATTTTTACTCCCCTTCGTATAACGAAAAAAATAATTCCAAAACTAAAACTCCGGATTTCAGGCATACACTGCTATGGATGCCAAATCTCGAAACCGAAGGAAAGCCTGCATTGTCAGTGCCATTCTCTACTTCAAACCTTACAGGCACCTTTAAGGTGACTGTCGAAGGGATTACAAAGGATGGCAAAGTAATCAACGGAATGTCTTTTTTTCACGTAAAAAATTAATAAAAGAACTTTTTTGAAAAAAAAACCGAAAAATACTTGTTTTCGGAATAAAAATCATATATATTTGCCAAAAAATGGATTCATTGTAAAAATGTAAGAAATGTAAACTAACAATCTATACATATAATGAACGTGATTTATCAGATTGATTTGTAAAGATGTTTTTAGCCGATAAGATATTATTTTTTTTACTAAATGTTTAAAAATTTTTTGTTGATGCGAATATTTCGTTTCTATTACGAGGGTTTTAGATCTATGACTCTTGGTAAGACGTTATGGACGTTGATACTGATTAAATTATTTATTATGTTTGTTATCCTTAAAATTTTCTTTTTTCCGAGATATCTTAATCAGTTTGATACAAAGGAAGAAAAAGAAGATTATGTATCCAAAGAATTAATAGAGAGAGCTTTAAATTCTTAAAAAATTTATTATATGTTAGAAAATCTTGATTCTTCATTAGTTGATTGGTCGCGGGCGCAATTTGCAATGACGGCCATGTATCATTGGTTGTTTGTTCCGCTTACGCTGGGACTTGGACTGATAATGTCCGTAATGGAAACTATCTATTACCGGACTGGTGATGTGTTTTGGAAAGAGACGGCAAAGTTCTGGATGAAACTATTCGGAATTAATTTTGCCGTAGGCGTTGCTACAGGATTAATTCTGGAGTTCGAATTCGGAACGAACTGGTCGAACTACAGCTGGTTTGTGGGTGATATTTTTGGTGCACCGCTTGCTATCGAGGGTATATTAGCGTTCTTTATGGAGGCGACATTTATTGCTGTTATGTTCTTCGGATGGAATAAGGTTAGCCGTGGCATGCATCTATCTTCTACATGGTTGACGTTCCTTGGTGCATCTATTTCCGCAATATGGATTCTTGTTGCGAATGCATGGATGCAGTATCCGACAGGGATGAAATTTAATCCCGACACAGTGCGTAACGAGATGGTCGACTTTTTTGCCGTGGCATTATCGCCGATGGCGATAAATAAATTCTTCCATACGATGTTGTCGGGACTTATGCTCGGCGGTGCATTTGTGATTGGTATCAGCGGATGGTTCCTGTTGAAAGGAAGACATCAACGCTTTTCGCTGTCGAGTATGAAGATTGGCGCAATTACAGGACTTGTTTCGGCATTACTTCTTCTTGTTACGGGCGACAGCTCATCAAAAGATGTTGCGAAATATCAACCGATGAAGCTTGCAGCAATGGAAGGACTTTACAACGGGCATGAAGGTGTTTCGTTGATTGGTATCGGCGTTCTTAAACCCGGTGTACAAAATGTTGCGGATAACAATGACGCATTTTATTTTAAGATAGAGCTTCCGAAAATGCTTTCATGGCTTGCTACCGGGGATATGAATGCTTTTGTGCCCGGTATAAATAATTTGCTCAGAGGCGGTTATGATACAGGATCCGGTGTTCCTGCATTGTCGGTCGAAGAAAAAATAAGACGCGGTAAATCGGCTATACAGGGATTGGCAGACTATCGAATTGCAGTCGATGCAGGTAAAACGACTGAGGCTGCGGTAGCACGTTCCGCAATGGAGAAAGACTTCGATTATTTCGGATACGGCTATTTGAGTAAACCCGAAGATATTATCCCGCCTGTCGGGCTGACTTTCTATTCGTTTCATATAATGGTTATCCTTGGAGGGTATTTTATCCTGTTGTTTATTGTCGTGACTTGGTTGGCTCTGAAGAAAAAGCTTCAAAAGTATCGTTGGCTTCATTGGGTATCGTTATTTTCTATTCCTCTTGCGTACATTGCCGGTCAGGCCGGATGGGTTGTCGCTGAAGTTGGTCGACAGCCGTGGGCTATACAAGATATTTTGCCTGTTACGGCAGCTATATCCAAGTTGCCTACAGCTTCCGTTCAGGTTACATTCTTCCTTTTCCTTATATTATTTGCTATACTCCTTATTGCCGAGATAAGAATTATGGTCAAAGCAATAAAGAAAGGCCCTAATACAGACTCCCTTCTTTTTGACGGAGGAGCTGAGGAAAAAGATTCAAAATAAAAATAATACTGCTTCTACCTCCCCCTCTCTTTTGGAGAGGGGTTAGGGGAGAGGCTCCTTAAATAGAAAAAGATATGGATAATTATATATTTTTACAGCAATATTGGTGGTTCTTGATATCACTTTTGGGAGCTTTGCTCGTGCTATTGCTATTTGTTCAAGGTGGACAGTCGCTTATCTTCACCTTAGGTAAAACCGAAAGTGAGCAGAAGATGCTTATTAATTCAACGGGCCGTAAATGGGAATTTACCTTTACTACGCTTGTTACTTTCGGAGGCGCCTTTTTTGCATCATTTCCGTTGTTTTATTCAACAAGCTTCGGAGGCGCATATTGGGTATGGATTCTTATTCTTCTGTGTTTCGTTCTGCAGGCGGTGTCGTACGAATTTCAATCGAAAAAAGGGAATCTGCTCGGTAAGAAAACATACAGAATATTTTTATTGTTAAACGGTATATTAGGCCCTGTATTACTTGGAACGGCTGTCGCTACTTTTTTTAACGGCGCGGAGTTTATCGTAAACAAAACTCAGTTGACAAATATCGGTATGCCTGTTATTTCTACTTGGGCAAATCCGCTACACGGACTTGAAGCCGCATTTGTTTTTTGGAATGTCTGCCTTGGATTGGCGGTATTTTTCTTGGCTCGCGTACTTGCAATCCTTTATTTTTATAATAACATAAACGACGATACATTAAAAGTGCGCTGCCGGAAACAATTGCCTATAGAGGCAGGTTTATTTCTCATATTCTTCCTTACATTTCTTATAAGACAACTTATAGCGGAAGGATTTGCTGTAGATCCGAGCTCCGGTGAAATTTTCATGGAAAAATTCAAATTACTGAATAACTTTATTCAGATGCCTGCGGTGACTGTAGTACTTCTTGCCGGAGTTGTTCTTGTATTATTTGGGATAGCCATGCCGTTGATTTCAAGTAATAGTTCAAAAGGTATTTGGTTTGCCGGAGTTGGAACGGTGTTGACAGTTCTCGCATTATTGCTATGCGCAGGATGGAATAACACGGCTTATTATCCGTCAGTGACCGACCTGCAAAGTTCACTTACAATATCAAACAGCAGCTCAAGTCCATTCACATTAAAAGTAATGACTTATGTTTCGTTCATCATTCCGTTTGTTCTTGCATACATCTTCTACGCATGGCGTTCAATAGACATGCACAAGATTACAAAGGAGGAAATGGAGGGTGACGAACACATATATTAGTTTTTTTTTAGTAATAAAAGCGGAAATCCCGGCTGACCCTAAAAAGGCAGTCGGGATTTTTTCTGCGGTGTTACAAGATATCAACTATATCTTTAATCTGCTTCCTGTCGGATACAGTTTCATGCTCTTTGGCTGGATAACCGATTGGTAAGAGGGCAATTGGAACGAGATTATCGGGGAGATTAAATACTTCTTTTAAAAGGTAAGTGTTGAAATTGCAAACCCAGCATGTGCCTAATCCTTTTTCTTCGACAGCTAAAACTATATGTTCGATTGCTATGGCGACGTCGATATCTCCATGGTCTTTGTTATCTGATTTACGCGTCCATGAGTTAGTAGTGTCAGCGAGGGCTATGATGTACAACGGGGCGTATGCGAACCATTCGCGATGATAACATTGACGTAGTAATTCTTTCTTTTCGTGTGACTTAACGATTAAGAATTTCCAAGGTTGATAGTTTACCGCCGATGGGGCCAAACGGGCACATTCCATAATATAGTCTATTTTTTCCTGCTCAACTTCGTCGGTTTTGTATTCTCTTACCGAGCGTCTTTTTGAAATAATACTTAGTAAGTCCATGATAAGTGTTTTATAAGGTGTATTGTTTAAGCTCCATCGTTTCCCCATCCCATACCGCGAATGAGAAGAGTTGCATCCAATCGCCGATGATAAGGAGTCTCGCGGAGTCGGATATCTCTTCGTCAAGCAAAACATGAAGATGTCCGAAAACGAAAAAGCTTATGTCGGGGTGTTCTTGCAGGTATTTTTTTGAAAAATCTTCCAGAGATTTGGTATTACGCGCTTGTGTAATTTTAAGTTTTTCAGCTTCCATGCCGGTTTTTCTGCTGCTTAACGACCATCGTTGTGCGAATCCGAATGTCCAGTACGGGTGAATCGTTGAGTATAATATTTGACAAAAACGGTTTCGAAACATACTCTGTATAAATCGATATTTCAACTGTCGATGTCCTACTTCGTCACCGTGGGCAAGGAATATTTTTTTACCGAACAATTCGATTGTAACCGGTTTGTAGTGAATGACTGCACCAAACTCTTTTGTGAAGTAGTCGGATATCCAGATATCATGGTTGCCTATAAAAAAATGTATCTCTACACCGAGGTCGGATAACTCTGCCACTTTGCCGAGAAAACGCACATATCCACGCGGAACGACATGCTTGTATTCGTACCAGTAATCAAAAACATCTCCGAGAAAATATATGGCAGCGGCATCGTTTTTTATTTCATCAAGCCAACACACAAGCTTCTTCTCCGCTTCCAAAGGGTTGTCTAAGTAGCGGTTTCCAAGATGAATATCCGATGCGAAATATATTTTTTTATTTTTCACTTTTCACCATTTACTTTTAACTCTTTACTTTTATTTTTTAATTTTATAACAGTCCTAACTCCAGTTTAGCTTCTTCGGACATCATGTCTTTGTTCCATTCCGGTTCGAAAACTACGTTTATATGAGTACTTTTCACTCCGGCAATAC
>JGI994J12354_10005240_pt1 | contig 11247 bp, 10 predicted proteins | sample IntmicLarv3ML3BL_FD_12354 | JGI IMG/M metagenome (IMG submission 12354) | reverse complement strand
CGCTCTTCCGATCTCAGTGAGGCTCATGGCATTATAGACATCAGCTCATCCACCATTCCGGCACAGCATTTGTTGCCGGAAATTATCGCCGCCTTTCATAAGCAATGGCCAAATATTGTTTTTCGGGTTAATCAGGCGGATAGCCATCAGGTTGAGCAGTCCATGAGCGGTTTCAGGTATGATTTCGGCATGGTCGGCACTATTCCCGATGGTGCTCGCTTTATCCATCATCCCGTGTATGACGACGAGCTGGTTCTTGCCATACCGGCTGACGCGCCGGAAAGCGCCGAGACTATACGGGATAATTTTAAGGACTATATTTTAAAAACTCCCTTCATTATGCGCGAATCAGGCTCGGGAACTCGTGCGGAAATCGAAGCCCTGTTAGCAAAACTTGGCGTGGATTTAGACGATTTGCACATCTCAGCTTATTTCTCTGATGTTCACAGCATACTTCTTTCCGTATCCCGCGGGCTGGGCGTTTCGCTGGTCTCAAAAATTGCCGCCGCCATGTATGTAGACGCCGGAATTCTCCGTACTGTTGAGATGAACAGCCCTATATTTTGCCGCCAAATCCATCTGCTGTATAACAAGGAGCTATGGCTTTCTCCCCTGCAGCAGGCATTTGTGGATCACGCCAGGGATTACTACTATAGCCGCACTTTTGAATAAAAACCTCCTAACCACTAAGCCCTGTTATGAAAGAGTCTTTCATAACAGGGCTTTTTTAAATTTTTTGGCAGTTTTCGAACATTTTTGCCTAAGCTTCGGACTTATCCTACGCCTGAATATACACTCCGCTTTGCATGACCACATAGCAGCATTCCATATCCTCATGCTCCTCCGCTTTTGCCGCGCAAGCGCCCTCAAAGCGCACACAAACACCGCATGAAGCGCTAAGCTCACGGGGAACCGGCATCATTTTTGCGGGTATACCTTCTCGCCCGCAGTGTTTATTAAAGCTCATCGCGCCATAATGTGTATAAAAGGTTGCCAAATACTCCATATTTTCTATCCTATGCCTTAGTAATCGCCATAATATACTGTCCGTTGTTATTATCCACCGAGACGCTAAATCCCTTTGACTGGGCGAAGCGGGTACAGATTTCAACACACACCTGACTGTCTACCAGCAGCTCAATTTCATCCGCAGAATCAATTACCTTCTTTAGCTTCAGCACCGGCTCCGGACATGAAAGCCCGCAGGCATCAACTATCTTCTTCATTACGCGCCTCCCTTTTTAGATAATTTTCCTGTATTCAAAATGGCTATGGCAAACACAATCACTGCGCAGACCACAAAGGCTATGCGTCCGTTGGGTGTTGTTCCCGCGCCGGAGGAAGCCAAGCCGAAATTGTGACAAATAGCTGCTCCTACAAAAAATCCCAATACGGTCACGCCCGAGTCGCTGTTGCCGCTTCCTGCCAGAACCAATTGGCGAAGAGGACAGCCGCCCAGCAAAACAGAGCCGAAGCCCACCAGATAAAGCCCTAAAATATTCCAAATCCACTCCGTATGAGCCACAGGCTGATTCTCAAAACTCAGACTGACGCTGCCGGTTATAAGGTTGCCAATAAGCACAGTCACCAGAATAACAGCGAAATATATCAGCATACGAAAATCCTTAAACAAAACTGCGTCACGAATGCCGCCCACAAAGCAGAGTCTGGAACGCTGGGCGACAGCGCCGACAATCAGACCACCAGTCAGAGACAGGAAAATCGGGGCATGCATTGAGCCCGGTCCGCTTTCGCTGAAAAACACAAAACCCGGGGCAGCAACAAGCAAAGCAAGCAGTAAGATGTTTATCACCGGAAAAGCTGCGCCTTCAACTGCGGACTGGTCATGTCCGCGCTTTAAAGAAAAGCCTCTGTTCAAGAAAACAATACCTGTCAAAATCCCTCCGGCAAATCCGAACATTCCCACAACGGCGTTCAAATCGCCGCCGGCAATACGCAAAACCATACGAAGCGGGCATCCCAAAAAGATAAGCGCTCCCACCATCACGCAAATGCCCAGAACAAAGCGCGTAAACGGCGAAGATCCGCCTTTGGGCGCGTATTCCTTCTTTATCAGCGCTATAATAAACGCTCCCAGCACTATGCCGATTGTCTCCGGTCTTATGTACTGTACCGGCTCTGCCCTGTGCAGACCAATTGCTCCGGCAGTATCCCTGATGAAGCAGGCGATNCAAAACGCCATNTTTGCCGGATTGCCAAAAAACCCCCAAGCATATAGCCACTAAACCGATCACCACACCGGCGATTACGGTTCCCCATTTTTGTTTCACTGCAAAACCCTCCATTTCTTTATCATACAAAGCATAAAGTAAAAAGGTCAAAGTTTCAAATTCGAATTTCACATAATAAACGGCGCATTTATTCGCAGACAAAATTCATTTACAGCTTTTAGCAAANNTGTCTGTANGCNTAAAAACCTCTGCCCTAAACTCATCAGATATNGCGGCAAAAAGCCTCAGATGAAATTTCATCTGAGGCTTCATATTTTCTAATTTAGAAAAGCTCCCGTGAAAGGGTTTGGGCATGGCTGCGTAAGAGAGGGTATATTCTCTCAATATTCTCCGCAGACATCCTCTGCTTTGGGCCAGATACGCTCAGAGCGGCAATCGGCTCGTTCATTATGTTCATTACGGGCACTGCAACGCAGACAAGTCCGTATTCAAACTCCTCATCATCCAGCGAATAGCCCCGGGCACGAATCTGATCCAAATGAAACAAAAGCTCTTCCTTTGTGCATATGGTTCGGTTTGTATAGGGGGTCACTTCTGATTTCGCAAAGATTCTCTCTACTTCCGACTGTTCCAAATGAGCCAGAATCGCCTTTCCCATGGCTGTGCAATACATGGGCAGGCGCTGACCGATTGTAGTACAGATACGCATGGAATGATGGCTTTCCTTCTTTTCAACATAGACCACATAAATATCGTCCTTCACAGCCAGATTCACAGTTTCGCCTGTGTCCTCCACCAACTGCGCCACATGAACAGCCCCGATTTTTCTGATGCCCATTTGAGCGCCGGAACTTATCCTGAACAGGTCCATCCCCAGCTTATATTTGCCGGAGTTTTGATTGCGCTCAAGGAATCTGTTCATGGTAAGGGTGTTCACAATCCCGAAAGCGGTAGATTTATGAAGCCCCAGACGCCGGCTGATTTCCGTTACGCCAAGCTCTTCAACATCTTCAAAAAGCCGCAAAATATGCACAGCGCGGTCTACTGATTGAATCGTTGCTTTCTTTTCCTGCTCTACCATATCACGACCTCCTTTAATATCATCAGGCTTTTTCTGACCCTTCGCTTATATCAAAAATCTTGCCGGGATTTAAAATCATATGAGGGTCGAAGACCTTCTTAACCTCCCGCATCAGGCGCAGGGAAGTATCCTCCATAAACAGCGGAAGATACCCTGTTTTGGCAAAGCCAATTCCATGCTCGCCGGAGAGCGTTCCGCCCAGCTCCGCCGCCCTTTTATACGCGGCGTTCATAATGAAATCCGCTTTTACTGAAAACGCCGTCTTATCCATATCCCCGCCGCACATATATAAGCGGTGAGACATTCTCTCGCCGCTTTCTCCCCAGCCCCATCAATATAATTTGGCAGGTGAAACCTTATATTTTTCCCCTTCGACGCAAGCCGCTTCGCATCTTTCTTTTTTTATTTTCTAAAATTTATAAAATTTGTTCTTGATTCCTGTCTAATTTAGTTGTACAATCTTCACGGGTTCGGGGCGCTGGGCGCTGGCTTGTTTCATTGGGTTCTTGCCATAGATTTCATGCCCTGACCTTTTTCCGATGCTTTCGGCAATCATTACAAATTAGATTGTTGGCTCATTACACATTTGTGCCTTACAGGTGAATTTCTTTATAAGAAAACTAATCAGTACTATGAGAAATTCGATTAGGAGATGAACTTATGGCGCTATTTTTGTTGTGCGGAAAAGTTTTTTTAGCAAGGATATTGGATGTTTCGCTCGGGACTATAAGAACAGTTGTTACTGTAAAAGGTAAATCAAAGCTTGCCGCGGGGATAGCTTTTGTAGAAGTTTTTATATGGTTTGTCATTTCAATGGAAGCGCTGACCAGTGACCAGAAAAGTCTCTGGGTTGCTGTTTCCTATGCCGCCGGATTCGCAACGGGCACATTTGTTGGATCAACCCTCTCAAAAAAGTTAATCAAGGGTGTTGTCGGGGTTCAGGTAATCACAAATAAGGTCTCAAAAGAAATGATTGAAGCCATCAGGAGCAACGGCTTTGCCGTTTCCGTAATAAATCTTTATACCTACGATGATGTGCAGCAGAACCGCAAAATGCTGTTCATTCAAGTGACTAACAGAAAGCAACAAGCTCTTATAAAAATTATTAAAGACTTCGATGACCACGCTTTTATTGTAGTAAATGAAACAAAATATGTTCAAAACGGCTTTATAAAGTAAACTCTATTTATATACTTATCATCATATAAATCTAGAAAACGTCTTGTAATGCGAAAACTACAAGGCGTTTTTGTGTTGGAAACTATTGCCATTGTGAATAGCAAACAGCAACGAGGAAAGCTTAAATACCCCTATATTGCCGCCGGTTATTCCCCTTATAATCGGAACTTTTTCACGTTTTTTGCGTCTGAAAAACATAAGATTAATTATTAAGAAAGACTAAGAACCCAATCCGCAGTATCCCTAATATGGCAGCTCTTCGTCCTTGGAGAGGGACGTTAATCACTACTACTTTATTATAAGAGGACAATACAATGATGAGAATTAATATCCATTCTGTAAGACGTGTATTCTTATCAGGATTTCTGATAATAGCGCTCTTGTTATCAACTCCTATTTCGATGGTTTACGCAGCAGAGGACACATGGGCTTTGTCAGGCGATACCTCATGGTATGACCCTGAAAATCCTATGAACGACTATGATATAAACACCGCCGAGCAGTTGGCGGGACTGGCATTGCTTGTTAATGAAGATTACTTAGATTTTGAAGGTGTAGTCTTTTCCCTGCAAAACGATCTGAATCTATCCGGACGTGAATGGGTTCCTATCGGATTTCTAGAAATTGATGCCGCAGGATATGTATCCAGTTTTTTTAATGGTACATTCTTGGGAAACGGTCATACAATTTCCGGACTGTCAATTTTTGTCAATCATACTATTGACGTGTTGGGCGGTTCTAATGCCTTTGGTGTTTCCGGACTTTTTGGCTTTCTTGGAGAAACTGCCCTGGTGGACGGACTTACTGTTGATGGCATCGTGAATGTCACGCGTGTCAACAACAATACTTTAAGCGACGGCTTCTCCGGAGGAATCGCCGGCTACAACATGGGAACTATAACAAATTGTGTCAATAAGGCCTCAGTTTCCGGTCAGCGTTCCACAGGCGGTATTTCCGGCATTATAATGGGCGGAAGCGTAATTCGATGCTCGAATGAAGGCAATATCAGCGGCGGACACAAGGTCGGAGGTATCTCCGGCGGCATGGAGAACGGCACTCTAAAGGAGTGCTTTAATGTCGGAAGCGTATCCGGCAAAAATAACTCCATTTATCTCGGAGGCATTTTAGGCAGTGCCAGTGATGGTGACAATATAATTTCAAACTGCTATAACCAGAGCCCAATCCAGCTGCAGACCGGAAGCTCCGCCATTTATATCGGCGGAATCGCAGGCTCTCTCTACTATAACGTGGATTTATCGAACTGCTATAATACCGGAAATATCCTTGTAGACCTGTCATCCACATTTTACGCCGGCGCTTTGGTCGGCGAAGTTGGAAACGCCGCTAAATGGAGAACTGTAATAAGAAACTCTTTTTATCTGGATTCCTCATATGACACTGCATATGGACGCCTGAAGGACAGCGCAGTTATAGAATCCTTAGACGCAAAATCTCACGAGGATATGGAATCTGAGAGCTTTTTGGAGCTCTTAAATGATGACTGCAGGCATTGGGGCTTTGCAGAAGAAGGCGGATATCCTGTTTTGCTATATACCATACCCGCCGATTACAGTGAGGTTCACGCAGCAGTCAGCGAAATACCCGAGGACTACCCAAGCGGCTACACAAAGGAAACCGCCGACGCTCTTGAAACCGCACTAAGCAATGTTATTTACGGAAAATCCGCTTTTGATCAGGAGCTTGTAGATAAGTATTCATCAGATATCCGCTCTGCCATCGCCGCTCTTGAGCCTGTGANCACGAGCAATGGCGGCGGAAACGCTACAGTCACNCATACCATACATTTCCAAACTAATGGCGGAAGCGAAATCAGTAGTATTGATATTATTAATGGTTCGCTTCTGAGCGAGCCTGACGCACCGGCTAAAGATGGTTATATTTTTGGCGGATGGTACAGCGACGAACTTCTAACCTCTTCCTATAATTTCAGTGAGCCGGTTTCCGCAAGCATTACACTTTACGCAAAATGGGTTCTCGTTCTCACCCCTTCGGAATCTTTTGAGGATGTTCCCGAAGATTACTGGGCCTACGAGGACATTTTATCGATGAGTAAAAATGGATACCTGAAAGGCATCAGCTCGGGAATATTCAGTCCCCTTGAAACCACCCAGCGGGCAATGACTATTACAGTTTTATGGCGCATGGCCGGTAAACCGCTGAACGATGGGCATTTGTTCCATGATGTCTCTTCCGGACTCTATTTCTCCGATGCCGTGTCATGGGCAAACACGAATGAAATTGTTCTCGGCGTCAGCGAGACGCAGTTCGCCCCATACAGCGACATAAGCAGGGAGCAGCTTGCCGCCATTCTATACCGGTATGCCAGACTGCCAGTCTTTGGCCGCAAGGCTGCCGCGGATTTATCAAGTTATATTGATGCGAATGAAATATCCGATTACGCCTTAGCCGCAATGGAGTGGTGTGTTGCAAATGGTCTTATAATCGGACGAAGCGAGGTCAGCCTTGCTCCTAAGGGAACATGCACAAGAGCCGAGCTTGCCACAATACTAAACCGCTTCCTTTCTTTGGCTTAGTAAATTTGCATTAGTTTACTTCTGCACGAAATTTTAGCGCAAACATCATAAAAACACCGAGACCTGCATTAATCATGTAGCTTTCGGTGTTTTTTTATGCCGCACTTTTAACTCGAGCCTTAGATTTGTTTACTTTTTTTGCTGATTGATGTATCATATGAGTATACATAGCCTAAGGAGCGTTTACACTATGAATACCTTTGGAGAAAATATTAGAATAACAATATTCGGTGAATCTCACGGTCCCGGAATCGGCATGGTTCTGGACGGGATTACCGCAGGCATTGAGCTTGACGAAAAATTTATACAGGCAGAGCTTGCCCGTCGCGCGCCGGGCGTCTCGGAACTTTCAACCCCAAGGAAAGAGGCGGATGAGCCTGTTTTTATGAGCGGACTTTTCCGTGGCAAAACCACCGGCGCTCCTATCTGCGCCATAATCAGAAACAATGATGCCCATTCCTCGGACTACACTCCTGATATTCCCCGCCCCGCTCATGCCGACCTCACCGCTCAGATAAAATATGGAGGCTTCGCTGATTATCGGGGCGGAGGGCATTTCAGCGGCAGGCTCACCGCCGTAATGGTCACAGCCGGAGCAATCTGCAAGCAGATTCTGGCGGAAAAGGGAATAAGCGTGGAGGCTCAGATTGTTCAGGTCGGCCCTCACACCAATGATGAGCTGGATTTTAGCATGAGAAAAGAAATCCTTGATGCCCGCAGTGCTGGAGACTCCGTCGGCTCTGTGGTAAAATGCGTAGCTTCCGGCATTCCCGCCGGAGTAGGCGGTCTGATGTTCGGCGGCATGGAGAGCCGGATTGCCACCATGCTTTACGCTGTCCCCGGTGTCAAAGGTCTTGAATTTGGCGCGGGCTTTGCCCTCGCCGCTATGCGCGGCAGCGCCGCAAACGACCCTATCCGCATTAATGACGGAAGGATATACACCGAAACAAACCACGCCGGAGGCATAAATGGAGGGATTACAAACGGCATGCCCCTCACCCTCCGTGTCGCCCTGCGTCCCACCCCCTCCATAAGCAAGGAGCAGAAAACTGTGGATCTTAGCAAAATGGAAAACCTCGACTACCGCGGCAAGGGCCGACACGACCCCTGCTTAGCCCCTCGCGCCCTGCCGGTAATTGAAGCCTGCGTCGCTTTTTGCGTACTGGACGCCATGAGCGATTAGTATTCCTTCGCGAATTATTAAACTTTATGTTAACATTTTCTTGACACTTGGACTTCAGCACGTTACAATAAACGGAAGTGATATTCTGGGGATATTGGGGAATTTCCTGGAATTTCATTACTGACAACACACCCTTTGCGGGCAAGTTTTATATTGACTTAGAGCCCGATTAAGCAAAAGCTTCCGCGCCTGCAAAGCCTGCCGTCCGCCAGGGCGGATATGAGGCGCTTTTCCGGCGCAAAATTTGAACTCCATGACGTGCCGCTTTTGCAGCGGCGAAGGCGGCAGCCTTGCTTTGCCGCCAAGTTAAATAAAAAAAGAAGGAGGTGTGTATGCTTACTATGCCTTCGGATATATGGAAAATAATCGGCATTATCATTGGGATAATTGTCGTCGCTGTTGTAGCCTTCGCTCTGGGCGTTGCTTACCGCAAAAAAGTTTCCGAACGGGAAATTTCCAGCGCAGAGGAAGAGGCCAAGCGCATTATTAACGAATCAATAAAGAGTGCAGAAAGCAAAAAGAGGGAAGCTCTCTTAGAGGCAAAGGAAGAAATACACAAAAGTCGCGCGGAACACGAACGTGAAGTTAAAGAGCAACGTGGCGACTTGCAAAAACAGGAACGACGTCTCCAGCAAAAAGAGGAGAATCTTGACAAAAAAACTGATGCCCTTGAAAAAAAGACCGAGGCACTAAATAAAAGCATCGCCGATTCTGAAGCTCAGCAGGCGGAAATCAAGCTCGTGAAAAAGAGCCAGCTGGAAATGCTGGAAAAAATCTCAGGTTATACAGTTGAAGAGGCAAAGGCATACCTGATTGACAATCTCGCCTCAGAAGTTACCCATGAAATGGCAATGAAAGTTAAAGAAATCGAAACTCAGTTCAAAGACGAGGCAGATGCCCGCGCCAGGGAGATTATCGCCCTCGCCATTCAGCGCTGTGCCGCTGATCACGCGTCTGAGGTTACCGTCTCTGTCGTACCTCTCCCCAACGATGAAATGAAGGGTCGCATAATCGGACGCGAAGGACGCAATATCCGCTCAATAGAAACACTGACCGGCGTTGACCTTATTATTGACGATACGCCAGAAGCAATAACTGTTTCCAGCTTCGATCCAATCCGCCGCGAGGTGGCAAGGCTGTCTCTGGAAAAACTCATCGCCGATGGGCGAATTCACCCCGCGCGTATTGAAGAAATGGTCTTAAAGGCACAAAAGGAAGTAAACGCCATCATCAAATCTGAGGGTGAACGTGCCACCTTTGAGACTGGAATCCACGGTTTGAATCCCGAGATTGTTAAGCTTCTGGGACGTCAGCGTTACCGCACCAGCTATGGACAAAATGTTCTCGCCCACTCAATCGAGGTTTCACATATTTCAGGTCTGATTGCCGCCGAACTGGGCGCCAATATTACAATCGCCAAACGCGCAGGTCTGTTGCATGACCTTGGAAAATCCATTGACCATGAGGTTGAGGGCAGCCACGTCACCATCGGCGTAGAGCTTGCCAAGAAATACAAGGAATCCGAAGAAGTTATCCACGCCATTGAGGCTCACCACGGCGATGTGGAGGCTCATACCATTGTTGCCTGCATCGTTCAGGCGGCCGACTCAATTTCCGCTGCGCGCCCCGGCGCAAGACGTGAAAACATCGAAAACTACGTTAAGCGTCTGGAAAAGCTGGAGGAGGTCACAAAATCCTTCCCGGGCATTGATAGCTGCTATGCAATTCAGGCGGACGCGAAATCCGCGTAATGGTTAAGCCTGACGAAGTCGATGAGGACAGCATGATTCTTCTCGCCAGAGATATCGCTAAAAAGGTAGAGGCCGATTTGACCTATCCCGGTCAAATTAAGGTTCACCTCCTTCGCGAGACAAAGGCAATCGACTACGCAAAGTAGCCCAATAAGCGTCAATTCAAGGTTAAGCAGGCATCATTTCTCATTGATGCCTGCTTGTTTTCTAATCAGGTCGCTTATGGGATGTGTCACATTTTCCCATGCTCACTCTGCATTTTTGCATTTATTTTTCTATTGATTTTAGGCGTTTATATTGATAAAATGAACGCTATACACATTTAAGGAGGCTTGGAAATGGGACAAAACGATGAAATCGGCAAAAGAATTGCCGAGCTGCGCGAAATTTGCGGCTTCACCATGAAAGAAATGGCAGAGGTTGTAGACACTGACTTAAAAACCTATATTTCCTACGAAAGCTCCGGTGAGGATATCCCCATCGGCGTAATTTTCCGCATCGCCAACAAGTGCAATGTGGATTTCACCGAAATTGTCACCGGTCACGCCGCGAAACTGGATACATATCAGGTGGTCCGTGCCGGAGACGGCATGGATGTCTCTAGAAACTCTGACTACATCTATCGCGATCTTGCCTACCTTTTCGGTCACAAAATAATGGCTCCTACAATGGTTACTCTAACGGGCAACGTACCCGAGCTAAACACCCACGAGGGTCACGAGTTTGACTATATCGTTTCCGGTAGTATGCGGCTGTTTGTTGATGGACGCGAAATGGTTCTAAATGCCGGAGACAGCGTTTATCTGAATCCCCAACTTCCCCACGGCTTCTGTGCAGAGGGCAGCGAGCCATGCGTATTTCTTGCTGTTATTGCTGAATAAGGAGCTGTTGAGTTAATGTTAGAGCGTTACCTTCCCCGAATTGAATTTAATTCTTATGAGGATTTTAAGAATAATTACTCTGTTAATGTTCCTGACAGCTTCAACTTCGGCTTTGACATAGTTGACGGCTGGGCGAAGGCAGAGCCTGAGAAAAAAGCGCTTGTCTGGTGTGATGACCACGGTAATGAAAAAACCTTCACCTTCACAGAAATAAGTAATCTATCCAGCAAAGCCGCTCATTTTTTTAAGAGCCTTGGTATAAAGAAGGGCAGCCGCGTGCTGCTGATTCTGCGCCGTCGATGGGAGTACTGGGTCTGCGCCGCCGCCCTGCACAAAATAGGCGCGGTGCTGATTCCCGCCACATTGCAGCTTACAAAAAAGGACATAATCTACCGTACCACTGCCGCCAGCGTGGAAGCGATGCT
>JGI994J12354_10005239_pt1 | contig 11247 bp, 6 predicted proteins | sample IntmicLarv3ML3BL_FD_12354 | JGI IMG/M metagenome (IMG submission 12354) | reverse complement strand
AAGCAATTCTATTATATCACAATAATCGACAAAACAAAAGCGGCTTTTGCGCGTGTGCAAAGGTCGTTTTCATATTCGGGAAAGTGTCAGATTTTCAGACAAAAACCTGATTTTGAGATATACGGGACGAGCAACTATTTTCTGATATTCTATATATAGTGGCGGGTTTTCCGTCGCTTAGGAAACTTTCTAAGGCGATTTCAATCGACTTTATCAACACGAAAAGGAGGAAACTGCAATCGCAAAAACAGACAGGTGCGTTGTCCGCAATCAGGCATACCGCAGGGGCGAGTTCAATATCCGTGAGCGGCACAATGAGCGAAAAAACGTCAGTTACGGCAACGGGGACATATTGCCGGAGCGTTCAAACCTCAATGTGCAATTCAAATCTTGTAACGGGACATACGAGCAGGAATTTAACCGTTTGGTGGATAACGGAACTGTCAGCTTGCGGGGATTGAAAGCAGACGCAAAGGTGTTTGATGAATTAGTATTCGATGTAAACAGCGCGTATTTTGAAAATCGCGGGGGTTATGATTATGCCAAACAGTTTTTTGCCGAAGCCTACAATCTTGCGGTTGAGGAAGCAGGGGGCGAGCAGTATGTTTTGTCCGCTGTGCTTCACGCGGACGAGCGAAATAAAGCATTATCGGAGCAGTACGGACGGGATATATTCCATTATCACTTGCACGTTGTTTATGTGCCGGTTGTAGACAAAGAAATCCGTTGGTCGAAACGCTGTAAAGACCCTGCTCTTGTGGGAAAGGTCAAAGAGGTTGTAAAACAGGTTAGTCATTCAAAAAAATGGTATCGTTTTAAGGACGAAAACGGACATTGGGTGAATAGCTACTCCCTGTTACAAGACCGATTTTTTGAACGCATGAGGGCGGTGGGATTTACCGACTTTGAGCGCGGGGAACGCGGAAGCACTGCCGAGCATTTGAGCGTTTTGGAATACAAAACGCAAAAGGAATCGGAGCGCGCCGCCGCATTAGGTGAAAAGGTTGAAAAGAAAGAAAAACAGCTTGACGGCTTGGAACAGAAAACGGCTATTGCGAAAAAGGAAGCCGCCGATTTTGAGGGAATTGACCGTATGGGCGAAAAGCGGACAATACCACGGCGGGGACAGCAATTAAGCTGTCCCCGTTACTTCTGCAATATGATTACTTCTTTTTGTTCGCATTGGGATAGTCGAAATAAAGGATAAATCCGAACCCTTCGCCTATCGGAATGATAGTCGAGTGTTCGGATTACCTACTTTTGGTGCCGCTGATCGGGGTCGAACCGATACGGTATCGCTACCACGGGATTTTGAGTCCCGCACGTCTGCCAATTCCATCACAGCGGCAAAACTGACTTACTCATTTTAGCATGCATACCATATATTTTGCAATAGTTTTATATGAAAAGTTTGATTTTCAAGGTTCATTAATGTATATAAGAATACGCCTTGCTATATTTTCGCATGCTTTTCGAAAAGTATTCGTCTCACCCCGAAAAATACACCACTGCACTAACCGTGCAGCAGTGTATTTTTTTATATAAAACAGCCCACCCCAACTCACCCACAATATGAGCGAGTTAAGTATTAACAGCAATTGTTATTATCCCGACAGCGACAATCATTATTATTATCACCACAGAGACATAAAATAACAACTAAGATAATAATCCACCAAATCCAATCATCACAGCCATTACCACAATTTCCAAACATAAAATCTCCTCCTGTTTAAAATCCTTTTGTAATATATTATGAAAAATGCATTGTAATTGTGACAAATCCATTTTATAATGGAAAAAATAGGAGAAATTATGCTTATTAATGAACATATGTCAGCGGCACTTGAAGAATCTCGAAAAGCTTATGCAATCGGGGAAATTCCGGTGGGCTGTGTAATCACCCACAAAAATCAAATAATTGCCAAAGCACATAACTTGCGGGAAACAGGGAAAAACGCGATTTTTCATGCGGAAATAAATGCAATATCACAGGCATGTGCTCAGTTAGACAGATGGAGGCTTGATGGATGCGACATCTATGTTACATTGGAGCCTTGTATGATGTGTGCAGGAGCAATAATAAATGCACGCATTGAGAGGCTGTTTTTCGGCGCATTTGATGAAAAATACGGTGGAGTGTGTCACATACAGAACGACAGCAGGCTAAAGATATATGGAGGCATAAACGAAGAGGAATGTGTGAAAGTTCTAAATGAATTTTTCAAAGAACTCAGGAGGAAAAGCTAATGAATATCAGTAAAAAGAAAACCGACGAATTGACAGGGTTCCAGGAAGCAGCAGCGTGGAATCCAAACATTGATTTAAGAACAGATTTTGTTATGCCTTATGGTTTTTCAGTAGGCATAAAAGACAGATTAAAGATGTGGTTAGAAAAAGGATACCAACTTCATTTAATGACAGGGATATCATGGGGCGACTATAAGGATTATTTGTTGGGCAAATATGATGGAGAAAAACATCTGAACGAGGGACAGGTTGATGGAAACGGAACAGAAATAGTACATGGACATCTAACTCCATATATGGTGCCGACAATAGATTTTTCAAACTATATGGTTGAGAGATTAAAAGTTATGGTTGATGTAGGAGTAATTGCTATTCATTTGGAAGAGCCAGAGTTTTGGATGAGAGCTGGATATTCAGAGGCCTTTAAGAAAGAATGGGAACTCTATTATAAAGAAGAGTGGATGGCACCAAATTCCTCTCCAGAGGCACAGTTTAAGGCATCAAAACTTAAAGCATATCTATACACAAGAATGCTTGACAGAGTTTGCAGTGCGCTAAAAGCCTATGCAAAGAATAAATACAACAGAATTGTAAGATTTTATGTGCCAACGCACAGTCTTATAAACTATGCAAACTGGGGAATAATCAGTCCGGAATCCAATCTTATTGATTTGCCATCAGTGGACGGATATATTGCGCAAATTTGGACAGGAACCTCTAGGACAGCGAATTATTATGAAGGTGAACTAAAAGAGAGAACCTTTGAAACAGCGTTCTTGGAATATGGGATAATGCAGGAATTGACCAGAGGAACAGGCAGAAGGATGTGGTTTTTGCATGATCCAATAGAGGATAATCCAAGGTACACATGGGAAAACTATAGATATAATTACTTTAAAACACTTGTAGCATCCCTTTTACACCCAGCGGTTCATCACTATGAGGTTTGTCCATGGCCAAACAGAGTATATACCGGAAAATATCCAAGGAATGCGGAGGACGCAAAGCCAATTCCAAAAACGTATGCTACAGAACTTAATATAATAACAAATGTGCTTAGAGATATGAATCAGGAAGATGTACACTTTGATGGAAACAATGCGAACTTTGGAATACTCATTGCGGATTCTTCAATGTATCAAAGAATGGATTTTAGAGAAGATAGAAAAGATGCTTTTGAAAATGGTGATTTTTCTGGATTCTTTGGGCTTGCGCTTCCGTTGTTAAAACATGGACTTCCTGTAAGACCAGTGCAGTTTGACAATATAAGAAGATTTCCGGCATACCTTGATGAATACAAAATACTTGCAATGAGTTATGAATTTATGAAACCAGAACATCCGGATGTTCACAATTCGATAGCACAGTGGGTAGCAGAAGGCGGTGTGTTGATTTATACAGGTGATGGTTCTGATTTATACCATAACATGAAACACTGGTGGAATCAGGGGAAGAAAACATATAAAGACCCATCTGAGCATCTGTTTGAGGCAATGAATCTTAAAAATGGAAAGCTTATCACTTCACTTGATAAGGATGAATGTCCTGCATACCTATATAAAGTAGGAAAGGGTATTTTAGTGATTTTGGAAGATTCGCCTTGGGAAATCGCAAGAAGTGCTGAGAAATCAGATATATACCGTAAGGTTGTAAGAAAAGCGATGAAGGCATCAAAGAACACAGAATTAAACTGGGAGCCGAGTAATAATTTTATATTGCGCAGAGGTCCATATGTTATAGGAGCATGTCTTGATGAGGCAGTAAGCAGTAAAAAGGTTTCAATTAAAGGAATATTTGTGGATTTGCTTAAACACAATCTGCCTGTTAAGAAAAATGTTTCTCTAAATCCAGATGAAAATTGCTTACTGTATGATATTACAAAAGCACCACTTGGAAGTGCAGTTGAAGTTGATGAAAATACAAAGGCAAAATTTAGTATATTTCCATTAGCGGGTTCGTGTAGGATTTCGATTAACAGTGACCCTGTTTTGAAAAATACAAAGGCTCAATGTTCTTTTTCAATTGAAGCGCCTGCGGCTGTTCCTGGTGTGATAAGGTTTGCCTATGAGGAAGATAAAAAGCCCGCGAAGTGTGTTCTTATTGAAAAGAAAACTCGCGAGCTTAATATGAAATTTCATGAGGGAAGCAAAACATTTTTAATTGCATTCCCAGCCGACATAACATCAGCATCAATAACATTTTATAAATAAGTTATAAAATGTTATTTGTAGGATTTTTCAAGAATGGACATAACATCATCATCACTTAGTATGACACAGTCCATTGAGAACATATTTGCGCCTACCAGTCTTGACATTTTCAGAATCTCAGGCAAATGTTCTCTCTTAATACCATAGTCAGACATTTTTAGATTGTCCACACCACATGATTTTTGAAGATCTGTAAGAGCTGCCACAAAGTCCATTGGCTTTGTGGCATTTTTCATACCCAAAGCATGTGCCATGTCGACGAGCTTTTCATTACATGCACCTGAATTTGCAAAGAACGTATAATATTCTTTACTCACCATTATAAGACCAGCGCCATGTGGAACTTCGGGGAATAGCCCGCTTATTCCATGTTCAAGAGAATGCTCACTTGTACAGCAGGAAGTGGATTCAACAAATCCAGATAAAGTGTTTGCAAGTGCAATATCAGTACGTGCCTCTATATCATTTCCGTTTTTCACAGCATTAGAAAGACTTTTACCTACAAGATTTATTGCCTTTAGAGCATATATATCACTTACAGTGGTAGCAATTGTATTTATATACCCCTCTGTACTGTGGAAGAGAGCATCAAAACCTTGATATGCAGTAAGATGAGGTGGTACAGTCAGCATTAATTCAGGGTCAACTATTGACAAAACAGGGTAAGTTTCATCATATCCGAAGCCCATTTTCTCGCAAAGCTCAGTATTTGTTATTACCATCCATGGGTCTGCCTCAGTGCCTGTGCCTGCGCTTGTGGTAATTGCAATCATTGGCAGCGGTTTATTAGGAATAGTCATACCTTTTGCTGAACCTCCATTGAAGTAATCCCACAAATCTCCGTCATTTGCCGCCATAATTGCAGTAGCCTTAGCACTGTCCATGGCAGAACCGCCGCCAAGACCTATAACAAAATCGCACTTGTTTTGCTTTGCAATTTGAGCGGCTTCCATAACGCCATCTTTAGTAGGGTTGGGCATAACTTTATCATAAATTTGGAAGGTTACATTTGCCTTTGAAAGCTCTGCAGTTAATCTATCTAAATATCCGTATTTTTTAACTGAGTTTCCTGAAGAAATGACAATGAGAGCATTTGTGCCAGGAAGTTTTTGTTTATGCAGATTTCCAAGCTGTCCCTTGCCGAAAAGTATTTTTGTAGGTATGTAATAATTGAAAAACATATTTTTCACACTCCTTTTTTGTTGTTTATTATAACATAAAAATGTGGTATAATAACCCACAATAATTAAAAATCTTACTCACCTAAAAAGGGGGAAAACATGTTAAAAAATAAATATACACAATTACCGCTTGGCGAAGTGGAGGCAATGGGATTTCTAAAAGAAAGACTTACTTTGCAGGCAGAGGGAATAACGGGACACATGGAAGAATATCCGGATTACAGCGCATCAAGCGGATGGCTTGGCGGAGACGGAGAGAGCTGGGAGAGAGGTCCATATTATGTAAGAGGACTGGTAGCGCTTGCATATACCCTGAAAGATGAAAAATTAATAGAAAGAGCATATAAATGGATTGACTGGGCACTGAACTCTCAAAAGGAGGATGGAAATTTTGGTCCGGAAATAATGAAGAGAGAGTGGTGGGCAAAGATGCCCATGCTCATGACGATCAGAGATTTTTATATGGCAGAAAAAGCACGCGGAAATGAAGAACATAGTGAGAGAATATTAAATTTCTTTGAAAAATATTTTTCATATCAACAGAAGAATTTGCCGGAGAACCCGTTGGACTCATGGGCAAAAGCAAGGGGCGGAGACAATGTAGAGGTAATATTCTGGTACTATGAAGAGATAAAACAATTGAAAAACGAAGGCAAAGAATGGCTTAAAGATTTAGCTGGAATGCTCTTTGAACAGACAGAAGACTGGGTTGATGTTTTTCAAAATACAGGTGTGAGACATCATGTGGTAAATACAACACAGGCAATGAAAACGCCTCATCTGAAATATAAGCTTACAGGAGATGAAACCGCAAAAGAAGCACTTAAGAAAGGCTTTGAGAATATCAAGAATGACCATGGAAGAATAGACAATCTACCAAATGCAGATGAAGCGGCAAGGGACAATATACATACCAGAGGAACAGAAAGTTGTGCAGTGGTGGAAGGTATGCTTTCGATGGAAATATGCGGAGCAATAACTGGAGAAGGATATATATATGATAATCTTGAATCATATTGCTATAATTCGCTTCCAAATGCGTTTACAAAGGATATGAGACTTCACACATATTATCAATTGCAAAATGAAGTGATGGCAACACAGGGATACCATGGATTTGACTGTGACCACGGAGACAGTTCCGTATTTGCGGCGCCATGCGGATTTGACTGCTGTTTTTCAAACTCACACATGGGATATCCTAAATTTGTGCAGAATATGTGGGTTAAGGCTGCGGATGGAATTGCAGCAGTATGTTATGGTGCTAATAAGGTTGAAACCACATATAATGGGAAGAAAATAGCTTTTGTACAAGAGACAAAATATCCTTTTGGAGATGAAATACTCCTTACCTATATGGGAGAACCATGTGAATTTACATTGAGTTTAAGAGACCCAGGGTGGTCAGGCCATAGTGAAGTGGAAGTTTCTGCGAATCAGTGTGAGGTTAATGCAAAGGATAAGTATATTTGTATAAGAGGGGAATTTAAACCTTATGATACAGTAAAGATAAAATTCAATTCGGAAATTGAAGTTAATGATTGGCATTTGGGTGGAAGATATGTAAAAAAAGGTCCGTTGATCTATGCACTTCCAATTGAGGAAGATGTTAGAGTATCTGAGTCAAATGATTTCAGAGAGATAAAATACAAATCCCATAAAGATGCCCCCATTACAGAAATTTATCCTCTCAGCAGATGGAATTATGCATTGTCAGATGAGTGTATGAAGTTTGATGAAGAGAAGTGTGTAATAAAAGCGAAGGGACAGATTGTTGAAGATTGGATATTGTCAGGAAATAAGGCAGGTATTTTCAATCCGAATGGAGTAAAAGAGGGTGAACTCGAAGATTTAGAACTTGTTCCATATGGTTCAGGTCGTTTGAGAATATCGATATTCCCTAAGGTTTTGAAAAATGTTGATGATAGGTTGCCGCAAACTTTTGAAATTTCGGCAGATACAGCATTTGAAAGTATATTTGTGAGTTATTCAAGATATAGTGATTGCAGAAAATATGTAATACTCTATGGAAGAGAGAGCGGAAAATACGAGAATACAATTTATGATGTTGAATTTAATGGATATAAAGGCGGCGGACATATGTTCCAGAAAGAAAAATATGCATTTACTGTCAAAGAAAAGGGTAGGTATTTTATAAAAATGTTGGCAGTATCTGAAGGACAAATATTAGCAGAATCGAATGAAACAGAAGCAGAGCTATAATTGCTCAGCTTAAATGGAGGTAGAATGTGAGAAGAAAATTGAATTTAAAAATTGCAAAGAGAGTTATAGCTGTGTGCCTTGTATTGCTCATTTCAGTGGGTGCAGTATCATGCGGAACAGCAGAGGAAAGGTTTGGTGCTTTTCTTGATGAATCACTGGTAGCAATGCTACAGGAATGTGATACACTAACCTTGAATTTTCTTTTGAAGGACCCAGAAGCTTTTGGAATTCAACAAGGTGATGTGACTTTTGGAAACATTTCGGGAGGTGCACAGGCAGAGAGCGGCGGCATGAATCCGGAACTTATGTTTAAATTGTTCTTTAATTATAATAATTTGACAGATGAACAGAAAATAATTTACAATACAATGCAATTTAACATTAAACTTTCAGAACAATACAGTGCTGATTTTGCATACCTTAATGATTATTTGATTGGAAGCAATTCTGTTATAGGATATTTGCCTATATTGATGAGTGAATATACATTTTACAATAAGGAAAGTATTAGAACATATCTTGATCTCATTAAAACATTTGAAGATTATATTGACCAAGTTATAGAGTTTGAAATTGCAAAATCAAATGAAGGTAAATTCATTTCAGATGAAAGTCTTGATAAATTTTTAAAGGATTGCAGGCAATTCTTGGAAAGCAAAGATGAAAATGTTTTGGTAGTATCCTTTAATGAAAAAATAGATGCATTTAAAGGTTTATCAGAATCAGAAATTACGGAAATGAAGAGTGAAAACAAGAAGACCTTTGATTCCGTAATTGTTCCAGCATATGAAAAACTTATGACAAAAATGGAAGCACTCAAGGGTACTGGAAAGAAATCAGTAGGAATATCTGAATATACAGGCGGAAAAAAGTATTTTGAATATTTAGCACAGGCCAAAACAGGTTCTTCAAAGACTGCAAAAGAAATGAAAAACATGATTGTAGAGAAAATGGAAACACTTGAAAATATCATGAGAGATTTGGAAGAAAGAGATCCGAAGATACAGGAAAACTATATTAATGCAAAGTTTGCTTTAGAAAATCCTGAAGAAATTTTGCTTCAGCTTCAAGAAGATATTAAGAAAGATTTCCCTCCTGCTCCTGATGTAAACTATACAGTAAAATATGTTTCCAAGGCACTTGAGGAGTCACTGAATCCGGCATTTTATCTTATTCCGCCAATTGATGACCCAACAAATAATGTGATTTATATAAATGGTTCTGAAAAATACAAAGACATGGATATTTTTACCACATTGGCGCACGAAGGGTATCCTGGGCATCTGTATCAATCAGTGTATTTTGCATCACAGGATGTGCATCCTATAAGAAAACTTATGAGTTTTTCTGGGTATGAAGAGGGATGGGCAACTTATGTTGAGTTTCATTCATACGAATTTGGGGATTTTGATCCTGAATTAAAAAGATATATGCAAGCGGCAGGTTTGTATAATTTACTATCTTCTGCATTAATTGATATTTCTATAAACTATGAGGGTAAAGATTTTGGTTGGATGCTTGATTTATATGCGGATTCAGGAGTTTCAGAGGATAGAATAAAGGAATATTATTTGGCAATAATATCAGATCCAGGGCAGTATCTTCCCTATGCTGTAGGTTGTTTGGAAATTATGGAGATGAGAGATTATGCAATGGCAGAACTTGGTAATGATTTTTCATATAAAACATTTCATAAGACAATTTTGGATGTTGGAGCAGTGCCGTTTGATGTTGTGAAAAATGAAGTTGACAAATATGTGGAGACGGCTAAAAACTCAGAAGCCGCATAAGGAGTAGATTATGAAAAGGCTTAAGGAATTATTTGAGGATACCGGAGAAAATTATATTTTCCCATTTCTGTGGATGCATGGTGAAGAGGAAGCTGATTTGCGTGAAGAGATGAGGAGAATACATGAGTGTGGTATAACAGCACTGTGTGTTGAACCTCGTCCGCACCCTGACTTTGTAGGAGACTTATGGTGGAGGGACATGGATGTTGTCCTTGATGAGGCGCAGAAACTCAATATGAAGGTGTGGATTTTTGATGATTCACATTATCCGACAGGTTTTGCGGCAGGTAAGGTTCCAAAAGAATTTCAGAAGGTCTATTTAAAACAGAGACATATTGATGCGGTGGGGCCATTAAAGGGGTCATCTGTAATGGCACATATTGACGGAGAACTGGTTCGGGCTGTGGCTGTATGCAGAGGCGGAGCAGCCAATTCACTGCCAACATATTATGATTTAACTGATAAAATAAAAGGTGACAGAATTTATTGGGATGTACCTGAGGGCGTTTGGAGAATTTATACATTTGTGAAAACGCAAAATGGTGTAAATGACCATTATGACAGATATCTAAACCCACTGGATTCAAATGCAACACAAATTCTTATAGATACAGTGTATAAACCACATTTTGAAAGATATGGAAGACTTTTTGGAAAAACACTCGAAGGGTTTTTCTCGGACGAACCAGGGTTTTATAATGCATTTTCTTATCATTGCAAGCTTGGTTCATCGAATGGGCTGATTCCTTGGAGAGAAGATTTATTGGAAATCTTGATTTCAAAAACTGATATTTGTGCTGAACTGATATTTCCGGCGCTTTTTGACGAGGTTGATGGGTTTGAAGCATACAGGGATAAACAGACAGAATTTATAAGATTTTCATACATGGATATTGTCAGTTCGCTGTATAGTGAGAATTTTGCAAAACCATTGGCGGATTGGTGTCAGGAACATGGAGTGCTCTATACAGGACATGTGATTGAGGATAATAATGCACATGGGCGTCTGGGATATGGAGCAGGGCATTTCTTTCGGTCTGTTGCACCTCAGCATATGAGTGGAATTGATGTAGTTCTTTTGCAGATACTACCAGGTATGGGAGATATAAGCCACAATTATATATCAGGAAACTATGAAGCTGATGGAGTATTTTTTAATTATATGCTTGCACAGATGGCAGTGAGTCTTTCTCAAATTACACCTTACCAAAAGGGACGTACAATGTGCGAAATATTTGGAGCCTACGGATGGGCAGAGGGTAATAAATTGATGAAATGGCTGACCGACTTTATGCTGGTAAGAGGAGTAAATTGGTTTGTACCCCATGCTTTTTCACCAAGAGAATTTCCTGATTCAGATTGTCCACCTCATTTTTATGCAAAAGGGAATAATCCTCAGTTTAACGGATTTAAATATTTGATGCGTTATATGAACAGAGTGAGTCATTTGTTAAATGCTGGAGAACAGCAAGTTCATACTGGTATACTCTATCATGCTGAGGCGGAATGGGCACAAGGAGATAAGGCTATAATGCTTTCGCAGGAGCCTGCGCAGGTTTTGTGTCAAAATCAAATACCTTATCATATATTACC
>JGI994J12354_10005238_pt1 | contig 11247 bp, 10 predicted proteins | sample IntmicLarv3ML3BL_FD_12354 | JGI IMG/M metagenome (IMG submission 12354) | reverse complement strand
ATCCGGAGCGGAAGTTGCAAGAGCACCCTTCGGATGGTACAAAGCGTTCAACATCAAATGCAAAGGACACCCGCTGTCCGAACTGTCAAGGGATTTCAAAGGAAAAGAAGCGAAACCGGAAACGAAGGGCGAGGAGATATTCTTCATACTCATGCCCGACGGTTCTGAGATATCTATCGACAAGTACAGCGGCGGAAGTCCGTGCATGATGGAAATGATCTCCAAAGAAGCCCTGAAGAAGGACAGTGCACCTTTGAAGGGCGAACCGGAGTATCTCAGGCTGTGCAAGAAGTTCGGCATACAGTGGGAAACGATGAGTGATGTCGGACACATGGCGCTGACCTCTCCCGGTGCACTTATGTTCGATCTCATCTCTGATTATTCGACGCAGATAGTGAACGACGTCAACTTACCGTTATACATGGTAAAAGGAACGAACATGTTCTCGCTGGATGAGCCGGCCGTGAAAGAGCACGCTGAACTGTTCGGTGACCGTTTATACACGATCGACACGGGAAAGAAGAAATTCATTTTGAGATATGCGGCATGTCATCAGCAGTTCGCAATGATCCGCAACTGGAATATTTCATACAAACAGTTGCCGTTCGGTGCTTTTGAAGTTGCAGACTCGTATCGTCTCGAACAGTCCGGAGAGACGATGCTGTGCTTCCGTACGAGACGTCTGAACATGCCCGATCTTCATGTTATATGCAAGGACGAGGTTCAGGCCAGAGAGAAATTCCAGGTACTGGACGACAGGATATACAAAGAGATAGAGGCGATCGGCAGGGACTACGATATGCTGGTCAACATCTCCTCAAGGAAAGCATATGACGAGAACAAGGCAATGATCGTCGAGTTATGCAAGTTACATAACAAGCCCGCACTGATGCACTTCTACCCGGAGGGCGTGAACTACTACTGGACCGTGAACATTGAATATCACATGATCGACCAGATGAAGCGGGCGAGAGAGATAGGAACAGTTCAGATCGACGTCGGCAACGCGAAGCGTTTCGGCATAACGTATGCGGACGAGAATGCAGGGAAATCCAACCCGATAATATTGCATACAGCAGTCATCGGGACCATCGAAAGGTATCTGTACGCACTGTTGGACACCGCGGTCGGGATCGAAAGAACAGGAGTTCCCGGTTATTTACCCACTTGGGTCACACCGGAACAGATCCGTCTGATGCCTGTATCCGAAGTTCACGTTACGGAGGCGAAGAAGATGGCCTTGGCACTCGAAAAGAAAGGTATCCGTGTTTCCCTGGATGATACGGACGCTACCGTCGGTAAGAAGGTCAGGAACTCCAAACAGGACTGGTGTTCTTATGCCGCGGTCGTCGGTGACAAGGAGATCGAAACAGGCATCCTGAAAGTTTACGTAAGATCGGAGAACAAGGATGCCGACATGACGATCCCTGAGCTGGGAGAGAGGGTTTCCAAGGAGATCGAGGGAATGCCATTCCGAAAACTCTACATGCCGTCATCGCTGAACCAGAGAGTAGACTTCTCGTAAGATTTTTCTATTCATCTATCTTTTCCCTTTTTGTGATTAAAGATATCGCAGATATCATGGAAAAGGTCAGGGCAAAGAGACCTTTGGTGCATCATATAACTAATTACGTCACAGTGAACGACTGTGCGAACATTACGTTATGTGCGGGCGGCTCTCCTGTCATGACCGATGAGGCGAAGGACATAGAAGAAATGGTCAAATTAGCATCCGCTGTCGTTTTGAACATAGGTACGCTGAATGAAAGAACGATCGGATCAATGATACTTGCCGGGAAAGAAGCGAACAAGGCAAAGATCCCGGTGATACTCGACCCTGTCGGAGCGGGTGCTACGAAATACCGTACGGACACCGTCTGGAAGATACTGAAAGAAGTGAAAGTATCGATCATCAAAGGTAATGAGGGCGAGATCGGCTTTCTGGCGGGATTGGGAGGAAAGGTGGTCGGCGTCGATTCCAAAGAATCAGGCGGCACCGATGCTGCGACGGAACTCGCCAAGAGTACGAGAACAATAGTGGCAATGACAGGCAAAGAGGACATAATCTCTGACGGGAAGTCAACGGTAATGGTGAGCAGCGGGCACAAGCTGTTGGGAATGGTATCGGGAACAGGATGCATGGTATCGTCGGTCACGGGATGTTACGCCGGAGTCACCAAAGACATGTTGATGGCGGCCGTCGCTGCACTGACGGTGTTCACCACTGCAGGAGAGTTAGCAGCAAAGAGTTCCCTGGGACCGGGAACGTTCAAGCAGAACCTCATGGATGCGATGCAGAACCTTACCAGACAGGAACTCGTAATAAGAGGAAGTGCTAAAGATATAACAAAATTGTAATGTCTTTACAAAGCGTACTAATTCCTTACATTTTGTAAAGACTTTAATACCTGCGGTATCATTCTGGACACATGAAGATGCCGCAGTCACCTCCAAAACATATCAAATTGCCCGAGGATGCACTGTCGCGAGAGAATCTCGGCCTTGCGATGAAATTCAACACCGAATACCTTCACTGGGAGGAGGTAAGGCGTCGGGACACAGGAGAGACAGAACCTGCGATCATATGGGAAATAATGAAGATGTTCCGTTTAGGGAATGCACAATGCATGAGGTTCAATGAGACCATAGTATCTTACTGCAACATCCCTGAATTCCAACGTTTCACACATGAATTCGATATACGGGCGACACTGAACTTTCTGTCAAAGGACAAGATAGATGAGCACAAGAAGACAATGTACGCTATCAGTTCGATAATGGAAGAATCAATAGCATCAAGCCAGATGGAAGGTGCGAACACTACCATTGATGTAGCAAAGAAAATGCTTCGTGACAAAAGGTCTCCGAAGAACAAAGCGGAACGTATGATATACAACAACTATGCCGCAATGGAACTGATAAAAAAGAACAAAGACGAAAAGCTTACGGCAGACCTGATAAAGGATGTCCACAAAGCGATCACACACGGAACATTGGATGACGAGGACGATGAAGGTGTGTTCAGAAAAACAAATGACATTGTTGTGAGCGATCCTCTGACAGGTGACATCTATCACCGTCCGGTAGATTTCGAAAAGGTTGAGAAATGCACCGAGTCTTTGTGCAATTACGTCAACGATGAATCGTTTGTCCCTCCTCTTATCAAAGCCTCTATAATTCATTTCATGATCGCTTTTATCCATCCCTTCACAGATGGCAACGGGAGGTTAGCACGTTCGCTGTTCTATTGGTATCTGATCAAGAAAGGATATCCGCTTGTGGAGTTCCTTGCAATATCAAAATCCATCAAAGCTCATCGGGGGTCGTATGATATTGCATACCTGCATTCGGAGACCGATGACAATGATATGACATATTTCATCAAATTTAATTTGAAATGTGTTGAAGAATCTTTGAACACATTCCTAAAATATTTGGACAGGAAAGTCAAGGAACAGAAGGAATTCGAAAAGAACATTCTTTCGGACGAGGATATGAACATCCGGCAGAAGATGATACTTCAGGATGCAATGAAGGACGGCAACGCATTCTCTGTGTACGAGGTTCAAAGTAAATATCAGACGGCGTATCAGACAGCAAGAACTGATGTGTTGGGGTTGATTGAAAAAGGCATGGTCAAAGAATTCGGTCGTGACGGTAACAAGAAATTGTACATTTTCTCCGGTAAGAAATAACTCTTTACAAAGCGTACTAATTCCTTACATTTTGTAAAGACTTTCCTTTCTTCGAAGAACAAAGAACAAAAGACCCAGATGACATTCAAAGCATTGTAAGGTGTCCTGTAATCTTGTCTATCTCACTTTCCTTTGCCGGGCCGATCCCTAAGCACGTCACGGTGCCGGGAGCAAGTTCCGTACGTCCTGCATCGGCGATGATGGAGTTGGTTATCCCCATTGCCTCAGCGACCATTTTCAATTCGAACAGTGTCTTTTCATCGGGCGCTTTGACAACGACCTTGCGCTGACCTTCGTTGTACCAACTGTCAAAGTTCTTGGGATCCTTCTTCTTAGATGCGAAGGCACAGTTCACCGCAGCATGTGCAGCTTGCGCCGCGGTCTTACCTTTGGACATCTTCAGATCCGATCTTACAACGATGACCATCTTGTGCTCCATGACGCTGCTGAAACTCAGAACGATACCCATGCAAAGACGAATCCTTCAACGGATAAAATGTTTTTCTGTTGAAATGATAGTTTTATCCCTTTTCCTGACATTACAGAGAATATGGCGATGCTGAACATAGAATACAGACATTCCGGAGATGTGAAAAAAGGTCCGAATGTAAGACGGAACGTACTGATGATGAAAAGTTACCTTCAGAACCTTGTCAAAGAAATGAGAGAAGCGGGGATCTCCGCAGAATACATCGACAGTGTTGCGTCCGACGGGAAGAACTCCGTGCTGATAAACGATAAGACGGTACAAGAGATAATCAAAGGACTGAAGCTGATGATGCTTGAGGACGACGACCATTGTGATTACGGTTCTTCCGGCAAACTGATCACCATCGCCAGGCCTGTTCTGGAATGGGATCAGGACATTGTGGAAGATGTCCCCGATGTGACGATGAAGAATGCGATCTCCAAAGTATACGCAGATATCAGAGCCGATAAGATTTAATCCTGTTTCGTATAACCGTGGCTGATGTTCGAGATCACAAAGAGAGACGGCCTTGCCAGAATAGGCAAGCTGGAGATACGTGGAAAAACGATCGAGACACCGGCACTGTTACCGGTGGTCAACCCCAAGATATTTACGGTATCGGCAAGAGAACTATACGACGAATTCGGTTTCCGCGCTCTCATTACTAACTCTTACATCATCAAGAACAACGACAATCTGAAAGAAAAGGCATTGTCAGAGGGATTGCATGAAATGCTTGATTTTCCGGGACTCATAATGACCGATTCAGGAACATTCCAATCGCACATGTACGGCGAAGTGGACATGACCAATGAAGAGATAATAGAATTCCAGAAAGCCATCGGAACTGATATCGGTACGGTCTTGGACATTTTTGCAGAACCCTTTTGGACCAAGGACGAGACCGCGAACTCGATCGACGTTACGTTGGAGAGAACAAAGAAAGCAGTGTCCATGAAAGGCGACATGTGCATCGCAGGCGTCGGTCAAGGTTCTGTTTATCCGGATCTCAGAGAGATGTGTGCCCGGGAAATGAGGTCCATGGATATCGACGTGCACCCGATCGGAGGGATAGTCCCGTTAATGGAACAGTATCGTTACACCGAGCTCGTCGATATCATAATCGCATCAAAGAAAGGCCTTTCCCCCGACCGTCCCGTGCACCTGTTCGGTGCCGGTCATCCGATGATATTCGCAATATCCGCGCTGTTGGGATGTGACATGTTCGACTCNGCATCGTACGCAAAGTTCGCAAGGGACGAAAGGATGATGTTCATTGACGGTACATTNAGATTACAGGATATGCAGTCCCTCGACTGTAACTGTCCTGCATGCCGCGAACATGATCTCGACGGCTTGAGAAAACTTGACGAAAAGACAAGGACGAAGACCATCGCAAGACACAATCTTTACGAAATAACCAAAGAGCTGGCACTTGTGAAACGTTATATCCGGGAAGGGCGTCTGTGGGAGTTGGCTGAAAGCCGCAGCAGAGCACATCCTGCATTATTGGATGCGCTCAGGAAACTCAGGGACCACGCCGATATACTGAAGGAATACGAACCGTTGAGCAGAGACGGTGCAATGTTCTATACCGGGCCGGAAACAAGGAACCGTCCTGTGTTCGATATCTACAAGGAACGTTTCACTGAACGTTATGTTCCATGGTCGAATAAAGCAGCATTGTTCGAAGATACAGGCAGTAAACCCTACAGCCGCCACTATGCGGATGAGTTCGCAAGGGTAATGTCCTCAGGATATGTGCCCGTTGTGATCTCACCATTCGGACCGGTGCCCGCAGAGCTGGATGAAATATATCCGTTAGCACAGTCGCTGTTCCCGGAAATTCCGGATGCAGAAACAGAAAGAGCGATGGAAGATGCTGTTTTCGACCTTTTGGAGAGTTGCGGGTTCACTGAGATAAAGGACTCATCCGAAGTATCAGCGGGAAGCGAAACGTACGACCTGAACATGCTGAGGGCGAAAGCGACAGCAAGACATCAGTTCGGGAAGGAAGCCGCCGACGCGTTGATCAAAGGAAATGTTGAATTGGTCACAAGCAAGAACACCGGAAAGATACGAAATGTGATATCGGACGGTGAACACGTACTTTCGATGCGCGCGGGTGACGGTCTCTTCACATTGAGGCCGGAAGGCGCCAAACGCATTCAGGAGAACGTAAGTGCGCCGCATATGCGTGTTGTGGTAAATGACGATGCTGTTCCCTTCGTATCCGAGGGAAGGAACGTATTCTCGGCATTCGTTACGGATTGCGATAAAGTAAGGATAATGGACGAGGTCCTTGTCGTTGATAAGAATGACAAACTGCTTGCAGTGGGAAGGGCAATGCTCACCAAGGACGAGATGAGGTCATTCAAGAAGGGGATCGCTGTCAAGGTCCGCACAGGAGACAAGTCCTAACGTCTCTTCTGCAAGTTTGATGCATGCTAAGAGGTCATCAGCAGTGTTCTTTAACGTTCCTGCACCCTCTGCCTTCATCATGAACCTTACTGTTTTCCCCTTCAATTCGGATTCAACGTGATCGTCATTGTCCGGACCGACAGACCTGAAGACCGTTTCCGCGGTCTTTTCGTTATCATATTCGATAGTAAGTTCAAGATGCAGCATGTTACCTCTGTTTCACGATGAATCTGCATATTTCGTCGGCAACTCCCATCGTTCCAAGCTTTCCGCCGAGATCTCCTGTTGTCAGGTCATTGTCTAAACATGAACGTACCGCTTTTTGCAAAAGGTCACCGACATCACGGAATCCCATGTCGTCAAGCATCATCTTCGCGGCCAAAACTGCAGCTAACGGGTTGGCCTTGTTCTGTCCCGCAATATCCGGTGCAGATCCGTGTATGGGTTCATACATGCTCAATCCCGATGGATTGATGTTTCCGGAAGCCCCCATTCCCAAACCGCCCTGAAGCTGTGCTCCAAGGTCCGTGAGAATATCACCGAAGAGGTTCGGAACCGCTACGGTGCCGAACGAATCCGGACGGACGATCATGGCCATTGCCATTGCATCGACCAACATGAAATCCAGTTTCATTCCGTATTCTTTCGCTTTCTCCTGAAATATATCCCGCTGCATTCCGTAGACTTCCGTGCACACGTTAGCTTTATCGACCAACGTGACCTTATCATCGCCTCTCGCTTTGGCGTAGTTGAACACATAGTCTGAAAAACGTTCAATTCCTTTCCTTGACAACAATCCTATTTCGAATGCGAATTCATCCTTTGGATCATTTGCGGTAAGGTCAAGGTCCAGCTTATACAGTTCTCTTTTCACAGAGACGCTGGCACTTTTCTTTTTACTGTCGAATCTCCCGGAAGCTCCCATATAGAAATCTTCGGTATTCTCCCTGAGGAAATGAATATCAAAATCGAAATGTTTCTTCAGCGGAACGAAAGGATGCCATGACGTGACAGGTCTGAGATTGATGTACTGATCGAACACTGCTCTCATCTTAAGAAGGATGCCTTGTTCCAATATCCCCGGTCTTACGCGGGGATCGCCGATCGCTCCGAAATAAACGGCGTCATTCTTTTTCAGTCCGCCGATATCGTCATCCGTCAGTAATTCGCCGGTCGCAAGATACCTTTCGGAACCTATGTCAAAATATTCGGGTTCGTAACTGAATTGAGATATTTCCGAGATAGTGTCAAGCACTCTCATCCCTGCTTTGATCACTTCTTTGCCGATGCCGTCTCCCGGAACGACTGCGATATGCTTCATTTCGATCCCTTCTTTATCTTCGCCATGAGGCCGCCTGCTTTGATCAGCGATGTGATGAACTCAGGGTGCTGCTGAAACTGATACGTCATGTTATTGCATTTTATCGTCCCCTCCTCGGGTTCGATCACTATCACATCATTCTCTTTGATGTCGGTCTTGCATTCTATCAGCAATAATCCTACGTTTATCGAGTTCCTGAAGAATATCCTTGCAAATGATTCTGCAACGACGCAGGATATGCCCGCCTGTAACAACGAACGGGGGGCATGTTCTCTCGACGAACCGGAGCCAAAGTTCTTTCCCGCAACTATGATGTCTCCTTTCTTCACTGCCGGCGCCATGTCCGGCCTCACCTTTTCGAATATGAAATCGCCCATATGCGTCAGATTCTCTGACACCAGACGTTCAGCAGGTATTATCTGGTCCGTATCGACATGATCGCCAAACCTCCAGACCTTTCCTTTCACTGTCATCAGACACCCTCCAGCTGGCCGGGTTCGGCGATCTTTCCCAAGACTGCGCTGGCCGCGACCACTGCCGGCCCTGCCAAGTAGACCTCAGAACCTTTATGCCCCATCCTTCCGATGAAGTTACGGTTCGTTGACGCAACAGCCCTTTCGCCGTTCGCAAGTATTCCCATGTAGCCTCCCAAACACGCACCGCATGTGGGTCCGGATATGAACGCTCCTGCATCCACGAATATGGTCATCAATCCTTCGTCCAACATTTGCCGGTAAACTTTCTGACTCGCGGGAACAACAAGCATCCTCACTCCGTCGGCAACCTTGCGGCCTCTGATGATCTCTGCTGCGATCCTCATGTCCTCGATCCTTCCGTTGGTGCACGATCCCAGGTATGCCTGATCTATCTTCACATCTGTTCCTTTTACCGCTCTTCCGTTCTCAGGAAGGTGAGGGAACGCTACCATCGGCTCTATCTTCGAAAGATCGTATTTCAATACACTGCAGTAATTCGCATCCTTGTCCGCCGCATACGGCCTGTACGAACCTCTTACGGTTCCCCTGATGTATTCTTCTGTAAGATCGTCGCACGGGAAAATGCCTGCCTTTCCGCCTGCTTCTATTGCCATATTCGACACTGTAAGGCGATCGGCAACGGTGATGTTCCTGACCCCGGGGCCTGCGAATTCGAATGCTTTGTATGTTGCTCCGTCCACTCCGACGTCTGCGATCATCTTCAGGATCAGATCTTTACCGCCGACGTGTCTTTTGAATGTGCCAGTCAGTTCTACTTTAATGGTCTCCGGGACCTTGAACCACAGTCTTCCGGTTGCGAATACCGCTGCAGCTTCCGTTGATCCGACACCCGTTGAGAATGCGTTGATGCCTCCGTATGTGCATGTATGGGAATCAGCACCGACGATCAGTCTTCCAGGTGCCGCGAAACCTTCTTCCACCATGACCTGATGGCATACTCCGCTCTTCCCTACTTCGTAGTAATTCGCTATTTTGTATTCTTTGGCGAATTCTCTCATCTCCTTCGCCTGTTCCGCTGACGCCACGTCCTTGTTCGGGACGTAGTGATCAGGAATGAGGACGATCTTGTCTCTTTTCGGTTCTATTCCCAGGTCTTTGAACTCACGGAACGCGATCGGTCCGGTAACGTCGTTGACCATTACATGATCGACATCTGCCTCAACGATCATTCCTGCGTATGCGTCCGTTCCCGATTTGTCAGAAAGGATTTTCTCTGCGATAGTCTTACCCATTTTCATTCCTCCATCTTATGTAATCGCGATTGATGGCTTCCATCATTCCGTCCACACTCGTTTCCACGATGTCCAGCCCTACTGCCTTTCCAACGGAGACCCGGCCGTCGTTGTGGACATCCCTGATCATAACGGTCACCTCACAAAGTGAATCGCTTCCTCCGGTTATGGCGTTGAGACGATACTCATCCAATGATATATTATCATTGACCGCTCCGCGTATCGCCTTCAATGCCGCATCGACCGGACCGATGCCCGTATCCGATACTGTATTGGATATTCCGTCTATTTCCACGGTGACGGTCGCTGTCGGTGTTACGCCCTTTCCGGTGAAAACTGCAAATTCCTTCAGTCTCACGATCTCCTTGTACCTTCCTTTCCACCTGATGTGTTCTGCAAGGGCCATCAGTTCCACGTCGTCTATCTCTTTACCGCCTACGGCAAGGTTCTTGATGCTTGTTAACAGCTCCGGAACGAATTCTTCCGGGAGTTCGATCTTCATCCTCTTCAGACGGTCATGTATGGAATGCGCACCTGAGTGTTTCCCCAACACGATGAGACGGTCCATTCCCACGAGTTCGGGAAGGAATGCTTCATACGTTGACGAATTATTCAGCACACCGTGTACATGTATCCCGGATTCATGTGCGAACGCGTTGCGTCCGATGATCGGTTTGTTCGGAGGTATCTGATAACCGGTCGTGATCGAGAACGTCTTGGAAACGGGGCCGATCTTCTCAAGGTTGACAACTTCGATCCCGTAATTGGCAAAGATGTTCATTGCCACTTCTTCCAGCGCAGCATTACCGGATCTTTCTCCTAATCCGTTCATGCATACATGAACTATCTTCGCTCCCGCTTCGACCGCGGCCATTGAGTTGGCTACGGCGAGACCGAGATCGTTGTGACAGTGTACTGCCATAGGCACCTTCGTGACCTTTTTCAGTTCGCCTACCAGGTATGTCATTGCATGAGGAGTGATCACTCCCACAGTATCGGGAATGTTTATCGAATCCACTTTAGCGTCTTGAACTGCAATGTGCATCTCTTTCAGGAAATCGAGATCCGTTCTTGTAGCATCTTCGCATGAGAACTGTACGGTCATCCCATGCGATTTTGCGTATTCGATCGAATCTATTGCTTTTGCCTTCACTTCCTCTCTTGTCATCTTGAGCTTGTACTTCAGATGAATGTCGGAAGTTGCAAGGAACGTATGCACATAATCGGCACCTGCGTCGATCACAGCGTCGATATCCTTGTGCGTACAGCGTGCAAGACTGCATACCTTCGACTGCGTACCCAGCCCGACGATCCTTCTGACGGTTTCCCTTTCGTTGTCGCCGGATGCTGCAAAACCGACTTCCATGGTGTCAACGCCAAGTTCGTTAAGTGCCTGGGCAAGTCTTACTTTGTCGTCAATGCTCAATGCAATGCCCGGAGCCTGCTCACCATCTCTTAACGTAGTGTCAAAGATGTAGACCTCGCTGACATCACTGAGAGCAAGACAGTTGTATTGGCTTGTATGTACTGACTCGTCCCTTTTCTTAGCGCTTTCACTGGTTCGTTGTGTTTTCAAGAAAACCACCTCAAACCGTCATCCAACATCCGTTGA
>JGI994J12354_10005237_pt1 | contig 11248 bp, 12 predicted proteins | sample IntmicLarv3ML3BL_FD_12354 | JGI IMG/M metagenome (IMG submission 12354) | reverse complement strand
GCACGATTTCGGTCTTAAGACCAACCGGTTCGTCCCAACCTTCCCCTTCTCCGAAAGCCGCAACATAAGTCTTGGTATAGTGGATAATAAAGCAATCTTCCGCCGGTTCCCAGTAAGGCTGAGGTTCCATGACGAATTGATACACGCCCGGTTTTTTCACTTTATATTGCGCTTTCCAAGCGTCATGTTTCATAACTTTCACAGCCTGCAAGGAGGCGCTGAGATCTTCGGCTTTACCGTCAACAACGACCTGAAAAAGCTTGGGTTTGACCAGAGGCATTCCGACCATTTCCATTGGATGACTAAAGGAAAGTTCCAAACTTATCGTCTCATTTTTCTTATCTTCAACAACAGTATGCGAGGGAATGAGCATTCCAAAATGAGCCAAAGCCGTTCCTGAAAAAGCAAACATAATAACAAAAAACGCAAAACAGAACTTCCGCACGGTCAAACTCCTTATTGGTTACATACTGGATAAAAATCTCAGTGGTTACACGTTTTTCACGAACGTATAATTATATCATGGCGGATAAAAAGTCCAGCGGAATGTTTTTTAAATAAGCCAGACTTTTAGTCGAGGGATTCAATGAGTGTTTTAGCAAGTATCCGTACTCTCCCAATGGTTCATCAATAGGCGTCAGCGCTATCGCAATCAAACGCGCAGATTTTTCAGATCAACCCGCAAATGGCGCAAACACGTCACATTACCGACATAACGCTGTCACATTGAACGAGTATCTTATTAAAAAAAGAGCGCAACACAGTCTGCAAAGATTTCGCTTCGACATTTCATACGGCAGTCGGCAAGAAAGGGATACTGTATACGTGACAATGGATTCTTTTTATAACAGAGAACTAAGCTGGCTTGATTTTAACCGCAGGGTTCTGCAAGAGGCGGAAGACCGTACTGTGCCGCTTATGCAGCGGCTGCGCTTTCTTGGCATCTTTTCCAATAATAATGACGAATTCATAAAGGTACGCCTTGCAAGGTTGCTTCGTCAGGCCAAAAACACCAAAACCGAGAAAACGCCGCTTCCGGGCGGTCATACTTGCGACCAGCTTGTCACCCTCATAGACAAAGATATAAATGTCGGACAGCAGCGGTTTACGAAAATATACGAGCGAATACTGGAAGAAATGGCCGCAGAAGGCATACACGTAATCAATGAAACAGAGCTTAACGAGGAGCAGACACAGTTTTGCCGCGCCTATTTTCTTGAAGTAATCAGCCGGAGAATCGTACCGCTGTTCCTTAATAAAAATGTGCAACTTCCCTTTTTGCCAGATAACGGCGTCTATTTTGCCGTATGCATGGAGTCTGACAAAAAAAAGAAAAATCGCTACGCAATTCTTCAGGTTCCCGTCACCACTTCCTGTCCTAGGTTTGTAAAGCTACCATCTGAAAAAGGACGGCAAGATGTTATTTTGCAAGACGACATCATACGCCTTTGCCTCGGCGATATTTTTTTCATGTTCACTTACGATCGCATTCAGGCCTTTATGTTCAAGCTTTTGCGCGACGCCAGCCTGAATCTTGAGAGCGGCTTCGACAAAAGTCTGCTCGAAAAAATGGAAGAAGGGCTTGAACAACGTTTGCGCGGCAAGCCCGTGCGCTTTATTTATGACAGGCAAATGCCGGAAGAGCTGGCCCAGCTTCTTGCCGTCAAACTAAAACTGAAAAAAGGCGAAATAGAGCCGGGCAGACGCTATCACATGTTGCGTGATTTGATGAAATTTCCTGTCATACGCAAGGAGCTTGAAGCCAATTCGACCCCGGCTCTCACCCACCCGGACATTGCGCTCAACTCAAGTATTTTTCAGCGGATATCGCAAAAGGATATTTTGCTGGCCCTCCCCTATCAAAGTTTTGACCACGTCATTGATTTCCTGCGCGAAGCGGCCATTTCTCCGTCTGTTGAGTCCATTCATATCACTCTTTACAGACTTGCGGCTGATTCGCGCGTTGTAACGGCGCTAACCAGCGCAGCAAAAAACGGGAAAAAAGTGACGGCCTATGTGGAACTGTTGGCCCGCTTTGACGAGATGCATAATGTTTCCATCATAGACGCGCTACAACACGCCGGAGTTCTGCTTATTCATGCTACGCCCGCCCTGAAAATCCATAGCAAGCTAATTCTTGTGCAATGCAAGGATCATAAAAGCTCTACGCCAGGTTATGTATACGTTGGAACAGGTAACTTCAACGAAGACACGGCAAAAATTTATAGCGACTTTGGCCTGCTTACCGCAAACGCGGCCTTTGTGGAGGACGCCCGCGCAGTCTTTAATTTTCTTGGCAATATGCATTACCGCTTCAGGTGTAAAAAGCTCCTTGTTGCGCCCTTTGATATGCGCAAGCAGATTGGAAAATTAATTGCCAATGAAATTACCCATGCCAAAGAGGGCAAGCCCGCCCATATATGGATAAAATGTAACAGCATTACCGATGTGAAAATTGCGCGCCTGCTTTATCATGCGTCGCGGCAAGGGGTGGAAATCCGACTGATTGTGCGTAGCGCATGCATTGTGCGGCCTCAAATTCCGAACTTGAGCGAAAACATCCGGGCCATAAGCATTGTAGACAAATACCTGGAACATGCCCGACTATGGCTGTTTTGCAACGATGGGAACGAAACAGTCTATATTTCGAGCGCGGACATGATGACCCGCAACCTCGACCGCCGAGTGGAAGTAGCCGCTCCCATCCTAGACAAAAAACTGAAAAAAGATTTGCGACGCTTTTTCGAAATTCAGTGGTCAGATACGATAAAGGCGCGAAACCTTGCCAGTTTTGCTTCAAACAGTTATGTGCGAGCGAGTGAAGAACCGGAAATACGTGCGCAGGAAGAACTCCACTCATTTTACGCAAACCAAATTACAAAGGAACGCAATGAACTCTGACATTTTTGCGGCAATAGATATTGGCTCCAATGCCGTGCGCCTTCTTGTTGGCCATGCGCTTTTTGAAAAAGATGCATACGAAATGAAACAGATTGCGTATTTGCGCGTACCCATACGGCTTGGCGAAGATGTGTTCATAACCGGACGAGTGGGCGAGGACAAATTCGCAAAGTTACTTGACGCCTTTCACGCTTTTCAACATCTGGTACGGGCCTTTGGCGCGTCACAAATTCGGGCCTGCGCCACCAGTGCCATGCGCGATGCGGAAAATGGTGAACAACTGGTCGAGCAAATCATGAAAAGCGCTGGCATTAGCATTGAAATCATCAGCGGCCAGGAAGAGGCGGACCTTGTGTATGCGGCTTCTTCGGCAAAAGAAATACCTCCGGAAGACGGAAGTTCCCTGTATGTGGATGTTGGCGGCGGCAGTACAGAAGTAATCCTGTACGAAGAAAACAGGATGATTATTCATGAATCCTTTCAGATTGGCACGGTTCGCATGCTCTACCCTGAAGCCTCCCAAGAGGCTATGGACAAAGAAAAAAAACGGCTGGCTTCATGTCTTGGCGATGCGCATAGACTGTATAGTCCAAAAGCGCTTGTGGCCTCTGGCGGGAATATCAACAAAATCCATAAGATACTTGGCAAGAAGAAGAGAGAGATTATAGTCCCCGCGGAATTGCAAAAACTCCATGCCAAGCTCAACCCTTTGAACACTGTGGAGCGAATGTTAGCCCTTGATCTAAACTATTACCGCGCCGACGTAATTGTTCCGGCGCTGGAAATTTTTATGAATATCTGCGGGCATTGCCCGTCAGTGCGTGCCATTTATGTGCCAAAAGCCGGGCTGGCGGACGGCCTCATACACGATATGTGCAAAAAGCGTCTGCTTGCCGAAAAATCCAAATAGGAGAAAAATAATGACAGCAAAACTTATTTCCAATGAATACGTAACTGAGCTTATGGAAAGAATGCGGCAAGGAAAAACACCAAAAAAAATTACAGGGCTAAAACCAACGGAATTTATAAAACTAATGCTCCCGCAGGTAAAAATATTTCTTGCGCAAAGTTTTACCCATGAGGAAATCGCAGAATTTATCGGCCATGTTACGGAGTCAGATCTGAAAAAGGCGCTGGATAAGGAAAAACGACTACTGGAAAAAGAAGCAAAAAAGCTGAAAAAAAAGAATCCGTCTAAATAGGACAACCTAAAAAAACAAACGCAGTTAGTTGAACCTCCTGATACTTAAAGTGAAACTAACTAGATAAAATGAGCGGATAGGCATATGCCTTCCGCTCATTTTCTGTTGAACGAGCCTTTCTGGGGAAACGGATTGTTCCCATATGAATCTTTCGCCCGAATTTGTCCATTAGGACGATGAATCACTAGCTCGGAGGCTTGGTTCAGCGCTATCGGACGAGCAATTTTAATTGCTTCGCCTTGCGTAGAAGTACGAACCGTTGCACGGTTATTTCCCGCTCCTTTAACTTGCTATTTGCCATCGGGGCGAGGCGTAACATGTTGATTTTTTTGCCATACTAAAACCCCTTTTTCAAATAAAAACATCTATATAATCACATGGTTAGAAAAATCCCGCATTTTTATCTTTCTTGATACAGACTTTATATTACAAACGGAGATTAAGTATAGTACGATGAAGAAATTATTACGACAAATTACAACGTTTCGTGCTTCTGTAGCCTCAAAAGACACCTAGTTCTAGCTTGGTGTTTTTTCTTTTTCATATTCCATGTGTTATTTTTCTATAAATCAAACAAAGATACTCGCTAGTTTAGCCATAAACAATATTTATCAGTTTATAATAGTAATAATTTTTCTTGTTAATGTTTTTATTCTGAAGTTTGTTTCTCAAATACAAAATTTCGCTCCTTTTTATACGTCTCGCTTAAACTGGAGATCTATTTGCGTAGTTATTATCGTCATTCAATTGCCTTGCTGTTTTTACTTCATAACAAATAGCAATTTTATATCGCGATAATACTATATAAAATCAGAATCATTCTGTGACACGAGTCACTACAAATTATAATTTTGCGCAACTCTCGCTGATCTAGAAAAACATTTTGCGTTGTTTGTTGAGTGATTGGTAAAAACAAGCCTTCGGAGCGCTGGATCGGAATCGCATGGGGCGATAAAAACACTCCCCCTGCACAGGCAACGCGCAGCGAAATAACTAAAACGTTCGCTCCTCTCTGCGCCTTAATTGACAACATTTGCGCCTCTCAGTAATAATGCGCAAGTTTGATAAAACGCCATACTCCAGCTAACACATTTTTGCTTGCCCTTGCGCAGGTTTGACGCTGGATCATCAAGCCAATATCTGATAGGCTCACAAAATCTTTCAAAACAGCAAGTTGAGTCGCCGTTAAAATCTAACTGATGGGATGAGCAGATGAAAAAGCTGCTGAAGAAAATAATTGTGCGAGGTTTCCTCTTGGTTGCCCTCGGCCTTTGCGCTTTGTGGAGCTTTCTGGCCTTCAAGGCATGGCGAGCCGATCCGCTTGAACTCTGGCACACCTATGCGCCAAAAGAAATGAGCGTATCCGAGATGGATGGTTCCGACTGGAAGACCTATCTCAGACATGAAGACCGCATTTTCAAAGATGTGCTGGAGCAGGTGAGCAAGCGCCTTCCAGCAAAGTCCAAAGTTCCGACGAACCGTTTTTATGAAGGCTCCCCCGTACATCCGCCGCGTTTGGCCCAAGATTGGAATCACTCTTACGAAATCTTCCCTGAAGGAGAAATCAAAGGCGCCGCGGTTTTCCTGCACGGGCTGACAGATTCCCCGTATAGCCTGCGCCATGTGGCTGAATTATACGCGCGGCGTGGATTCGTGGCTGTGGGCATCCGCCTTCCCGGACACGGTACTGTGCCGGCGGGCCTAACAAAAACTACCTGGGCGGACTGGATGGCCGCGACCCGCCTAGCTGTGCGGGAAGCGTCCCGGATAGCCGGACCGGATAAACCCGTGCACATCGTGGGTTTTTCCAACGGCGGCGCATTGGCGCTCAAATACGCGATGGATGCGCTTGAGGATACCGCCCTGCGCAAGGCCGACCGGCTTGTTATGCTTTCGCCCATGATAGCCATAACCCGCTTCGCAAGATTTGCCGGTATTACCGCCGTTCCCGCTGTTCTTCCCGCCTTCACACAGGCGGCATGGCTGAACGTGATACCCGAATTCAACCCTTTCAAATACAACTCTTTTCCCGCGAAGGGAGCTCGCCAGTCCTATAAATTATGCCGCGTACTTCAGAACCAGATCGTACGCCTTTCCACAACGGAAGCCTTTGCCACCCTTCCGCCCATACTCACCTTCCAGTCGGTTCTTGACTATACGGTGAGTTCCCCGGCCATACTTTATCACCTTTACGCCTATCTGCCGGATAACGGGAGCGAACTCGTGCTCTATGACATCAATCAGGGGTCTTTGTTGGGCGGGATTATGCGGCCCGGCGCGGCGCTCAGTCTGCAACGGATGACCCCGCGCGACCCGCAGCGATACACTCTGTCCATTGTGAGAAACAGAGCGCCCGGCGATCAACGAACCATGCTTGTCACCAGAAAAGCGGGGGGCATGGCAGAAAGTCGTAAAGATCTGGAATTCATTTATCCTAAAGGTGTTTTCTCCCTTTCGCACGGGGCGCTGCCCTTCCCTATGGATGACGCTCTGTACGGCTTGACGCCTTCTCCGGAGAACGCATCTCTATACGGTATCAACCTCGGCAATATCACTGTCAGGGGTGAACGCGGCGCGCTTCTCGTGCCTATGGAAACAATATTGCGCATGTCTTCAAATCCATTCTTTCCGCTTCTGCTCTCTCAGGTAGAAAAGGGAATAGCCGACCCAAAGCCTCTCGTTGCTCGGCCATCTCGCGTGCCTCCTCCACCCCCGCTTCCGAAAGAGGTTAAGTCTGAGTTCAAAACCTTTTTGAGCGAATCCGACAACGAGGACTCCGCAACGCCACTTTTCTGAATGAAGTAAAAAATAAGGAATAATGCGCGGGATAAAACTCGCAGGTGGGTTAAAGGAAGGCAGATCGCATTTGCGTTGTTAATCTTCAGCTACCATTGTAAACTCAAAAAATATTGCTGTTAAACCGCCTTTATGGAGGAGATATGCAAAGACTGTTTTTATTGTGTTTGACCCTGTGCATACTTGGGGGCTGCGCCATGTCTGCAGTATCGCCCAACGAGGCTTTTGACCCGGCGTTTGCCTATGTTGCTGGGCGTACCACCTTTTTTGGCGAAAAAGTCGAGTTCAGGAATTTGGATGATGGAGACAACACTAAATTAGTGATTGACCGCAATAAAAATTACCCGCTCTATAAAGTCAGCCCTGGCAAATATTACGCAACAGAGGTTAATCACGGCAACTTCATGTACGGAGTAAAAATGTCACCTTTTCAGGCCGAAGCCGGAAAAATAAACTATATAGGCGATTTATCTATTACGTTGCATGGAAAAGGTATTATTCTTATAAATCCGCAAAATGAGCATGTTACCGCCAAAGCCGCCATCAAGAAAAAATACCCCGCGTTGGCTCCGAACGTGGAGGAAATATTTGTATACAGCCCATTGATGCGGAAGATTTATACATTAGACTAGATGGTTATATGCGCATATTATTTCGTTGTTTTGCAAAACGAATTCTTGCGCGACAATAGTTTTAAGTGACTTTGCATCATCAGGGCATCTTTACTTGATGATTTCATTTTGACCATATCTATTCTTCTCGGCTTATAAAGGGAATGTTATGAAATCAAAAGTTATGTTAATTATCGGTAGTTGTATTTTGATACTTGGCGGTGGCTTTTTTGCCGCCATGGGTTTTTTTGAACTACAATCTATGTCCTTTGTGTACAATGGCTGCACCCTGTTATTTGTGGGAATCATCGGGTTAATCGGAGCTCTAATCGCAAAACGTAAACATGCCGGATACTTTTTCATCATCTTCGGAGTTGCAATTTTGTTACCAGTAGTCCTCGCCGCGATGCATATTGGTGATGGAGGCGGAGACGCAAAACTAGCCGCTTTATGTTTTATCCCGCCCGCGCTCATAGTAACGGGGCTTTGGTGTAAGGGTGGCGTCAACAATATTAATTCCTGACATTGTTCCCCGATTAAATAGGCGTATCATCTCTAGTTCGTTTGGCTCTGTGTCGGTTGAGTATGACGGGCTGGCATAATTACTTGTTTGCACACCCTCGTTGCTTGACAGTTTTTTCCATACCCACAGATCATCAAAATAAATCACAAAAATGTCGGAGAATACTATGAACATGCAACACATGATGAGATATGCAGGGATTATCGTCGTGATCATGGCTCTGTTTTTATCGGGGTGCGGAGTTAAAGTGCAAACCCTGACATATGATAAGCCGATTCAGGAAAATCAATCTGCCGTCTTAATTATACCAAACGGATATACTGTAACGAATTTCGACGGGCAACATGTCAAGTGGACTACCTCGCCCAGTAGGTTTTCCTTATCTGGAACCCATGCGGCAATAAGACTGCCATCTGGTAAACATAGTATTTCATACAGTTATTACCAATATATGGCAGGACTAACAACATATGAACACTATTCAAGCGGAGCCGTAGTACAAAAAACAGGGCCCTCAAGAACAATCTCATTTGACGGGAACATTACAATCAATATGGAGTCTGGCAAAAGATATAAATTTGAAGGACGTAGAATTGTCATAACCAGTGATAATTATGACCAATTACCGTAATTACAGCGGCATACGGCGTCCCCCAAAAACAATAGCTCGAAATTTCTTCAGCCCCATTACTTGATTATATAAAAAAACATGGCATTCAGATAAAACAAAGCCCCGCAAGGTTTTTGCTTCCTTGTGGGGCTTTATGAGGTCAATCTTTGGTGGGGGTGATGCTTTAAACGTTTCTGCTCGGATTCTCCGCTATTAATTTTTCATCACGGCTCGGTCAAGGTTCTGGTGCGCTTTTAGCAAATTCAGTGCAATCCTCAATCGGGGCGGCTATGGCTGATAGAGCAGAACAACAGACTGTAAAAGCAAGTGTTTTGATGAATGCGCGCATTATTCCCTCGTTATCGAAAGAGCTTGAATGTTTCTTTGTGTCTAGATCGTCAATCTTCCTCAAAATGCGGGGCGCACGCCAGTTGATACCACAACTCAGCGAGTGAATCTGGAATAACAGTATTCCATGAATTTAATGTTGGGTAATCATTATAAGGGTTCTCATAGCTGTCCAAAACTTTCGATTGTGAACCATACGAGACAGCAGATATTATCTGGTATTTCTTCCTGGCGCAGTCAAATTCGTTGTATGACATCTGATACTGAACTTTTTTCCCATTTATGTCTTTTATTTTGTAATCCTTGCCATTTAGCATTTTTAACCACATCCGCGCTATCTTGGTTTCAGGATTGTATTCGTGGCTGGACGCATCCATATATGTATCGGAGTATATTTCAACCCATTCTGCTGCCTGAGCCGCGGAGTTGAAGCAACAAAAACCAGCTAGCAAAAGAAGCGTGATAAGTTTTAGCATAATGTCCTCCGTTTGGGTTAGCGCCTAAACAAAAACTACACCTAAATAAAAAAACCGCAAAGACGGGCGGTTAGGTTATCCGTGGATGCCAATAAGAATGCCCATTCCTATCAGCAACGCAGCGTAAAGAACGAACAGCATAATGATACCCAGTATCAAAAGGATGTATGGCTTTAGCAGCCACTTAAGCCAGGCTGGACGCTGATCGTGTTGCACTTGGAGTAATAATTCCTGTCTCAGTTTGAGCATCTTTTTTTCGTGATCAGAATTCGAGTTGTTTGGGCTTGTTTCCATTTCACTCCGCCTTCCGGCCTATGCCTTTTCACCTCTACCAGCCTCACTTTTGATCGGGGGAGCCTTTATATAATATTAAAGACAGACAACACTGTTATTATCGCCTCAAAATGACTTATTAGTACAAAGAGGCCTAACAGCGCAAGGCTAAGAATCACAATAAAACATAGCTTTTTCAGCGGCTCAAAGACGGTTATACCCTGCCTTTTCTGCGCTTGGTGTGATTGGCGCAATTCCTCTTCCACTAGAGACAATCTATTCCGAACATCAAATAACGCCGCTTTTAAGTTGTTGATGTCGTCTTGCATATCACTCCGCCTTTTGGCCGAGGGTGTCTTTGTGGTCTTTATCTAATACTAAAGAGATACAACAGAGCTATCTTCCCTATAATATGAGTTAGGCCGAGCAGCGCAAGAACGCCTAGAATCGCAATAAAACATAGCTTTTTCAGCGGCTCAAAGACGGTTATACCCTGCCTTTTCTGCGCCTGGTGTGATTGGCGCAATTCCTCTTCAACTAGAGATAATCTATTTCGAACATCAAATAGCGCCGCTTTTAAGTTGTTGATGTCGTCTTGCATGTTCATCCGCCTCTACTCGGGGGGCTTCTAGCGCATCTAACATCTCTTTGCGCATCTCCCGCAAATATAAAAACAAGGAGAGCAAAAGAGCTAGCTCGGGTTGTTTTTTTTCCTCTTGAAAACTCCCAAAGCCAAAACAAGGTATTTCCGGTTTAGTCAGCTATGAGTTTTAGTGTGTACGAGGCTGGGCGCATAACCAAAAGACGCAGCGTTTTTTCCGCTATAACCGACCGTAACAGTATAAAAGTCAGCATGACTTATACTATATCCAGCTTTTCTCGCAATAGGCGAGTTTGGAGAAGCTTTTATTTGAGGTATACGCCTTCTTCTGTTTTGGCATGAGGAGCAATCTGAGAGTTTGCAGTAAAAAGAACCGTAGGTTTTTTCGTTAGAACTGCCGCTTAGGGTGTGCCGGTAAAACGGCAACAAATCGCCAATAGCATGAGTTTTTTATGTTGGCCAAAACCAGCACACCTTTGCAACCAGCTGTTTTTATTAAAAATTGGTGGGGTGCCGTCTACATAACTATAGCTATAACTTATTACAATGTCAGAGTTTTATGTATTTCACTTTTCNTTGATACCAACAAAAATACCAACAAAAATCAACGCTTGAATATGGAGCATTGCGCCCCTCATCTGTCATTATACCTGAAATCCCTTCGCTCAGTCTCAGAAAAAGAACTTTGCAAGTTAACAGTGATCTGATTATAAGTTAAAAAGCTAAAATTGGTAATTAATACGAACCGCTTCCACTGCCCATTTTGTATGTTTTTGTCGGTTTTTGTCCCTCTGTTTCGCCTGTTTTTGCCGATATCGCGCATAACGAACCAGAAGCCCCCTAAACGGGATTTCCCTTTAAAAGCAAGGACAAACCCCTGTCTTGAGCATGCAAAACGCTAAATATT
>JGI994J12354_10005236_pt1 | contig 11249 bp, 13 predicted proteins | sample IntmicLarv3ML3BL_FD_12354 | JGI IMG/M metagenome (IMG submission 12354) | reverse complement strand
CATAGGGCCGCCCCCTCCTCCAAACCCCTTCTGGGGGAAAGGACAAAATCAGGCGTTAATCTGCGAAGTTCGCCGAATAATTCTTCGCGTCCTGGACGGCAAAGCCGCTCATGCGCAGCATTTCGGCGATGGGCTTGACATCCTCGATGTCCAAGCGGATGACGGCCTGGAAGCTCTGGCCACCCGCGATGGGGAACATGGCGATACGCTCGATCTCGACGCCCTGCTTGCTGATGACACCGGTGATGGCAGCCAGCTGGCCCGGCTTGTTCTCCATATTGACGGCGATGCGGCCGCCGGTGGAGCGCACGCCGAGCAGCTCGACGAAGGCATCAAAGATGTTGCTCTCGGTGATGATGCCCACCAGCATACCGCCCGCATCCACCACGGGCAGCGAGCCGATTTTATAGGCCCGCATGAGCAGCGCGGCCTCTTCGATGAAATCGTCCTCCCGGATGGTGATGATCTTCTGATCCCGAGGGATGGCGTCGCGCACCTTGACCCGGTCAAAGAGATAGGTGGCCTCGTGGGCGTCCAACGTGCTCACCGACGAGGGCATGGCCCGGCGGATGTCGGACAGGGAGAGCATGCCAACCGGCTTGCCCCCCTCCACCACCGGCAGGTGGCGGATGCCCTTGTCCCGCATGGTTTTCATGGCGGTCTCGATGGTGTCATTTTTCGCGATGGTGATGACACTTTTAATCATTCTCTCGTGAATGAGCATGGATGATTTTCCTCCTTTTATGCCTTCGGCGACTTAGGGGTGTTTTTGTAAAAACGCCCCTAAGAACCCCCAAAACTTTTGGAAATTGTGCGTAGCACAATTTCTGAAAAAAGAATTAACAGAAAATCATGTGCAACATGATTTTCATGAAGTTTTTGCTCAAACTTTTTTCAAAAAGTTTGTGGGGTGTGGGGTGAAACCCCACGGTCTGGCTTCGCTCAGTGCTCGCCACCGCCCAGATAGGCCTTAATGACCTTCTCGTCGTTCTTGAGCTCGGCCCCGGGGCCGTCGAGGACGATGTGGCCCGTGTCAAGCACATAGCCGTAATCGGCCAGGCCCAAGGCCATCTTGGAGTTCTGCTCTACCAGCAATATGGGGGTGCCCTCATCGTTGAGGGCCTTGATGATACGGGAAATTTCAGCCACGATGAGGGGCGCGAGGCCCATGGAGGGCTCGTCTAAGAGCAGCAGCTTGGGGGCCGCCATGAGGCCGCGGCCGATGGCCAGCATCTGCTGTTCGCCGCCCGAAAGGGTGCCGCCCATCTGCTTGTGGCGCTTGCCCAGGATAGGGAAACGGTCGAACACCGACTGGATGCGGCGTTTGCGCTCGGCATCGTCCTTGAGGATGAAGGAGCCCAGCTCGAGATTCTCCGTCACTGTCAAATCTTTGAAAATGCGGCGGCCCTCGGGCACATGGATGAGACCGCGCTGGACAATCTCGTGGGCCGCCATTTTGGTGATATCCTCACCCATAAAGGTGATGGTGCCCGCCTGGGCCGATGTGATGCCCGAAATGGTCTTGAGGGTGGTGCTCTTACCCGCGCCATTGGAGCCCAGCAGCGTGACGATTTGGGTGCCCGTCACCTCGAAGCTGATACCCTTGAGGGCGGCAATCTTGCCGTAATAGGTTTCAACGGCCTCTACCTTGAGGACAGCCTCGCTCATGCGCCCACCTCCTCCTCTTCGTCGTCCCGGCCCAGATAGGCCTCGATGACCAGGGGATTGGCCTGGACTTCGGCGGGTGTGCCCTCGGCGATTTTGTGGCCGAAGCTGATGACGACCACCTTTTCGGATATCTGCATCACCAGGCCCATGTCGTGCTCGATGAGGAAGATGGTGATACCCAGCTCATCCCGGAAACGGCGGATGAGGCCCACAAGGTTGTTTTTCTCCTCCTGATTGAGGCCGGCGGCCGGCTCGTCCAGCAGCAGCATTTTGGGCTTGCTGGCCAGGGCGCGGGCCCACTCGACCCGGCGCTGGTCGCCGTAGGCCAGGTTTTTTGCCACCTTATCCTTGAGGTGGAGAATGCCAACAAAGTCGAGGCATTCCTCGGCGTTGCGGCGGATTTCAGCCTCCTCCCGGCGCTGGGCCGGATGGCGCAACAGCGCGCCGCCCACAAACTGCTTGCCCAGACGGTGGGCGCCGCTCATGACATTTTCCATGACGGTCATGTTCTTGAAGAGGCGTACGTTCTGGAAGGTACGGATAATGCCCTTGTAGGTGATTTTGTGGGGCCGGATTTTGAGCAGCGACTGCCCCTCGTAGAGAATCTCGCCGCTGGTGGCCTTATAAAAACCGGTGAGGCAGTTAAAGGCCGAGGTCTTGCCCGCGCCGTTGGGGCCGATGAGGGCGGTGATCGACCCCTCATCCACGGTGAAGCTCAAGGTGTCTACCGCGGTGATACCGCCAAATCGCATGGTCAGGTCGGTGACTTCCATCAATGCCATGGGTTGTTTCACACTCCTTTCATGCCCTTAGCGGCGACGTTCGGGCCAGAGGCCCTGGGGGCGGAAGATCATCACGATGATGAGCAGCAGGCCAAAGAAGAGCATGCGCATGTCGCCCACAACGGGCACATCGCGCAGCAGCTCGGGCAGGATGGAGAAGACGGCCGCGCCCATGATGACGCCGGGAATCTTGCCCATGCCGCCCAAAACCACAGCCAGCAGCACATTGGCCGACATGGTAAAGGTCAGGTCATTGGGGGTGATGGCCATCATCTTGACGGCGTAGAAGCAACCGGCGACGGCGCCCAGCACCGCGCCCATGATGTAGGCCCACAGCTTGTAGCGGGTGGTATCGATGCCCATGGCCTCGGCGGCGTCCTCATCCTCGCGGATGAACTCGATGGCGCGGCCAAAGCGTGAGTTCTTGATGCGGTTGGTGATGATGACGAAAAGCACCACCAAAATGAGGAAGATAACATACCAGTGGGTCATCTTGCTCAGGCGCATGCCGAAGAACTCGGGGCGGGGGATGGCGTTTAGCCCGGTGGCCTTGCCGGTGATCTCCAGGTTGCGGGCCACGATGCGGATAATCTCGGCAAAGCCCAAAGTGACAATGGCCAGATAGTCGCTGCGCAGGCGCAAGGTGGGCGCGCCCGTGGCCACGGCGGCCAGCATGGCCACCAGAATGGCGATGGGGATGGTGAGCCAGAAGCTCATATTGAAATGCAGCATGAGAATGCCGGTGGTGTAAGCGCCGATGGCAAACTTGGCGATATAGCCCAAATCACACAGGCCGGTAAAACCGATAATGACATTGAGACCCAGGGCCAGCAGCATGTAGTACATGGCGGTGATGAGCACATTGAGCAGATAGGCGTTGCCGTAAAGAGGTACGGTGCCGACAATGACAGCCAGCACGCCCAGGGTGATCCAGCGGATTTTTTTGTCGTCCATCAGCTGGTAGACACGCTCGACCAATCCGCCGAGAAAGCTCACTTTGGGGGCGTTTCCGCCCTGAGGAGGCAGCGCTTTATTCATCTTATCCATCGGCTACATCCTCTCAATCTCAGTTTTGCCCAGCAAGCCGTTGGGCTTGAAGATGAGCATGATGATGAGCAGGCCAAAGGCGAAGACATCCTTCCAGGCCGAGCCCAGGTACTGGGTGCCGAAGGCCTCTAAAAGCCCCAGCAGCAGGCCGCCCAGCATGGCGCCGGGGATGGAGCCGATACCGCCTACCACGGCGGCGGTGAAGGCCTTCATGCCAATGATATAGCCCATGAAGTAGTGCAGATTGCCGTAATAGACGCAGGCCATACTGCCCGCCACGGCGGCCAGGGCCGAGCCGATGAAGAAGGTCAGGCCGATGACCTTGTTGACATTGACGCCCATGAGGCGGCAGGTGTCCTTGTCCAGCGAGATGGCGCGCATGGCCTTGCCCCACATGGTGCCGCCGATAAACCGCGTCAGCGCAATCATCAAAATGGCTGAGATCGCCAAAATGACAATCTGTATGTAGGTGATGGTGATATTGCCAAAGGCAATGCCGGCCGAATTGTCTACACCGTGCTCGAAGAACATGTACTGGCTGTTGGTGATGCCCATGACCGCGTTGTAGATGACCAGCGACACACCCACCGCGGTGATGAGCATGGAGAGCCGCGGCGCGCTGAAGAGCGGGCGATAGGCCAGACGCTGGGCCAGATAGCCCAAAATGCCGCAAAAAATCATGGCCGACAGCATGGAAAGGGCAATGCCCAACCATCCGCTGGCAAACCCGCCCACCACGCTGAAGGTGGCCAGGCAGGCAAAGGCGCCCACCATGTACACATCGCCATGGGCAAAGTTGAGCAGCTTGATGATGCCGTAAACCATGGAGTAGCCAAGGGCTACCAGTGCGTAAAAAGAACCGAGCATCAGCCCGTTAACCAGCTGTTGCAGATTGGTTTCCAAAACCGAAAATCCCATGTGGGTTTCACCACCTCATCATTCCTAGAGAATTGGGGGACAATGGGCGTCCTCAGACGCCCATTGTCCCCGAAAAGCATTTAAGTTAGGGCGTGACCAGGGTAAAAGCGCCGTCCTTAATCTGAAGGATGATGAAGTTGGAGACCGCGAGCTCATGGTTGGGGGCAAACTTGATGAGGCCCGACAGACCGAGATACTCGCTCTTCTCAATTTCGGCAATGACCTTCTCATAGTCCAGAGAATTGGCTCTCTTGACGGCCTCGGCCAGAACCATCATGGTGTCATAGCTCAGGGTCGAATAGGTGCCGGGGTCAACCTTATGCATGTCATTGAATCGCTTGACATAGTCCGCGCCGCCCGCCGAGAACTCGACGAAGGGAGGCGAGGTGACATAGACGCCCTCACCGGCAGCGCCGCAGCCCGTGATGAGCTCGGGGGAGGAAGAACCGTCGCCCACGCAGATCTCGCCGGTGTAGCCGCCCTGGCGAAGCTGCTTGATGACGTTGGAGCCGTCCGCAAAGTATCCGCACCAGTAAACCATGTCGGCATTGGCGTTGCGGATGGCGGTGACGATGGCCGAGACATCGGCCGCGCCCTTTTCCATAACCTCGGTGGCCACGATGGAAACGCCGTAGTTCGGCATGGCGGCGGTGACAAGGTCAGAGAGGTTCTGGGTGTAGGAGTCGCCCTGATGAATCAGGGCCATGCGGGAGACACCCAGGCTGTTGCACAGGTCGCCCAGAGAGAGGCAGGCGTGGGTGCCGGGGCTGTTGACCATGAAGGCCGTCTTGAGGCCCAGCTTGGTGATCTCGGTGGAGTTGGCGGCCGAGATCAGGGTGACCAGGTTCTCAGCGTCAAACAGGGGCAGCACGGGGGTGGTAGCGCCCGAGCAGTAGCCGCCCACGACAAAGTCGGGCTCGGCCGAGATGATCTTGGTGGCCGCCTGGCTGGCCATGGAGGGATCGCAGCCGTCATCGGCGTGATAGAGCTCAATCTGGCGGCCCAGCAGGCCGCCGGCGGCGTTGATTTCCTTAACAGCCAGCTCGTAGCTCTTGAGCATGTCGTTGCCGTAGTAAGCCTCGGGGCCGGAAGTGGGCGTCAGAACGCCGATCTTGATGTTCCCGGAATCTTTGCCGGCGCAGCCGACCAGGATGAACGAAGCGGCCAGAACGAGGGCCAGAATCAGAGCAATCTTTCTTGTCATAAGTAATTTTTCCCCTCTCATCAATTTATCAAGGCCCAAGCCCGGCCTATAAGAAGCCCGGCTTGGAGCGATTGACCCATACTTGCGGACAGGTAAATGAAACTTGGCTTCCACTTCCCTTCAAATAGATACGCCCAAAATCACGGATTGAAAACAGAAAGCCACCCCCTCAGTCTCCCGAGAAAGCGGCACCAGCGCCATTCCAAAATGTTAAGAATGACCGCGCCGCAAAGGCGGCACGATGTAAAAGGCCCGCTGATGTTCCCGATGTTTCTGCCGGAGATTGCCTGGGTGTGTGAGGCTTCCTGTGGCGGATACTTCCATAATGGGCGGCGGGCCGTCCCTTTCACCATGGGGAGAAAGGATCCTGAGTGGGACACCCGTTGGTTTGGCGAGTTTATCTAGAATAACCAACGGTGACCCATGTGACTTTGGGTATTATTTATAGTAGTTTAGCAGAGTTTGGGCCTATTTGCAATAGTTAATTTTCTGTTAACAGGATTTTTATAGCGGCTTCATACGCTAAATTTTACGGCGTTCAACGTTTTTGCAGCCTTTCTGTAGGGTTTTGTGGTATAGTGCGTATAAACCTGTGTTGGCACCGGTGCCCAACCATTCAAAGCCGCAGAGGAGGCGATGCCATGACCGTGCTGTCCGCCGACCCGGCCCTCCCCCTGGAGGACAATCGCCGGGTGTGGGTCGAGGGCCTTTACCGGCAGTATTCGGCCCGAGTTTTCCGCTTCATGCACTATCGGCTGGGGGATCGCGCGCAGGCCGAGGATTTGACGGCCCTCACCTTCCAGCGGGTCATCGAAAATGCCGCCCGCTTCGACCCCGCCAAGGGCAGTGAGGCCGTGTGGCTCTTCACCCTCGCCCGGCGGGTGCTCATTGACGCAACCCGCCGCCGTAGGCCCTCGGTGCCTCTAGATACGCTCGAGCATCTGCCCAGCGCCCTGGATGGCCCCGAGGGCCGGGCCGAGGCCGCCGAAGCTCTGGCCGCCCTGGGCGCGGCCCTGCAAAGGCTCAAGCCCCGGGAGCTGGCCGTCATTTCCCTCAAGTACGCGGGCGAGCTGAGGAGCGTCGAAATTGCCAAAATCCTCGGGCTCAGCGAGAAAAATATCGAGGTCATTCTATCCCGAACGCGGCAAAAGCTGCGCCGGGTGCTGGAGGAGGATGAAGCACGATGAAAAGTGACAACACCCAAGCTTTAGATGCCCTTTTCGTACGTTATAACGAAAGCCTGCCCGCCCCCGACGCGCATTGCCTCGAACGCGCCTTCGAACGCGCCGGCGCGGACAGGCGGACATTCCGCCCGGGCCGCACCATCGCCCTCATCGCCGCCTGCGCCGCCCTCTTCACCATGACGGTGTTCGCGGAGGACATTGTGGAGAAGGTGCGGGAGCTGTATAGTTTCCGAAATGACAGCATGAGCGTCACCGTGGTCAACGAGATTTCCGGCGAGCCTGGCCAAGAGGGCCGAACGGTGGAGCATGGCGGCGTCCACGGTGTACGCGCCCTGCGGGACGGCGGCTATAAGTCCCTATGGGACGGTACGCGTCGGCTTTTCTCCGATTTGGAAGAGGCCCAGGCCTGCCTCCCCTTCCCCCTGCCCCTGCCCGACTTTGGGCCCGAGATCACCTTCCTGTGCGCCCAGGTGAATGAGGTAAGCGCAGGCTACGCCGAGTCGGCTTTTGTGATCTACATGGGCACAGGCCCCTACGATTACAACAACCTGAGCATCGACTATGTCGGCCCCGACGCCTATATGAGCGTCACAAGCGTCTACGGCTATCGGCCCATTACTTTGCACGGGGTCGAGGGCATTTATGCCGTCACCAGCCCGCCCGATGCCCCCGATGGATGGGGAGAATCGACTTTCAAGTTCCTGTGCAACCGGCTCCTACTCGAGCTCAGATTCACCGTCCCTGTCGAGGAGGCTACGCTTTGGGCCGAGGAGATGATTGCCAAGGCCCTGGCCATCAACTGGGAGGCCGCTAAGGCCGATGTGGACAGCGGCCGGCCCAATGCCTTCCCGCAGCGGTATCTGAAGTATAACCCGGAGAACTATCCCCCTGACTTTTCCAGCAAAACCCATGTTTTTTCTACCCTCAAGGAGGCCCAGGCCCTCATTCCCTACCCCCTACTCAATTTGGAAGCCGCGGGCTTTACCCTCACCGAGGCCGCCGTCACCGAGTCTCCCCTCGGCTGTTATGATGAGGGCACGGCCCAAACCTACCGCACGGCGGACGGCCAGGCCATCACCCTGCTGCAGCACTACCGCGGCCCGGAGTACCGGGGCTTTATCGTCAGCGACAGAGCCTACGGCTGGGATAGGCTGGCTCTGGCCCACACCCGCTCCCTCAAGCTGGAAGGTGTCGATGGCCGCTGGGTCGATTTGGCCGACTATCCGCACCTCCTTGAGACCGGAACAAGCGGCACATCGTTCCGCTTCTTGTGCAACCGGCTGGAAATCACCCTCACCTTACCCATGCCCTACGCCGAGGCTCTGCCCATCGTCGAGGCCATCGTCCGGGATGCCCGGGCCATCGATTGGGTGGCCGTGGCGACTGGTCTTGAATAAATACAGGGCCTTTGATTTATACGGGGTTTATTGAACGTATGTTTTTTAGGAGGAGGGTTGTGCCCTTTGGGCACAACCCTCCTCCTAAAACCCCAGAATGAGAACCAACAAACTTTTTCCGCCTTTCGGTTGATTTTTTGACACCTCCCGTGGTAGAATAGAAACAGGTATCAAATCCGATTTGCTGAAAAGGAGTTGCCCTCATGTTGAAAAAGATGTTTGCATTTTTGTCGGCCCTCACCGTGCTGACCGCCCTGTTTGGCCTGGCCTACTATTTCTTCAAGCTCAACCCCGAATATTGTCCCTTCTCCTGGGCCCGCGAGGACGAGCTCGAGTAGGCGAAGGCCGATATCCCTTTCCCTAATCATAAAACTGGAGCCGGCGATTTATTCGCCGGCTCCGTTTAGCTTTACCCAAATTTCGAGAAAATACTCGCATTTTCTCAAGCGACAGCCCCCTTGGCCTTGACAAATTCAGTAGGAGCGTTATAATAATATCCAGCGTCGGCTTGAAGCCGACATCCCGCCACCGCACCCTACACGACAGAGGCACGAAGCCTGCGCGTCCACGAAGGACGCCCGGCTTCGTGTATTTTTTTGGCGGCACAGCCGCCCGAAAGGTAGGTTCCTCCATGAAAAATCCGACCTCGCTACGCAAGCTCATCCTCGCGGCCATGTTCATCGCCATCGGCTTCGTTCTGCCCTTCATCACAGGCAGCATCCCGCAAATCGGCAGCGCCTTGCTGCCCATGCACCTGCCGGTGCTCATCGCCGGGTTCGTGTGCGGCGGCCCCTGGGGGGCCGCGGTGGGCACCGTGTTGCCCCTCATGCGCCACTTCCTCCTGGGTATGCCGCCTCTGATGACGGCCATCGCCATGACCTTCGAGCTGGCCGTCTACGGCCTGATGACCGGGCTGCTCTACAAGCTGCTGCCCAAAAAGCCGGTCTTTGTCTATGTCAGCCTGCTCGCCGCCATGATCCTTGGGCGCGTGGCTTGGGGGGTGGCGCGCTTCGCCCTCATGGGTCTGGGCCAGAGTGAGTTCAGCCTGGCTGCCTTCTGGGCGGGTGGCTTTGCCACCGCCGTGCCGGGGATTGTGCTGCAAATTGTGCTCATCCCGGTCATCATCCTCGCCCTTCAGCGGGCCGGGGTGATGGAAGGCTCGGAGAAATAGCAGTGGCCCATACCTCCGGCATCCCGCTGCACCATGAATACATCGAGCTTTGCCGCCACCTGATGGCCCATGCGGAGCGCTATCCCCAGGCCCGGTTTCAGGATTTGGCCAAGCTGCTCTACCAGGCCGAGCTCGGCCCCGGCCATATGATTGACGACCCGGACGCCTGCCTTCAGCGCCTGATTGACGAGTGGCGCGGCTGCGAGAAAACGGAGGACGGCCCCCGCTTCGAGGCCATCGGCGGCGGCTTTTTCCGGGCCCATCTGGGCGGGTTCCAAGAGGCGCAGCTACCCAAGCTATGCCGCTTCTTCATGGAGGCCGCCGCCTATCCGGTGGGCAGCAAGGCGGCCCTCATCCCCAAGCTGGGCATCGCCCTCGACCTGTGTCGCAAAGGCCGCCTCCCCCTGAGCCACCGACGGGCGCGCAGCTGGCTCATGCGCTATCGCCAAGCCGGCCTGCCCGCTGTCAGCCACAGCGCCCGCTTCCGCAAGGCCTATAGCCCAGCCTATCGGGTGGTTTCGGCGGCCTGCGTGGCGTGGTTTGCCGACAACCAAAAATAACCCCCGAGAGGGGTTATTTTTTTGCGTTGTCGGGGCAAGGGCCCCCATCCTACCCCCGAATCTCCTCCACCGCCAGCCGGACATACTCGGCTAAGGGCAGCTCGCGCACGCCGGCCACCACGGTGTTGCAGCGGCTCACCGGCAGCAGCACCCGCCGCGCGGCACTGGCCCCAACGGCCTGAGCCATGCGTGGCGTAATCTCGCCGTGGAGGGCATCGGCCACCAAAATGCCCATGGGGCCGACGATGAAATCAGCGTCCCGACAGTTGACAGCCACCGGATTCTCGCCCGTAGCCCCGGCGTCGGCCCCTGCGCGCAGCATGGCCGCCGTGGCGATGCTGTTGGCGCCCACGGCGATGATTTCGCCCAGGCCCTCGGCCTTGAGGCGCTCGACCAGCGCGGCCCCCATCTTGCCGCCCTGGCCGTCGATGACGACGATTTTCATGGCATTACACCTCTTCTTCAGGCAGGGCGGGCCCTGCCACGATGGTTTTATAGTTGAAATAGTTGACCATCCCAGGCCGCGCCCCCTGGGGCTTTTTCACGTAGCGTGCCAGACAGCAGTCGACGGCCACGCGTCCTCCCTCAGCGGACGCCGAATAGAAGGCGGCGATGCCGGCAGCGGCGGCGACAACGCCCTCGGGTGTCTCCCGCCCCCCGGTTTCGATGATGACATGGGCCCCCGGGATGTTGCGGGCGTGGAGCCACAGGTCATGCCTCTGGGCGTGGCGGTGGGTCAGCCGGTCGTTTTCCACATTGTTTCGGCCGCACAGGGCGACAAAACCGTCCCCCAAGTCGTACCGCCGGGGGCTGAAGGCCGGGGCCTTCTCCTTCTTGCGGCCCTTGTCGCGGCTCTTGAGATAGCCGGCCTCGGCAAGCTCCTGACGGATGTCCTCCACCTCTCGGGCGGTCTCGGCCCGGGAGATGGCGTAGAGCACATTGTCCAGATACTCAAGCTCGCCCTCGCCCCGCTTGATCTGGGCCGAGAGCGCGGCTTCGGCGTTCTTGAGACGGCCGTACTTCTTATATAGGGCCTGGGCCGCCTGCTGCGGGGTGCGCCGGGGGTCGAGCTTGAGCTCGATCTGCCGCAGCTCGGGGTCGAAAAAGTCGGTGACCCTGGCCCGCTCGGCCCCTGCCGGAATGGCGTGGAGGTTGGCCGTCAGGAGATCGGCGCGGTTCTTGAGCTCCTGACGGTTTTGGGCGGATAGCAGCTCCTGCCGCTGCTCGCCCAGCTTGCGCACGAGGCGCTTTTGAGCCGTCTGGGCCACTTTCTGCACGGCGGACATCAGGTTTTTCATGGCGGTGCGGTGGGTGCGGG
>JGI994J12354_10005235_pt1 | contig 11249 bp, 13 predicted proteins | sample IntmicLarv3ML3BL_FD_12354 | JGI IMG/M metagenome (IMG submission 12354) | reverse complement strand
TACAATGGTAGATTCTTCGATGGTGGTTATGGAAAGCCAGTATACGAAAAGACCAAGAATGGGGTTCGATATAGAGATTATTATGCTGAAGGTAAGAAAAATTTATTGAAGCAGTCGGACGATTTATCGGATGTAATGTTTACTTGTTCAGACTATAAAAATATTCGTAAGGATTTAAGGAATACAGTTATATATTGCGATCCACCATACAACGATACTAAACGATATAAAAATGCTGTTAATTTTGACTATGAAGAATTTTGGGATATTGTGCGAGAACTAAGCGAAGAAAATATCGTGATTGTTAGTGAACTTAATGCACCAGATGATTTCGAAGTTATATGGGAGAAACTGGTTAGTAGAAGTATTAAAGTTAATGACAAGAGCAAAGCTGTTGAGAAATTGTTTAAATATAGGCAATATAAAAGATTATTTCATGGAGGTTTTAAAATTTGAAAAAAGAAAACTTAGAAGAATATGTTTGTCCTCTAGGTGGTGATTTGGCAAATAATTGCGCAGATTGCTTTTACAATGTTGATTATTATTTCGATAAAGAGACAGGTGAATGTTTAAGACGCTCTGACAATTTTATTGAAAACAACTCGGTGTATAACTTGGATGGTATAGATTTTATGAAAAGTTTATATGAGGAATATGGTGATGAAAGTATTGATTTGTTTTTGTGCGATTTTCCATATACCTTTAAGGGTAAAAATAGAGTGACAGCGAACAAGTGGGACTTACCAATAGATGATAAAGAGTTTTTTGATTTGGCATTAAAAATGCTTACACCTAATGGTGTTATTGCACTAACAGCAAGCCAACCATTCACAAGTTATTTAGTGGGCAATCATCTTGATTGTTTCAAATATGAATGGATATGGGAAAAGGACAACGGTAGTAATTTTGTACATGTAAAACATCAGCCATTTAAAGTACATGAATCAGTGTTAATATTTGGTAAATCACCTACCACATACAATAAGGCTGAAAAATATATGAATTATAATCCACAGTTTACATATAGTGAGCCGTATACAATACGAAGAGATGGTAGTGATGTTCAGAATCTAGCGTCATTTGGAGGACGAACTAGTACAGATAATAAAGACGGTAAAAGATATCCCAGAAGTGTTCAAAAGTTTAATTTGGAGAGAGGATTACACCCAACACAAAAGCCAACAAAACTATTTGAGTATTTAATTAACACATATACAAATCGGGGTGGTACAGTAGTCGATATTTGTTGTGGTAGCGGTACAACAGCAGTTGCAGCTAAAAACACTAATAGAAACTTTATAGTTAATGATAATAACCTTGATTATTACAAAGTAACATGTGAGCGAATTGAAAAATGCTCATAGAATGTAGATTTCATGGGAAACGGATGGGTTAGACAGATAACGGAGGAAATTGAAATTACAGGTTTTGATAAGTATGTAGATTGTATATTTAAGAAGGGATTGGTGAAAAATGATATTTAATTGTAATAGGAGTAGTGGTAATAAAGTAAAACCTCACAAAAAATGCAAGTTTGTAAGAGAGCATATTTTTGGGAAGAAATGGAACATTGAAATTAATTCTATTGAAGATTTATTACAAGTTATGCGTGATACTGAATGTGAATTGGCTATATATGACGAAGAAGAGTTGGGTGGTTTGACAATAGAAATTGTAGATGATTATAGGTGATAAATTCCCTTTTTTATGATGGTGAATTGGTGTAAAACATGCACTAGTCGGAAAGGATGAAATATGTTTATTAAAAACCAAGATGGTGATGCATTATTTAATCTTGCCCATGTCACACATTATGATATATCAAATAACACAATTTGGGCAAATCTTGTAAGTAGAAAGGCTGTTCAGGTCAGCAAACATAAAACAAAAGATGGGGCGATAGAAGCACTATCAATTATGGAAAAAGCAATGGGTGACTTGGAATTATTAGGCGGATTAAAAAGATTTAAAACACGATAGAAGGTTAATTTTAAAAGGAGGAGTCTTTAATGAAGAAAAAGATAATTGCGATGAATGTACTGTTAATAATTATGGGTGTAGTAGCCATGACATTGACAGGATGTAGACAAGCAGAAAGGGTGTCGTATAACGTATCAAAAGAAGCTGATAATTTTAATGTTATTCGTAGATTAACGGTTCTAAATGCAAGAACTGATAAACCTATGTTTGAATTGATAGCTGCGTTTTCGATTAGTGTAGATGCATCCGACAATCAACTGGAAGTCACTTGTGAGACTGGACATGGTGAATATAAAAAACACTTTGTTGGATTAAATGAATGGACTATATATGTAGTAGAAGATGTGAGTGGAGCGAATGTTGATAAGTATAGATATGAAATTAATTTCCTTCCCGAAATGATTGTACCAGTAACAATAACTATGAATGATTAGGAATAATAGTATGATAAAACATCATTTGACAAAGTATACATTTGACAGAAGACAATACGCTGAATCATGGCTACAGGTGAATATATTTAGCAAGATTTTTATATTTGCTAAAAAGAGAATATTAATTTAGAACAGAAAACAGGAGGTATTACAAATGGGAAAACCAAAACATGGAAAAAACAGTGCAAGAACTAAGGCGTGTGAAAAATACAAGCTTTCTGGAAACAAACCATTAAACAAAGATAAGAAGAAGGCTAGGCATGAAAAAAGACTTGAATATTTTAGACAACGAGCTGAGAGAAAGGCTGCGAATCCAGAACAGTTTGTTAAGAAAGAGGATGTAGAACTCAGTGTTATCGAAATGAAAAAACTAGATATTGAAAGAACGAAAAAACGTATGCATAAAGCTAATATACTTATCAGAAATACGACTGATGTAATTAAGCCAATCTTAGATGCTCTCAAGGAGAAAAGAGGGAAAAGAAAAATTGCGTAGAATCGGCTTACTATGAATGGGGAAGAAGGAGAAAAAGAAAAATGGATAGTCAAAAAATAATTAAAGAGTTACAGACTACAGTGTTGGCACTTAAAACTAAAATTACTATCCTAGAGTCTAGAATGTGTGACTGTAATAAAGAATCGGAATCAAGCAGTAAGATTTGGAAGCCAGAATGTGATGAAAAGTATTACTATATAGATGATGAGGTTGCTGTGCTTTCGGAAACATGGGGAAATGAAAGTGTCCATGAAGATGGTTATGCTATTGGAAATTGTTTTAAAACAAAAGAAGAGGCAGAACTTGCAGTAGAAAAATTAGGATTGTTAGCAAAATTTAAACGGTATGCATTAGAACATGATGCAAGAGCTTTTACTAAATATTTACCTGAATATTTCCCCACGATAAATGAGAGGGGCGAATTATATGTTGATTGCACTAGAGAATTAGTGTCGCCATTACAATTTTTTACATCAGAACAAGTATGTGTAGATGCAGTTAAACACATAGGTGGTATTGAAAAACTCAGATTGTTATTAGAGCAATAAAAGAAAAACTCATTTGGCGGTGAGAAGATAAAACGAACGACTAAAAACCCAAGAAAAATATAAGAAGAAATAGAACAACAATTTTACGGTAATACATTTACATATATTTATATAGAGTTACTTTATGTTCCGTCCCTAGCGGCGTTTATATAGAAGTAAGTGTTATTAAATTACGAAAATCATGAGAATTAGGAGGTAATTAATTGAAATTAATAGAGAAACTTAGCTTAATTCATAAAGAGCTAAAAGTACCAAAGAACTTAACAAACTCTTTTGGTAAATACAAATATCGAAATTGTGAAGGGATTTTAAAAGCAGTTAAACCATATGAAGAAAAACATAAGGTGTGTCTAATGCTTACAGATGAAATCGTATCGGAAGGTGATAGGTGTTACATAAAAAGTACAGCAACATTGAAAGATTTAGAAAGTGATGAATATGAGTTCAGTGTGGGGTATGCAAGAGAACCAGAGATTAAAAAAGGGATGGATGAATCTCAAATTACAGGAACGGCAAGTAGCTATGCAAGAAAGTATGCATTGAATGCGTTATTCTTACTTGACGATACGAAAGATGTTGATTCAGATGCGTATAGAAATCAGGTAACGGCGATGGCTAAACAGCAAGATTCGGCAGAACTAGCAACGACTAAAAAAGGGATAGTGTCTACATGTGCAAATTTAGGTGGTACTAAGAACGAAGAACTTATGAAAGTACTAAAGGCTGTTATTCCTAGTGGCAACCCAAATGCTATTAGAGATATAGATAAAGCAAAAGAATTATTAGAAACGCTAAAAACAATTAAACCAGTAGAAAAGGAGAGCAAATAATGAATGTAACAACTCAAGTAGGTAGATTAGTAAGAGATCCAGAGGTGAGATATACACAAGGAGAAAACGCAACAGCAGTCGCAAGATTTGCTATTGCTGTAGATAGAAGATTTAAAAAGGACGGAGAGGCAACGGCTGATTTCTTGAATTGTGTTGCGTTTGGTAAAACAGGAGAATTTGTTGAAAAATATTTTCAAAAAGGTATGCGTATTGGTCTTACAGGACGAATTCAGACCGGAAGTTATACCAACAAGGAGGGGGTGAAAATTTACACAACAGACATTGTTGCTGAACAAGTTGAGTTTGTAGAAAGTAAGGGGAATGGAAATGCTGATGCAAGTCAAGAACGGCTAGTAAAACCAGATAACGCCAGCTTTCAGAACATCCCTGACGGGATTGACGAAGAACTACCGTTCAACTAGAGGCAGATGAAAATGGCTAAAGAGTATAAATGCAAATATGCAAAATGCCTGCGTTCAGATAAAAAAGTGAAGGCAGAAGATGCAGTTAAGGTTGGTAGTTCCTACTACCACCAAGACTGTCATACGCAACTTACACAAATTAAAGAAATTATTGATTTGTTTCAAAAGTATATCAATCCTAACCCAGTGTATGCGCAGTTAAGAAAAGTAATCAATACGATAGTATTTGATAAAAATATTGGGAGTGATTTGTTGTTATTTGGGGTGAAATACTATATTGAAAAGAAAATACCCCTTAATTATCCGCAGGGACTATATTATGTTATACAAAACAAAGAAATGAAATCAGCATATCACAAATGGAAAGCAAAAAAAGATGAAATAAAAATAGAAATTACAGAAGATTCAGGTGTTGAGTTTACACATAAACCAACAAAACAAAAGGGACTCGAAGATATTTTTACATAGAAAGAGGTGGCATTGGAAATAAATACAAAAGATATCGCAGATATACAAGCAGAAGCGAGTGTAATAGCGACATTGGTATATCACCCCGAATTTATTTTACACACAGATTATCTAAAAGCTGGCTATTTTTATGGTACAGAAAATGGATGTATATATTGGGCTATTCAAGAATTATATAAAAATGGCGTAGACAAAATAGACGCTATTAACATTACGAATATGCTTAATTCAAATAAGGCAGTCCAAAAGAAAATAGAAGAATATGGACTTTCTGATACACAGGAATTTATTAAAAATAGTCAATATGCAAAAAGAGATACCCTAGAAGAATATAAATTGTTAGTACAGAATGTCGTCACCATGTCATTTAAAAGAGCGTTAAGTGTAGTATCACAAGAAATACAAGAATACTGTATTAACTCAGATGCAGATTTAGCACAATTAAATTCAGCTTTAAATAAAAAGATCAACAAGCTTACACAAGAATATATGACTAGTGGTGAGATAGAGTTGTTTGGCAATAGTGTAGATAAGCTATGGGATGAAATATGCTCACGAAGAAACGAAGATGGGGTATACGGTATTCCGTCCAAATATAAGACTATTAATGATTACTTTACCTATGAACCAGGAGAATTAGTATTGCTTAAAGCCAGAATGAAACGAGGAAAATCAGCGTTTTTTATGAATGAGGCTATACATAAAATACAAAATGGAATTCCAACTTTATTCTTTGATACAGAAATGCAAGATAGATTATTTTTTGAGCGAATGTTGGCAAACCTAACGGGAATAGAAGTTAAACGAATTAAAACTGGTCAATACGATATTTATAAAGAGGGAAAGATTCTTGAGGACAAAAAGGATTGGATTAAGAAACAACCATTTGTGCATATCTACACCCCGCAAACAACAGAGGAAGAAATATATGCAATACATAAAGTTCTGAAATATAAAATAGGATTAGAATTTAGCATATTTGACTATATAAAGAGCAATATTCTGTCGTCGTCCGAAAATTATAATGCTTTAGGGCAAAGATGTGATTTTTTGAAAAATAATGTTGCGGGTGAATTAAATATAGCAATGTTAGCAGGGGCACAACTGAATAGGGCAAATCAAGTAGCAGATTCAGATAAACTCGAAAGATATGTTAGCGCCAGTATGTTATGGAGAGAAAAAACATCTGAGGAATTAGCAAAAGATACATTGGCTTGTGGTAATTTTGCACTTAATGTTGACCTTAACAGAATGGGTGCACAAATGGATGAGGATGCTTATATTGATTTTCAGTTTGATGGAAACAGAATGAGAATAAAGGAGAGTGAGCAGAAACATACAGTAGCTCAACCATTTGAAGGATAGGAAGGAGAGAGCGTGTTAAAGTATGACGAAGACAAAATTCAAGAACTTTGTTCAAAAGTTGACTTATTAGATTATGCTAGTAAAACTGTAGATTTTCGACGGCGTGGTAAAAACTATGTTGCACATTGTCCGAAACATATAGATAAGACACCATCTCTAACCATATCACCAAACAACAATTTTTTTCATTGTTTTAGTTGTAAAAAGGGTGGCAATATACTTCAATGGCTTATGTATTATGAAAAACTCAAATTCTCACAAGCACTGAGAAAAGTATCTAATATGGTTGGCGAAAATCTTGATAATTATAAAATCTCCGAAACATTAGCATTCTATAAGCAGTTAAAAAAAATAGTAGTAGAAGAAGAACCGAAAATCACTAGACAAGTTTTGGATGAAAAAGTTTTAAAAAAATACGAGCTTGTAGCTCCTCAGACATGGGTTGATGAAGGTATAAGTCCAGATATTATGAGAAAGTATAACATACGAATAGACCATAGAGCTAACCGTGTTGTATATCCTGTATATGATAAACACTTTAATTTGATAGGTATAAAGGGAAGAACTCTGTATGAGAATTACTCAGATTTAGGATTACAGAAATATCAAAACTACCACAAAATTGGTACAACGAATTTTTTTGTAGGGCTAAAGGATACCATCGAGGAAGTAACGAGAAAGAATGAAGTAATAATATTTGAGGGTATTAAATCGGGGATGAAAGCTGAGATGTGGGGTTATGGAAATTGGGTAGCAACCGAGACAAGTTATATTAATGATGAGCAAATAAGAATACTAATAAAATTAGGTATAAAAGATGTTGTAATTGCATTTGATAATGACGTTAGTTTAGAACAAATCAGGGGACATACAAGATTGTTATGTAGATTTATGAATGTGTATTGTGTGTTGGATAGAAATAAGGTTTTAGGGGAGAAGTCAGAAAAATTTTCTCCAGTTGATAAAGGAAAAGAGATATGGAAACAGTTGTATAAAGAAAGGGTGAGGCTAAATTAGTAAAGAAGAAAAGATAGAATGCAGCGAAGATAGGTTTATTGTGGATACTATGACATGGAGTTTTTCTAGGTTGTCGGCATTTCGTCAATGCCCTTATGGTTTCTATTTAAGATATGTTAAAGAGAATAAGGGAGATAAAAACTTCTTCGGGCAATATGGAAGTTTTATACATAAGATACTTGAGATGTATGTAAAAGAAGAGTTGTCAGTATTTGATATATTACAATATTATGAAGAAAATTTTCATAAGGAGATTACGTTAAATGCGCCAGCTAATAAAAGTACAGAGTTGCGCCAATCATATTATGACAAAGGCGTTGAGTATTTAAGCAACATTGATTTGATTATGGATGATTATGAAGTGTTAGGCGTTGAAAAAGAAGTTCATTTTACAATTGGTGGATATGAAATGATTGGGTATATAGATTTGTTACTTAGAGATAAAAAAACAAAAGAGATTACAGTTCTCGACCATAAAAGTGCCACTATTAAATTTAAGAAAAATGGCGAAGTCAGCAAGACTAATGTAAAAGATGTTGAGAAATTCAAAACACAGTTGTATCTATATTCTAAGGCGGTAATTGAGGAATACGAACAAGAGCCGAAGTATCTTCAATGGAACTTGTTTAAGGACAGAAAATGGCTCACTGTTGAATTTAATAAAGAAGAATATCAGAATGCTCTTAAATGGGCTGAAAATACAGTGAAAGAAATAGAGCAAGAGACAATGTGGTTGCCATCTCCAAGCAATTTTTTTTGCTGGAACATTTGCGACATGAGATCTTGTGCTTGTGAATACAAAGATATTTGACTGGAGGTGAGAATATAGACAAGAACTATACAGTGTATCATTTGCATACTGAATTATCATTACTGGACAGTACAACGAATTACAAAGAGTATGTTGACAAAGCAGTTGAATTAGGACAAAAAGCGATATGTTTTACTGAACATGGCAATACATATAACTGGGTTGAGAAAAAAATGTACTGTGAAGAAAAAGGCGTCAAATATATGCATGGCGTAGAAATCTATCTCACAGAATCGCACGAAAATAAAACTAGAGACAATTATCATACTGTGTTAATTGCCAAGAATTACGAAGGGTTTAAGGAGTTGAATACATTAGTTGATTTGTCTACTGATGAGTTACATACATATTATAAGCCGAGACTGTCCTTTGATGAATTTTTGGGAATATCAGACAATATAATTAAAATATCGGCATGTATTCAGTCGCCACTATACAAATTGCCATTAGCAATGAAAGAACAAGAAAATGATACATTGAGTATGTATTATGAGCAACTTATTGGTGCATATGATTATTTCGAAGTTCAGCCGCATACCTTTCAGGAACAGAAAGATTTTAATGAAAAATTATTAAAACTGTCTAAGGCTACAGGAACACCATTAATTGCCGGAACGGATACACACTCGTCAACACCATATAAGGCAGAATGTCGGACAATGTTACAATACAGCAAAGATATATTTTTTAGCGAAGAAGACGAATGCGATTTGAGTTATAAGTCTTATGACGAGTTAGTAGATATGTTTGAACAGCAAGGAGTATTGCCTAAAAATGACTATCTGACAGCCGTAAAGAACACAAATGTATTAGCTGATAGTGTTGAGACATTTGAATTAGATTTGACATTTAAATATCCCAAGATGGATGGCGACGAAGATAAGCTGTTTATGGATAGAGTAAATCTAATGTACAAGGAAAAAATATCTAAAGGTGTTATTCAAGGTAGCCAAACTTATATTGAAAATATCAAAGAAGAATTTAGAGTGTTAAAGAAAATTGGCATGTTGAGTTTTATGTATTTTATGAGTGAGCTTTGTTGCTGGTGTCAAGAGAATGATATTCCAATTGGATTTTGCAGAGGGTCTGTTGGTGGTAGCTACATTGCATACATTTTGAATGTTACAGATGTTGATCCATTTATTTGGGGAACGAAATTCTCAAGATTTGCAAATGAGGACAGAATTGAAATTGGTGATATTGATTGTGATTTCTCGCCAAATGATAGAGAGAAAGTTTACCAATATATTATTGATAGATTTGGCAACGATAAAACAGCTTTTATTTTAACAACAAATACACTTGCAGATAAAGGTGCAATTGACGATATAGTGCGAGGATTTGCAAATAAGTATAGAAGAGACAATAATTTAGATAAAAAAGCGGAAACGCCGTACTCTCTAAGTTATGCAATTGAAATAAAAAAAGCCTATGAGGATAACGAAGATGAGGCAAGAAAACAGTACAAAGATATATTTTACTATTTTGATGGAATGAAGGGCTGTGTTGTATCAAAGGGTGTTCATCCCGCTGGTATAGTAGCATCACCAGTATCGCTCCCAGATAATTATGGTACATTTTGGAATGATGGTAATAGGGTTATGAATATCAATATGGAAGAAATCCATGAAATTAGTTTAGTTAAATACGATATTCTAGGGTTGAAAAACGTCGGAATTATTAAAGAAACTTGTAGGCTTGCTGGTATACCATATCCAAAATCACACGAAATAGACTGGAATGATAAAAAAGTATGGATGGATATAGTTGTGTCGAGTGTCGGGATTTTTCAATTCGAGGGTCGCTATGCATTTGATTTACTAAAAAGATATCTACCACAAAAGATAAATGATATGTCATTGGTTAATGCATCATTAAGACCATCAGGAGAATCATACCGTGACAATCTGATTGCTAGGGCATCAAATAATAATCCTTCAGAAATAATTGATGAGCTATTAAAGGATAACAATGGATACCTTGTGTTTCAAGAAGATGTAACGAGATTTCTTCAAGATGTTTGCGGATTGTCTGGTAGCGAAGCAGATAATGTTAGACGTGCAATTGGGCGAAAACAGTTAGATAGACTTCAAGCAGCATTGCCGCAAATATTAGAAGGCTACTGTTTGAAGTCGGATAAACCAAGGGTAGAAGCGGAAGAAGAAGCTAAAGTATTCTTGAAAATCATTGAGGATGCTAGTGACTATATGTTTGGATATAACCATTCCACGGGGTATAGCATGATTGGTTATGTATGCGGTTATTTGAGATATTATTATCCAGCAGAATTTATTGCTGCATATCTTAATTTAGCAAAAGATGAAAGTGATATTACAGATGGCACAGAGTTGGCAAAAGTTAAAGGTGTAAATATTCGAGGCGTGAAATTTAGATACTCACAGTGGGAATATTTCATTAGCAAAGATGAAAATGCTGTATACAAAGGATTAAGCTCTGTGAAATTTATGAATGAGACAGTTGCTACAAGTTTGTTTGAATTACGAAGCACTACATACTCCTCTTTTGTATCGCTGTTGGTTGATTTGAACTATAAAACAACCATCAATACAAGGCAGTTGGATATTTTAATAAAAATAGGATTTTTTGAAGAATTTGGAGACATTAACAAACTACTTAAAGTAGCAGAAGTGTATCAGTCATTACATAAGAAGAAAACCATCAAAAAAGACCAGATTGAACTACTTGGGATTTCAGAAGGGTTGGTTAAAAAATTCAGCAATAAAGAAACAGATACGAGAGTAGACGAGATAGATAGCATTGCTTTTATAAAGAGTATTGGTCTGAATAAATCAGACTTGGAAGATTGTATAAAATATAAGTATGAAAAAATAGACGGTGAAAAAACAAAGATTCCGAA
>JGI994J12354_10005234_pt1 | contig 11252 bp, 9 predicted proteins | sample IntmicLarv3ML3BL_FD_12354 | JGI IMG/M metagenome (IMG submission 12354) | reverse complement strand
GGTGTCGTCAAACCGTAGGTTAAACCGGCCGCCATATTTCCGCGCCATATCATGGCTGACGCACATGGCCTTGTAGTGGCCAATGTGCAGATAACCGTTGGGCTCGGGCGGAAACCGTGTCGCAATTCCCCCCGTCAGGCGTCCGGCGGCAAGGTCCTCTTGAATGATCTGTTCAATAAAATGTGCAGGCGTATCCATGGCAAAAGCTCCTTTGCGGGGTGGTGGCGGCAATTCATAGCCGACCTGCGCAGGGACCGCGAATTTGCAAGTAACGGCGTCCCGTGCGATGAAGCAGTATACCATAAAACAGGCAACGTTGTGTAGCAAATGCAAAATGTGGGATACATGGTTGTGCAGAACGATTGATGCGGCAATTAATCCAAGCCAACAAGGCGGCGAGGATTTTGGCCACAGCGCGCGGTGCGGGCCGCGAAGTCATGCGGAATGAGCCTTTCGAGCGGACCTCGCCGTGGTCTGTGGCCAAAAGACCGCCGTATTGTGGCTTGGGTTAGTTGCTGCATCAATACAATGCAAAAATGCGCGGCGCATGGTTGCAAAGCGGATACAAATGTAGGGGCGCACCTTGTGCGCCCGCAGTTGCTATGCGTCTACCAAGGGCTGCGCACATTGCTGTGGGCTGCCGGACAGTGTTGCGTCGTGACCGCGCGGCCATATGCGGTGCCGTGCGGCGGCGGGCGGTAACAACCGCCCCTACGATTATTCATCCCCTGCGGCAGCTAAAATATCCTCCAAAACACTCCGGATCCACAGGGAAGCATCATCACCAGGCAAAACGGGGTTGCGGCGCAGAACGTCCTCCCGCAGCGCAGAGCCGTCACACAACCCGTGGGTGAGATGAAAATGAAGCGTACGCAAATCATTTTCAGACAGCCCCCGCAAAAACTCTGCCACCTCCGAACCGACATACGCTTCGAGAAACTCCGAGGTTTTTTCTATCATGTCATGGGGACTCGTCATGTATTGCCCTCCTTCGTGGTACTGGTATAATATCAAAACGTGACTATCCTCGCCACTCCCAAATCGGTATCATTTTGATACAAAAGCAGGAGGGTGTACGATGGCTGTTTGGCGTGTGGCGATGAACTTTAGGATTGAAGAAGACCTGTACGAGAAAGTAAAGATCATTGCGCCCAAGGAGAAGCGTTCCATCAATGGCCAGATGGAATATTTCATCAGCAAGGGCATTGAGGCCTATGAAAAAGAACACGAGGAAATCCCCGTGGCCAAGGACGCGTAATGGTGAAATGTGGGCGTGGCGTCAATGTGTTCTCGTGATGTCATATGATACCATTTCGAGAATATCTTCGCGCAATTTGGCACCCTCTATCAAGGAGGGCTTCTTTATGTCTTTCAGAAGAAATGGCGATCTGCGCATAGACAATGGCAAAGGCCAGGAAGAGGCTGCCGGTCAGAAGGCAGCTTCTGAGGAATGCCGGTTTCCAAGGGAGTCACGGGGTTCATCACAATGCAAAAGCGGGAGGGCCACGATGGTTATTTGGATGGAATATTTCATCAGCAAAGGCATTAAGGCCTGCGAAAGAAAACACGGGGAAATCCCCGTGTCCAAATGAAGCGTAATTCAACCCCGGCCCAGCCGTTGCGCAAATTCGCGGACTGCTGCTAACTCATCGGGGGGGTGTTTTTGTTCATGCCGCCAAAGTGTTTTAGCACGCTGTTGGTGTTGTGGTGATACGAATAAACGGCAATCAGTGCTTCCATAAGTGTACCTATGGGGTGTCGGTGGCTTCGTCACTGCTTTGTATCGTGGTCTCGTCCTTGCTGCATGTAAAAACCTCGCCGATGGGCACGTCAAAAGCACTGGCGATGCGAAACGCCAGCTCCAGCGACGGCGTATATTTCCCCGCTTCCACCGCCATGATGGTCTGGCGCGAGGCCCCGGCTTTTTCGGCCAATTCCAATTGGGTCATCTCGTTGGCAAAAAAACGCAGACGGCGAATATTGTTGGTGATGATCAGTTTTTTGCCCAAATCAAACGCCCCTCTCGTAAAAATAAATGCTGATGCAGCCTTCAATCCACGTGCCCACAAACGTCGCGCCGACAATCAGGTGCAGCGCCACAACCGCCGAGGTGCCAAAAAACGCAAACCACACCAGTGCCGCCATCAGCCCCGCACCCGTGCAAATGGCGCTGGCGCGTGACGATTTCAGCCCAACCAGCCGGTCCAGCTCGTCTTCGGTGACCTCGGACGCAATGATGCGTTCCACCTCGCGGTCGTCCCGTTGACGCTCCGTCACTGCCACCCCGATGGAATAGCCAATGTGAAAGAGAATATGAAGCACAACCATTGCGGCCACCGCAATGCCGATAAAAACCAAAATTGCCAACGCCCAAGCACGGATATCCCCCGCTGCGGGCGCGTGTTTGCCCAAGGCATACAGCGTATACCCCACGCCAAGCCCCACCCCGGTAATCAGCGCGGCAAGGGTTCGTTTGCTTTTGAATGTCATGATGATGACCTCCTTTTTCTGGCAGGTTGTTCCTGTTTTATCAGTGACCGTTTGGGTGTTGCCGGTGGCCGCTTAAGGCCCGCCCCGCCGCAACAAGAGCATTGTACAATATATTTTGCTCGATGTCAAGTATACTATACATAAAGAAAAGAATAATTTCCTCCTGCCAATGAGTCCATTATGTCTGCGAGCCACAATATGGTATAGTTTGGATGAATCATGATAAAGTGATGGCATGTCATGGATACCCCTCCCAGTAAATTGACAACAAGCAAAATTCTACGCTGGCATGTCACACTTTGGGCGTCTTGATTGTTATGTACAGTGGAGGCTCAATACGCAAAGTCACTACCCGCGAAGCGTAAATGCCCAGAGCAGAATCTGCGGATATCCGGAAAAGAAATGTGTGTTCGAAATAAAACACGGTAGCATTGTGACTTTTTTGCCAAAAAACGGTAGTTATGGTGTGTAGCGCCATAACTGCTTGGAAACAACAAAAATGCACAGGTGTTCAAACGCTTGGATGCCGACAAAGAAGAGGAGTTTCATAATGAAAAAAGGCTTTAAGATTTTCTTTGGCATGGCCGTTGCCTTGGCAATGCTGCTTGCCATCATGCCGGCGGGCGCGCTACTTTCGGTTTTGGCCACGGGTGGAACGGGGGACGAGGGTAACCCATACCTCATCGGCACGGCGGCGGAGCTTGCCGCGATGGGGGCGCGGGTGAATGACGGAACCGAACCCGCACGGAAATACTATCAACTGACGGCGGATATCGACCTGTCGGCCTATGGCGCCGGCTACAACGGCGGCGCGGGCTGGGTGCCGATTGGAGCGAACTACGCATTTAGTGGTCATTTTGACGGCAAGGGCCACAAAATTACCGGGTTGTATATCAACATAACAAACGGCACATCCGATGCAGGACTGTTTGGGCGCATTCAAGGTGCCACGGTGCAAAATCTTGGTGTTGAGGGGGTTAATATCACCGGGAAAGGCGCTGCCGGCGGCTTGGCGGCGAGCGTCTATGGAACCCTCACCAATTGCTACGTTACAGGTACGGTTAGCGGCACCGACAAGGTCGGCGGCCTGGCCGGCAGCGCGGGCGGAAGCATTTCCAATTGTCATGCCATCGGCGCGGTCAATGGGGTGGGATCCCGCTGGGACGGTAGTGGTTCTATCGGCGGTTTATTGGGAAACAGTGGCGATAGCATCACCGATTGTTATACCTCCGTCGCGGTAACCGCAGAGTACTGCGATGACATTGGCGGCTTGGTGGGTGCTTGCAGCTCCGGAAGCATTGAAAGGTGCTACACCACCGGCACAGTTGTCGGAGTAATCAGTGTCGGCGGCTTGGCAGGTGTTTTGAGCGATAACAGCCATATGACCGATTGCTACACCACGGGCATAGTCACCGGCGACGGGTGGGTCGGCGGCCTCGTCGGCCGGGTTATCACAACAAGCAGCATCACCAATTGCTACACCACCGGCGCAATTTTCGGAGAAATCAGTGTCGGCGGCCTGGCAGGTTACGTCTCTGATAGCAACATGACCAATTGCGCGGCGCTTAATCCAAGCGTAAAGGCCCTATTCGGCGAGAATGAAGAGGTCTTTAACCATAACCTCGTCGGACGCATCAGGGGGGAAGGCAGTAACCCAACCCTTTCCGGCAACATCGCGTTCTCCGGGATGAGCACGGATGGCGGTGCCAGCTTCGGCCCCATCGCCAACGATGCGACCGACAAAAACGGGCTGGGCAAAACCCTTGCCCAATTGCAGGAGCTCAGCGGCTTTCCCGCCGGGTTTGGTGCCGCGCCGTGGACGTATGAGCCGGGGCGTCTGCCCGGCCTAAATGGAGAAACCGTGCCCATGCCCTCGCATTTGGGCGGGGTGACGCTACCCAATGTGGCGCTCCAAGTATTTGCGCCTACGACCGGGGAAGCTCCGGTGACTGCGTCTACAATAACCGCCAATGTATCCGTCTTTGAGACAACATGGCAGGTAAAAAATGGCGACGTGTGGTCTGCGCACAGCGGCCGGTTTGAGGCCGGAAAAGCCTATCGATGCACCGTCGTTGTGCACCCCACCGGCGATTATGTGTTTTCTGAAAGCGCGGCGGTAACCATCAACGGAGTTTCGGCAACGGTTACCTCGCGCACGCCGCAAGCCATCACCTGCGTCTATGTGTTTGGCTTGACAGCAGCGCCCATTCAAAGCGTGGACCTTTACTCGAACAAGCCTTGGCGTGCAGGAAGCACCGCTACCGCTGCGAGGGCCTCCACCGCCAATGTACTCGTAAGTGAAACCGTTTGGCAGGTGGAAGAGAATGGCCTATGGGAACCCTTTCCCGGGGTTTTTGATGTGGGAAACTACCGCTGTACGGTTACCGTGCATCCGGCAAACGGATATACTTTTGCCGAAAATGCCACAGTAACCATGGGCTATGAAACGTTAACCGTCCTCTCGCGCACGCCGCAATCCATCACCTGCGCCTATGAGGCTGTGGTGAAGGCGAACGACATCTTTAGCCTGAGCCTTTCCATAACCGCGCCGGCCGGTGGGGCAATGCCGGCGCAAGCCACCACCTCCTCCACCAATGTAACCGCGCCCGAAACCACTTGGCAGGTTAATCATAACGGCACATGGGTGCCCCACAGTGGCGTGTTTGTCATCGGGAAGGTTTACCGCTGCACGATTGTTGCGCGCGCGGCCGACTACTGCGTCTTTTTGCAAAACGCCTCGGCAACGCTCAATAACACCACCCCAACCATTGTCTCGCGTACACCAAAGGCCATCACCGTAACGCATGACTTTGTTCTTCCCGGCACCATGAACAACGTCGCGCTGACCATCACTGCGCCGGTTCCGGGGGAGCTTCCGGCAGATGCCTCGACCACAACCGCCAATATATCCGAGGTCGCAACCACATGGCTGGTTGTGAACGGCAGCTTTATGAGTGTGCACCGCGGCGCGTTTGAGGCCGGAAAAACCTACTGCTGTGTCATCACTGCAAAGTCGGTACCCGAATATGCCTTTATCGTCGGCACCGTGGTGACCCTGAACGGTAATCCGCCGATGACGGTCACTCGCACGGCACAGACCATCAACTGCTCCTATGATTTCACAACACCGCTCCACCCCAAAGGCGACATCACGCTGGATGATGTGGTGGATACCAACGATATTTTGGCCGTACGCGCTCATATGTTCGGCACCGGAAAGCTAATCGACGAGGCGCTTTCCCAAGCGCAGGCGCTGTGCGTAGGCGAACCGAAGGTGATTGATATTGACGTGATTTTGGCGATTCGGAGCCTCATGTTCGGCGCGTGATGGATCATTAACCATACAACAGGGGGCGACCGGAAACAGTCGTCCTCTGTATTTTTTATCCGACTTTTGCCCAAAAACCCTTGTTTGACCTTGACGCCCCCATGCTTTTCATGCTAACATGCATGGTGGCGGGGTTTGTTGTGTCCCTAACCCAATCGCGAATGACAATCCTTGCGCAAGGGCGCGTGGGGCGTTTGCGGTTGGCACGGTCTAGCACACGATTTCCCCCAACCACGCATAGGCATGAAAATATCCGCTGGAGGGGTTTTATGAGTTACAATGTTGCGGTTGTCGGCGCCACGGGTATGGTAGGGCGCAAGATGCTGGAGGTTCTGGCGGAATACGATTTTCCCATTGCGCAGCTTACGTTATTTGCGTCACAGCGTTCGGCGGGCAAGGTGATTGCCTACCGCGGGCGTGATTATATTGTGGAGGCCCTGACCCCCACTTGTTTGGAAGGCAAGAAGATCGATATCGCCGTGTTTTCCGCAGGGGGCTCGACCTCCCTGACCTTTGCGCCCATGTTTGCCGAAGCCGGGGCCGTAGTGGTGGATAACTCGTCGGCATGGCGTATGGTGCCGGAAATTCCGCTCGTGGTGCCCGAGGTTAACGCCCACGCGCTGGCCGCGCACAATGGCATCATTGCCAACCCCAATTGTTCTACCATCCAAGCCATGGTGGCCCTCAAACCCCTGCACGACGCCTTTGGGCTGAAGCGGGTGGTGTATTCCACCTACCAAGCCGTTTCTGGCGCGGGGCAAGCCGGGTTTGATGATTTGCAACGCGGCATTGCGGGCGAAGCGCCACAAAAGTTTCCCCACCCCATCTTTGGCAACCTGATTCCCCAAATTGACGTCTTTTTGGATAACGGTTACACCAAAGAAGAGATGAAAATGGTGGACGAAACCCGCAAGATTTTAGAAATCCCCAGCTTGCCCGTTACCGCCACCTGCGTGCGGGTGCCCGTGTATCACGGCCACAGCGAAAGCATCAACTGCGAATTTGAAAAACCCGTTACCGCTGCAACCGCCCGGCAAGCGCTGGAAGGCGCGCCCGGCTTGGTGGTGCAGGACAACACGGCTGCCGGCGAATACCCCATGCCCCTGTACGCCGCTGATCATGACGCCGTCTACGTGGGGCGCATTCGCACAGACGAATCCCGCGACAACGCGGTGAATTTGTTTGTGGTTTCCGACAACATCCGCAAAGGCGCGGCCTCCAACACGGTACAAATTGCGCTCAAGCTCATTGAAATGGGTCTGGTTCACGGAAAGGTCAGATAAATCATGCAACCCCTCTTTATCGGGAGCGGAACCGCTCTGGCAACGCCGCTGACACCCACGGACGTCAACTTGGACGCCTTTGGGCGGCTGCTGGATTTTCAAATTCAAAACCACACGGACGCCCTGATTGTGACGGGCACCACGGGTGAGCCATCCACCATGTCCGACGACGAACGCGAACGGACATGGGCGTTTGCCGTTCAACACACAGCGGGCAGGGTGCCGGTGGTGATTGGTGCGGGAAGCAACAACACCGCCCACGCCGTGCATCAAGCTGAAGCCGCTGCCAAATGCGGCGCGGACGCCCTGCTGGTGGTGACGCCCTACTACAACAAATGCACGCCCAACGGCCTGTTTGCCCATTACAGCGCCATTGCCGAGGTGGGTTTGCCCATCATTTTATACAATGTACCCGGCCGCACCGGTATGGATGTTTCGCCCCAAACCCTGCTGCGCCTGTGCGACATCCCCGGCATTGTGGCCGTCAAAGAGGCTTCGGGCAAAATCGACAAAATGACCGAAATGGTGCGCCTGTGCGGCGATCGTCTGACCTTTTATTCGGGCGACGACGCCATTGTGCTGGCCACGCTGGCGCTGGGTTTTCGAGGTGTGATTTCCGTAGTTTCCAACATCTGTCCGCAAAAAACCCATGATTTGGTTTGGTCTTTTGAGCGCGGCGACCTTGCCGCGTGCCGCGCGTTGCAATTTGAGCTCAACCCGCTGGTGGAGCTGCTCTTCTGCGAGGTCAGCCCGATTCCGGTCAAAACCGCGCTGACCATGATGGGCTTTGATATGGGCGTGCTGCGCTCGCCGCTGTGCGGCATGGAGCCGCAAAACGCACAAAAACTGCGCGAATGCATGGTTGCGATGGGGTTACTGGTATGACGAACCTGTTGATTCACGGTTGCTGCGGAAAAATGGGCATGGCTGTGGCCAATGCCGCCATGGCCGACGGCCGCTTTTCCGTAGCCGCGGGGGTGGATATTGCCTTGTGCGACACGCCTTTTCCGGCCTATACCCGCTGGGAAGACGTCACCGCGCCGGTTGATGTGGCCATTGATTTTACCCGCCCCGCCGGGCTTGAAACCCTGCTGACGTGGGCCGTTGCGCACAAGGCTGGCGTGGTGGTGGCCACCACCGGCTTGCAGCCCGAGCACCAAGCCATGCTAAGCCAAGCCGCCCGCAGTATTCCGATTTTGCAGGCCAGCAACCTTTCCATTGGGGTTAACCTGTTGGCCGATTTGGTGCAGACCTCCGCCGCCTTTTTGGGCGACGACTTTAATATTGAAATCACCGAAACCCACCACAATCAAAAGGTGGACGCCCCCTCCGGCACAGCCCTGACACTGGCCGAGGCCGCGCGGGGCGCGCTGAAAACACCGCATCGGTTTGTCAACGGCCGCCATAGCGCCGACCAAAAGCGCGAGCCCGCCGAAATTGGCATCCACGCCTTACGGGGCGGTTCGGTGGTTGGCACCCATTGCGTGCATTTCTTTGGCATGGATGAATCCATCGAGCTAACCCACACCGCCCAAGCCCGCCCCCTGTTTGCGCGGGGCGCGCTGCGGGCCGCCGAGTTTTTAACCACACGCCCCGCCGGGCTGTACACCATGCGCGACATGCTATTGGCCGGGGAAATTGTCACCGCCCTGCATGTTGATGAACAACAGGCGATGATCCACGTCAGCCGCGTGCCCGCCGACACCGATGCCTCCAGCCAGGTGTTCGACGCCGTGGCCCACATCAATTTGGATATGATTACGCAGAGCTTGGCCGACGGCTGTTATTCGCTATCCTTCACATGCGGAGCCGCCGACGCCGACGCCGCGCTGGCCGCCACCCGTGCCGTCATTTGCCCATGGCCGCAAGCCAGGGTGGATCTGGCCACCAACCACGTGAAGCTGACCCTTGAGGGCCGGGGCATGCCCCAATACAGCGGCATTGCCGCAAAAGCCTTTCGTGCCTTGGCCGAACGCGGCATCATCATCCGCAGCATCACCACCTCGGAGACCAAAATTTCCTGTCTGGTTCCCTCGCAAGACAGCGCTAATGCCATTGCCGCCCTGCGTGGAGCTTTTGAGTTAAAAGAAGCGTAGTCTCGGTTTTTTTGCGGACCAAAGCGTCCGTCATGCAACAGGCGACAACCGTGGCGCAATTGCCCGCTGTGTAAAAGACGATAGCCATAACCCAAATGCCCGTTGCGCAAAAGGCGACAATCGTGGCCCAACTGCCCGCTGTGCAAAGGATGATAACGCCCCTCCGCCGCACAAAAAGACTATAACCGCATCCCCCCGCATACCATTTAGGGTAAGAGGGGGTTTTTTTTATGAGCGAAGCCTTACAATACCGCGTTTTGCCCTTGCAGGGAACCTACGGCACAGCGCTTTTGCGCGCCAAACAAAGCCCGCAAGGCTGGCAGATTACCCTGACATCCTCGCGGCGGTTCGCCGGCGCAACGCTGCTGGCGGCCCTGCAAAACGGCACCGCACCAATGGTCTACACCCGCGTGGGCGTGCTTTCCCCGCAGGGCGATTTAAACGTCCTGCTTCCGGAGCGCGGCACCATTGCCACCCTGTGGCTGGCCGACGGGCAGGATCGCATTCTGGCCAAAACCACCACGGCAGAAAACCGCTTGCCCCGCAGCCTGATGCGTCCCACACCGCCCCGCGAGCCCGAACCGCCGACAGAAGATGGCGAGGCTATACCCGCCGGGGTTATGACTGCTGAAGCCGTATCGGCCGAAACCGCGCCCGACGGTGCCACGCCTGCCGGAAGCGCATTGGTTGGTGTCGCGTCCAACGGAACCGCATCGGTTGGTTCCGCGCCCGGCGAAGGCGCATCCGTTGGTGCTAAGCCCAACGGAGCCGCTTCGGTTGGTGTCGCGCGCGGCGAAAGCGCGGCGTCCGAAACCGTGGTTGCTAACCCCGCGCCCATCAAAACCGATGCTGGCGCTGACTGGATGAAGGCGTGGCCGATATCCGCCACGGAGCCGGCCGAAGAGGAAAAATCGCGCGGCCCAATGATGCCTGGTCAAAGGACGTCCGTCCAAGCGGCGTCCGGGCAAATGACGCCCAGTCAGGCGGCGCGCGCCGAGGCCTCCGGCCCTGATGGCGCACTGATCGCCACCGTTTCCACCCACAGCACACCACCACCCGCCGCGACGAATGATGACGCGCCTCATATGGTTGGTGGTTTTGGTATGGTCGGCACCTTCAACGTGGTTGACGATTCCGGCCTAGCTGGCACCTTCAACGTGGTTGACGACTCCGGCGACGGCGGCACCTACAACACACTTGGCGACTCCTCGCAGCCGGAATATGACCACCTGCCCTACGGCATTTTATGCATGAAGCCGCGCGATGGGAAGGAGGATCAGTCCCCAACGCCCGCAGCCGAAATGCCGGATGCCAAGCCGGCCGATACCGAAACATCCGATGTCGGAATGCCCAATGCCGTGCCGATGTCAGGCCCCTCGGTGGCATCGATTGAATTCGACGCCTCGGACACCACCCAACCGCAAGCCGTGGTGTCGGTCGCTTTGGATGGAATGGATACCCCATCGTCCTCGGATGACGCGGATATCACAACGACTTCGGATGAAATGGATGCCCTGTTCACCTCGGATGAAACAAAGGGCACATCGGCTTCGGCCGGCATGGATGCCCTGCTCCCACCGGAGGGCGGCTGTCCGGTGGAGCAATGCCTGCCCATGGATCCACCCGCCAAGGAACCGCCAACCGAAACCATGGTCTTCTTTGACGACACCCAAAGGGGCAAATCGCCTTGGCGTCCGCAAGGGGATTCGCCCTCCGACATTCCGGCGCGGCATTCGCAGATGGATTCGCCACCCGATGCGCCAACGTGGAACCCGCAGGCAGACCCGCCCTCCGAGGCTCCGGACTGGAACCCGCAGGGAGACCCGCCTTCCGATGCTCCGGCCTGGAACCCGCAGGGATACACGCTTTCCGACAACCCGCCCTTTCCCGACGCCCCGGCGTGGAACCCGCAGAAGGATTTACCCTTTGGCACCCCGGATTGGCCCGACGTGGGCGCATCGGAGCCCCACCCGGCTCTTCCCGTAGACTTTCCGCCTGTCGGCCCATCCGGGCCCAACCCGGTTCTTCCGGCAGACTTCCCGCCCGCCCCCCCCC
>JGI994J12354_10005233_pt1 | contig 11253 bp, 10 predicted proteins | sample IntmicLarv3ML3BL_FD_12354 | JGI IMG/M metagenome (IMG submission 12354) | reverse complement strand
AGGTGCTGGATCAGGGAGAGAATATCCCGGCGACCCGATGGATCCAGCCCTGCCGTAGGCTCATCCAAAATGAGCGTGGAGGGCCGCATGGCCAATACCCCGGCAATGGCCACCCTTCGCATCTGCCCACCGGACAGGTCAAAGGGCGAACGCTCCTGAATATCCGCCGCAGGCAGCCCCACCCGCAGCAGCGCCTCCGTCACGCGCTCCTCTACCTCCCCATCGGACAGATCCAGGTTGCGCGGGCCAAAGCCAACATCCTTTGCCACCGTCTCCTCAAAGAGTTGATGCTCCGGATACTGAAACACAAGCCCCACGCGGCGGCGCACCTCCCGCCGGTCAAATTCCTTGGCATTGATATCCTGCCCATCCACCAGCACGCTCAAATTCCTTGGCATTGATATCCTGCCCATCCACCAGCACGCGGCCCTCCGTGGGCTTAAGCAGCGCGTTGAGATGCATAACAAGGGTTGTTTTACCTGAACCCGTATGGCCGATAAGGCCCAGAAAATCTCCATCACCTATGGTCAGGTTGATGCCATGGAGGGCGGTGGCCTGAAACGGGCTGTCCGCCATGTAGGTGTGGGTCAGGTTTTCGCAGACAATTGGCATAGTCCCTCCACCATTTCCTCCAGCGTCAATGTATCCGCCGGTATATTGATTCCGCGTGTCCGCAGGTCATCGGCCAGCCCCGTCATGGGCGGAACATCCAGCCCCAGGGCGCGGATTTTATCCGCCTGTTTAAACAGCTCGCGCGGCTCGCCTTCCAACGCGACGCCACCCTCGTGCATCACGATCAGCCGGTCCGCCTGGGCCGCTTCCTCCATGAAGTGGGTGATCCACACCACGGTAATGCCCTCCTCGCGGTTGAGCCGCCGCACGGTGGCAAACACATCCCGGCGTCCCGCTGGATCCAGCATGGCGGTAGATTCGTCCAGCACCAGCACCTTTGGCCGCATGGCCAGCATGCCGGCAACGGCTACCCGCTGCTTTTGCCCGCCGGAGAGCATGTGGGGCGCGTGCTGGGCAAAGCCTTCCATGCCCACCGCCTGAAGCGCCGTTTCCACCCGTGGCCGGATCTTCGCCGGTGGCACGCCAAGGTTTTCCGGGCCAAAGGCAACATCCTCCTCCACCACAGTGGCGACAAGCTGGTTGTCCGGGTTCTGAAAAACCATGCCAACCTGCTGGCGGATTTCCCATACCCGCGCCTCGTCACGGGTATCAATGCCCATGGCCATTACCGTGCCTGCCGTAGGCTGGAACAGCGCATTGAGCAACTTGGCCAGGGTAGATTTGCCGGAGCCATTGCGGCCCAGGATGGCGACAAACTCTCCCTCATACACACAAAGAGAGGCATCGCGCACGGCCTCCCGCTCGGCTCCTTCATAGGCGTAACCGCAGTGATCCACAACAATCAACGGATTGGGCATAGCAAGGCTCCTCTCGTTGTTTTTCAATTATATAGTATACCACTTGTGTCAAATAAAAACGCATATCCGGCAGTGCCGAACATGCGTTACATCTGGCAAGCCCCAAAGCGCCGCCTTCTACCACTGTCCCTCCAGGGTATTTACCAGGAAGAACCGGTATACATCGGAGGTAATCTCGTGGGAAGTGGTAATCACCGCGTTCATCACACGGCCACTGATCAGCAGCATCTCTGCCCTGCGATAGAGCGGGATGATTGAAAGCTCCATGTACAGGTCCAGGAAAAGCCCCTCGTAGAGCACCGTCTGCCGGGCCGGGTCGAGCTCGTCCGTGGCCCGCGCAATATCCCGGGCAAGGGTATCGGAGGAATACTTGGACTGATTCAGATGGCTGCTCCCCGCAAACAGGTCTACGGCCAATGACGCGCTGTGTGGGAGTTTCCGCGCCTGAAAGTACATGTCACACGCATTGCGCTCCACACGCTCCATCATTTCTTCCATCGTCACCGCCTCAAGCTGCATATCAATGCCCAGAGCGCGGTAGTCCGACTGCATCTGAACCGCAATGTGCTCCATGTAAGGATTGGGCGCATTATAGGTCAGCGTAAAGCAGAAGTCCTGCTCATTGCGGTGGCGAACGCCGTCCTCGCCCATCAGCCATCCCGCATCGTCAAGCAGGGAGGCGGCACGCTCCGGATCGTAGGCGTACATTTCCTCCAGCAGATCCACTTCCATCGCAAAGCTGTCAAACACCAACGCGGTAGGCACCAAGGCGTAGCGCTCCAGCGTATTTTTACGCATTTCCGCGCGGTCCATGCCAATGGCCAATGCCTCGCGTATGCTTGGATCGGAAAACAGCGCGTTTTCCAGATCCATACCCAGATACCCCAGCACATCCCCTTCCCAGGTATACAGGTTGATGAAGCCGGAGTCAAAGCACATGTTCACAATGTCCACAGAGCCCGCCACATTGATGATATCCACTACGCCGTCCAGAAGAGCATACACCGCGCTTGTGGCATCCGTAGGCACCACAAGCAGCTCCACCGTGCCAATGTAGGGCGAACCGCGCCAGTACCCCTCGTGGGCGGTCAACGTGGCTTTCACCCCGGCCTCCATGGTTTCAAGGCTGTACTGGCCATAGGTCATTTCCGTCGCGTCCGTTTCGCGAACCCTGGCAAGGGTTTCCTGATAGAATGCGGCAAACTGTGCCTCGTTTACCAGCGTTTCAGGCCGGCACATATCGCCAAAGAGCGAAACGCGAAGGGCCGGAATCGCAAAAAAGATTAAATTTTCCATATTGGGCGTATCCAGCGTAACGGAAAACACCCTGTCATTTACGCGGGCAATGCCCTCAACAACCGCCGTTTCCCCCCGCAGATACGCATCCACTCCGTGAATTTTCAGACGGGTGATATCATACACGCCATCAAACCCCGGCATCAAAAGCAGGTACAGAGCGTTGATGAAATCATCGCTGGAAACCTGCTCACCATCGAAATACTTTGCTCCCTCCCGAATGGTGAACGTATAGGTTTTCCCGTCAGCGGAAGCCGCATATGACGCCACACCCGGGCCAGTCTCTCCCACGTTGTTTTGAAAGAGCATCTCATCAAACAGCAGCGAAGCCAGATAGTGATCCCCCATGGTCTTGGCCCAGAATGGGTTGGTTTCCCCATGCAGGTCGGCAACGCCAATGACGAGCGAATCTGTACGCGCCCGGGCAATATCCGGCAGGTTATCAAGGGATTGCGCGTTGTTGCTGGCAATTCTTCGATTGATGACCGTAGCGGTGGGCAATGCAACCCCACTGCCCGCTGGCAGTACCAGCAGCAGCGCCAGCAGCGCGGCCATGGCTCTTTTCACGTTCATGATGGCTCCTTTTCGGTTTCAGTTACGCCTGATTCCATCCGGCGGTACAGCTTGCGCTCCAGCGACCATAGCCGCTCGGAAAAGCCGCCGGGACGAACCCGGGCAAGTGCAGCGTTCATCTCAAAGATACGCGCGTCTACCATATCCAGGTGATTGAGCACCTCCGCCTCGGGAAACATGGGCGGCCGGGGGCTTCCATACTCCGGTATCCCGTGGTGGGAGAGGATCATATGCTCGAGCATCAGCAGGAGCTCCTCATTGCAGCCAATTTCGCGGCCCACCGCGTCTATCCGCGTGACACCGCGCACAATGTGCCCAATGAGCATACCGTCCACGCTGTAGTCCGATACAGCGCCCAGTTCATTGGCGTTCAACTCGCCTATCTTGGCTAGGTCATGTACAATAACCCCCGCCACTAATAAATCACGATCCAGAGAGGGATATTCATCCGCATAATGCTGTGCCATGCGCAACATGGACGTAACGTGGTGCAGCAGGCCGCCACGCTCAGCATGGTGCAGCTTGGCCGCCGCAGGAAAGTACAGCAGCGTATCGCCCGCATCATCCAGCAACCGGCCAATGAGCCGCTTGAGATCCTCCCCCTGAATGCTTTGGACAACACCCCGAACCTCCGCCAGCATGGCCGCAGAATCCTCTGGCGCACAGGGCACCAGCGATTCCAGCGGAACATTGTCCGCATCAGTTGCCGGGCGCATCTTTTCCACGCGAAGCTGAAGCCGCCCATTATACTCGTGAAGCTGGCCGCGCACGCGAATAACAGAACCCGCCTGGGGCGGCGCAAAAGCCCCGTCCCATAACTTGGCATTGATTTCGCCCGTTCTGTCTCCCAGTGTCATGTCCAGATATCGCGAACCATTGGATGCGGCGCGCTGTTCCGCGGCGCGAACCAGCAAAAACCCGTCATACGGGGTATCCTTCACAAAGCTGGAGACAGTTGAAACTACCATCAGGCCACTCCTTCATACTATAGTCAATCAACTTCAAAACAGGCTCGCCCGAGCGAAAGATTTTCCTGCTCCACAAGGAACCAGGAGGAGGCGTAGCCGGCAGCTACGCTGACTGGAGTGCGACACAGCAGGGCGGGAAAAGATTCCCTCCGGCGGGTCTGGATTGGGGTTGTTTGGCTATCCGTTGAAAGAACAGCCCCTTCCGCATACAAGGAAGGGGCTTTATACATTCGCGCCCTACTCAACCAGCACAATGCGTCCGCAGTTTTCGCACTCTACGCTTTTTGCGCCCGTGCGTATCTCGCGCAGCACCACCTGGGGCAGGTTCATGTTACAGCCCGCACAACGGTTTCCATCCACCAACTTCGCGATAGGCGGGGTGCTGTGCTGCTTGATCTGCTTGTATTTCTCCAGCAATTCCGATGGAATGCCTTCGCTAGCCTTCGTCGCTCCTGCGCGCAGCTTGCCAAGCTCCGTCGTCTGCTCCTTGTATTCCACGTCATATTCTGTTTTCAGCGAATCAAATTCAGTGCGGATTTTTGCCGCACGCACGCGTACCTCATGCTGCTGGCGGTCACGGGCCTCTGCGTCCTTGCGAACCTTGGTAACCTCCTGCTCGCACTGGGTGATGCCCATTACCAGCTTCTGCGCATAGGAAAGAGATTTCCGCGCGATGTCCAGCGTCTCCGGCTCTTCCTCCGCCAGCGTTTCCTGGAGATCTCTCAGCTCCTCTTCCAGACGGCCAAGCTCCACCCGCGCGCCACCCAATTTTTCATGCAGCGCTTCTATCTCCGTCTCAATGCGGCGCATTGTCTCCTGCTGCTGGAGCAGGAACTCGCGATACTTAACGAGCTTCTGGCGATTGGGCGATTTGCGCATCTCCCGTTCATAACGGTCAACCGCTATATCCGCCTGCTGATAATTCCATAATAGTTGCAAATGATCCACGGGCAGTCCTCCTAGCTATTTCAACACTCATGCAAATGGATGATACTTCGACACAAATACACGTACATTTAATTGTACCCTATCGGCAACAGATTGTAAATGCCTGGCGAGCACTTCCGCCGCACAAATTTCCGTGGCCCTGTGGCCTGCCGTCAATACGGTCATGCCCCGCGACATGGCCTCCAGCAGGTTTTCATGCCGGAGCTCCCCGGTGAGGAACACATCCGCGCCCATCCGGGCAGCATGCTCCACCTCGGAATTGCCCGACCCTGAGCACAGGGCAAAGCGGCGAATCGCCCGGTCCGCCTGGCCATAGGATGTAACCGGAGCGCCCAGCGCCTGCGAAACATGCTCTGCCAGCGCAGACAATGGCATAGGGGAAGGCAGCACGCCATGGCGCAGAATACCGTCCGCCTCTGCCGGCGCCCAGCCCATCTGGGCGATCAGCGTGTCGTTCGTTCCCCCTTTGGCAGCATCCAAATTCGTATGCGCGGCAATCATGGACAGGTTCGCCCGCACCATATCGCACAGGAGCGCGGCCTCGGGATCCGCCTCGTCCAACCGCGTGCGGGCGGAAAATAGCACCGGATGGTGCGTCACCAGTAACTGGGCTCCCAGGGATTTGGCCTCCAGCACCGCGCCAGGCGTTGCGTCCAGGGCGGTGAGAATGGTCTGCACCGGCCGATCCATGCGCCCCACCAGCAGCCCCACATTGTCCCGTTCCCAGGCCGTGTCAAAGGGCGCAAAGGCATCAATGGCATCGTATACGTCCCGCACTATCCATGTCATATGGCTTTCAACTCCTCTTCTATCCACGCCAGCCTGTTTTCCTGCCCTCCAAGCATGCGTAGCAAGCACCCACGCCGCCATGTCAGATACTTTCCCCAAAGGGGCGGCCGCTCCACAAGCAGACAGGGGCCCAGGTACAGCTCTTTTTCCGTGTATGAAGCGGCGCCCTCCACAGCACGCAACCCCACATAAAACCTGCGTCCCTCCCGGACAAGGCGTTCGGCCTCTATGCGATACCCATGCTCCATCAGCCAACGCCGGAGATCCGGCAGTCCTGTATTCACCTGGAGCACAAGGGCCGCGCCGCCAAGGCTTCCATGTCCACAGGCCAGAATGTTAATGGCCGTTTGGCTGCCCATACCGGCAATCACCGCCACGTCCACCGGCGTATCAAGGCCCGAAAGCCCATCGGCCACGCGGAAGTCCGCCTCTAGCCCATGCAACGCAAAAAGCCGCCTCGCCTTGTCCAGCGAAGCGGCGCTAATATCCGATACGATCATACGGGCGCATGTGCCGCTTGCCAGCAGATGTGCGGAGATGATGCCATGATCCGCGCCCACCTCCAGCCCCGTGGGACACAAGGGAGCCAATTCCACGAGCGCCTCCTTGCGCGGACCCGGCGATGGCAGTTGCAACCGCATCAATCGAGGAAATCCTTTAGCTTTTTCGAACGGCTCGGGTGCCGGAGCTTGCGCAGGGCCTTGGCCTCAATCTGACGGATGCGCTCCCGCGTGACGTTGAACTCCTTGCCCACCTCCTCCAGCGTGCGCTGGCGGCCATCATCCAGGCCGAAGCGAAGGCGCAGGACTTTTTCCTCCCGCGGGGTGAGGGTATCCAGCACATTCATGAGCTGTTCCTTCATCAGGGTGAAGGATGCCGCCTCAGCGGGGGCAGGCGCGTCATCATCAGGGATGAAATCCCCCAGATGGCTGTCCTCCTCCTCGCCGATAGGTGTTTCCAAGGATACCGGCTCCTGGGCGATCTTGATGATCTCCCGCACCTTCTCCTCGGAAATGGACATTTCCCGGGCGATTTCCTCGGGAAGCGGCTCCCGGCCCAGATCCTGCAAAAGCTGGCGCGACACGCGGATAAGCTTGTTGATCGTCTCAACCATATGCACCGGAATGCGGATGGTACGCGCCTGGTCCGCAATGGCGCGGGTGATGGCCTGGCGAATCCACCAGGTTGCGTAGGTGGAAAACTTGTAACCCTTGCGGTAATCAAATTTTTCTACCGCCTTGATGAGCCCCAGATTGCCCTCCTGGATAAGATCCAGGAACAGCATGCCACGGCCCACATATCGCTTGGCAATGGACACCACAAGGCGCAGGTTCGCCTCCGCCAGCTTACGCTTGGCCGCCTCATCTCCCTGCTCCATGCGCTGAGCGATCTCGATTTCCTCCTCAGCCGTCAAAAGCGGTACCTTGCCGATTTCCTTGAGATACATGCGCACCGGATCATCAATGCCAATGCCCTCCGGCACGGACAGATCCAAGCCTTCCTCCACCGTCTCCGTCTGCGTGGGGGGGTCTTCCTCCTCGGAAAGATCAATTTCATTGACAACATCCACGCCGAGAGACTCCAGCGTTTCAAGTATTTTATCAAACTGATCCGGCTCGATCTCCAGCTCGACAAGTTGGGTCATGATCTCCTTGTAGGTGAGCATGCCCTTGGACTTGCCGGCCTTTACAAGCTCGTCCACGCGCCTTTGTTTTTCGTCCGATGGATGGGTCAAGCGTGTCACTCCTTTCGGCCAGGCCGCAAGCGTTCCTTTTCTGTGGTAAGGCCCGCTATTTCAAGTAAAATTCGTCTTCTATCGTCGTCCGTGGCCGTGCTAAGGCCATCCGTCAGGGTCTTGATCCTCTCATCAATCCATGCCCGGCGCATACGCTCCGTACAGTCGATGATCACCTGCATCAGCTCATCCCCGTACAGGCGCGGCTCGGCGCTGAAAATTTCCATCATCACGGCCCGCAGGGCCGGGTCGTCCGCTTCCTCCGCCAACTCCGCGGGATGCCTGCCCGAGAGCAGCCACCCGGCGATCTTCCGGTTGTGTTCATCTGCAAAGCGTTTCTCCTCCACCGTTCCCTCGGGCACAAGCCCGGCGCTCATGAGCGTGAGCAGGGTTCTCTCCGCCTTGACATGCTCCGGCAGGAACGGGCTTGCCGCCGCTGGTAGTTTTTCCCGTTTTGCAGGCTGGGTATACATGGGTTTTTCCGGCGGAGTAACCCCCATCTGCTGCAAAAGCACCTCCCGGGAATATCCTGTGCTAAGCGTTAGCCGTTTGAGCAGGTTTTCAAGCTCCACAGGCTGCTTAACACCCTTGAGAATGGCCGCACAGGCGATCGCGTACCGGGTACGCCCTTCCTCCGTGGATAACTCCAGTCCATCTGCGGCGCGCTCTATCCGGTACTGTGGCGCGGACAAGGGCTTCAGCGCCGCAAACGCGTCCTTGCCATGCTCCCGGATGAAATCATCCGGATCCTGCCCATTGGGAAAGGACAATACCCTTGCGGGGATGTCCAAGGACTGGAACACATCCAATGCCCGCAGGATGGCGGTCTGTCCCGCCCTGTCGCCGTCATAGGCTACCCATATTTCGGGGGCGTACCGCTTAAGAAGCTTTGCCTGCTCCGGCGTCAGCGCCGTGCCCAGGGTGGCAACCACGCCCTCTATGCCGTGCCGAACCAGGGACACCACGTCCATGTATCCCTCCACCAGCACCACGCGGGAAAGTCCCCGCGCCTTGCGCAGGAGATTCTGTGCATACACATTCAACCGCTTGTTGAACGCGGGCGTGTCAGCCGTGTTCAGGTATTTGGGCTGATTGTCACCCATCGCACGGCCACCAAAGCCCAATACCGCGCCATGGGCATTAATAATGGGGAAGATCGCCCGGTTGCGAAACATATCAAACCGTTTGCCTTCCTTTTCAACCGTAAGCCCGGCCAGAACCAAATCCTCCACAGGAACGCCACTATCCATAAGCTGGTTCGTCAGCGTATCCCACTTTGCGGGCGCCGCGCCCAGACCAAACAACCGGATAATGGGGTCGTCCAGCCCTCTGCCATGCAGATAATCAAGAATCTGCGCACCAGCGGGCGAGTACAGCGTGTCGTGAAAAAAGCGGGCGGCCTGCCGGTTCACTTCGTAGATCCTCTCGCGTACAGAGCGCCTGCGGTCAGCCTCCTGATCGTCAATCTGGTCAGGAAGCGGCACGTGCAGCTTATCCGCCAAATAACGAACCGCTTCAGAAAACTCCATGCGCTCGGCTTCCATCACAAACTGGATTACGCTGCCGCCCGCCTTGCATCCGAAGCAGTAGTAAAGGCCCTTGTCAGGATCCACATGAAAGGAGGGCGTTTTCTCGTTATGGAAGGGGCAAAGTCCTTTGAAACTGCGCCCATTCTGCTTGAGAGGCACGTATTCCGAAACGATAGAAACAATGTCCGCGCGAAGGCGAAGCTCCTCAATCCATTCCGGGGGATACCGCGTTGCCATCTACCTCTTCCTCCATGGTGCGATGGAAATACCGCACACACACCTATGCATTCATTCGCCGCCTTCGCGTATATTCCTGCAAGATTTCGTCATTAAATTGATCCATTCCCCGCCGGTCGCCGCCTACCGCGCGAATGCTGCGGGCAGAAAATGTTGGCTGAAGCACTGTGCAGCATAGCGATCCGTCATCCCGGAGACAAAATCGCACACCGCCCGGTGCATGCCCTCGCGGTATCCGCGCTCAAGGTATTCCGACGGCATGCCTGCCGGATGCTCCAGGGTAAAACAAAACAGGGATTCCAGCAGGCGATCCGCCTTTTCCTCCTCAAGGAGCACCTCCTGGCGCATATAGACATTGTCAAACAAAAAGCTGCGCAGCGCCGCTGAAGCCTCCCCCACCTCCTGGGACATGCGTACGCCCTGCCCATCGCTGCTCTCGCCTACGATGTCACGAATCATCCGGTCAATGCGCTGTCCATGGGTGTGGCCCAGCGTAACCGTCAGATCCCGGGGAAGATCCCGCTCCTCCAACACCCCCGCACGGATCGCATCGTCAATGTCATGGTTGATGTACGCAATCCGGTCTGCCCGTGACACGCACTGCCCTTCCAGCGTTTCCGGGGGAATGCCGCCAGAATGGTGTACAATGCCATCCCGTACAGCTTCGGTCAGGTTTAGCCCCTCGCCCTCGCGCTCCAACACGGTCACGATGCGCAGGCTTTGCTCGCGGTGTTCAAACCCCTCGGGCATCAGGCGGTTAAGGATCCGCTCCCCCATGTGGCCAAAGGGCGTGTGCCCCAGGTCATGGCCCAATGCAATGGCCTCTGCCAAATCTTCATTGAGGCGCAAAGCCCGCGCCAGCGTGCGGGCAATCTGTGCCACCTCCAGCGTATGCGTCAGGCGCGTGCGATAGTGGTCGCCCTCCGGCGCAAGAAAGCATTGCGTTTTGTACTTGAGCCGCCGAAACGATTTGGCATGCAAAATGCGGTCGCGATCCCGCTGAAACGCGGTGCGTAGATCATCCGGCGAGATAGGCTTCTCTCTCCGGTCATGGGCCCCACTCTGTGCCGCCCACGGCGCAAGCCACCGGGCCTCGCGTATCTCCAACTGTTCACGGATGGTCATTGTCATGATCCTCCTGCCTTCAGCATGTGTCGCCTTTTGACACTATAGCCAATGAGCTTCAAAACGGACCCGCCCGAGCGAAAGATTTTCTTGTTCTGCAAGGAGCCGAAAGGAGGCGTAGCCGACAGCTACACTCCCTGGAAAGCAACACAGCAAAACGGGAAAAGATTCGCTCTGGCGGGCCCGTTTTGGAGTTCATTCGCTATATTATACCACGAAAGGATGAAAATCCCTGCTACGAGGACGAAAGGAGACAAGGGGATGCCAAGGGGCGCTGCCCCCTGGACCCTCGCCAAAGGGACTAAGCCCCTTTGGAATCCTTGCTTTTTCGCCTCACGGCGGGAGGGATAAAAATAATATAAAAAAACCCTCGCCGTGAGGCGAAAGGATGGGATTCTTAAGGGGGGCAGAACCGTTTCCCACTAGTGGCAGAATAAAAACAGAGGAAACCATCAGTGGAGCAACAACCGGCGTTGCCGAAGACAATACGCGGAACGACAAAAAGATCGGGCATGGCACAGAACTAGCGACATGGCCGTTTCATTATAATGAAAAACCACCCGCCGTCAGGCGAAGGATGGGATTCTTAAGGGATATATCCCTTAAGCAGGGGGCCTGGGGGG
>JGI994J12354_10005232_pt1 | contig 11254 bp, 8 predicted proteins | sample IntmicLarv3ML3BL_FD_12354 | JGI IMG/M metagenome (IMG submission 12354) | reverse complement strand
CCACCCCCGCCTCAACATAAGAGAAGCAACGTTCCAAGGCGTCCTCCATTCCCTGCTTCAAAACCAAGCTCTCACAACGAGCAATAATCATAAAGTCCTTCGTATGCAGCGCATTTTTTCCGGCTTTTATTTTTTCACAAAAAGAAGGAATATCCTCTTGCACCTGTCCGGCATCATCTCCAAACAAGGAATTCTTTTTAAGCCCCTTTTTGTCTTCGATAATAATGGCAGAAACACCTATTCTCTCTAGTGTTTTTATGTTAAAAACAAAATGTTCTGTAAGCCCACCAGTATCTCCATCCAAAATGATGGGTTTGGTGGTCACTTCCATGATTTCTTCTATGGTTTTTAGTCTTGATGTCATATCAACAAGTTCAATATCCGGTTTTCCTTTTATTGTCGAATCACACAAACTTGAGACCCACATAGCATCAAATTGCTTCACTCCGGAAGTCGTTTCAATTCTGGCATTTTCAACAATTAATCCGGTAAGTCCGTTGTGGGCTTCCATAACAGAAAGACACTTTTTGTATCCCAATAGTTTTTTCAGACGTGATCTTCTATTTTCCGGCATAGATAATATCTGTTCAAGCTTTGAAAATACTTCATTCGTCTGCGATTGCGTATAGGGCGTCTCTATAAGCTCTCCACCGTAGCTTTTTAAAATATTTACCACCTCTGCCCTGATTTTCGACTGATAGCCGGTTACCCAATCATCTCCGTGAACAACGATATCCGGCTTCAATTCCTCTAATACTTTTTTGTAGCTCAGCGTATCCTGAATCACAACACGCGATACACCTTTAATATTGGAGAGCATAGCCACACGCTCCTCTAAAGGAATTAAAGGATACCTCTTGTATGTAGCAATCACCTCATCCGCGAGAACACCTATTGTCAATTCTCCCAGCTCTGCCGCTGTTCTAATAATATTCATATGTCCTACTTGCAAAAAATCCGTACTAAAGCAACAATAAACCTGTTTCATTTTTTTACTTTTCTCCTCGAAATATTGCCGATACACTCTCTAAATCTTCCATATTATCAATTTCTTTACACAAACGACTCTTCAAATCCAATGCACGAAAATCAATTTGATTACTGATTTCATTGAGTGCATTTTCAGCATAAACCTTCACATTTCCATTTTCACAAAAATCACACACTCTCGAAAGCCACACAGAAAAATCTCTTTGCAAAAACATATATAAGGGCTGACACGCATAACAATCACGGCCTGATAAATCAACCGAAATGGATTGAATTTTTCCATTTTCTATTTTTGCTTTAAAATCCTTCTCCGGAAGCGGTGACTGAAAATCAATGGCAGCAACACTATGTGTATCAACAGCCATCAAATCCCGAAGAACAGAAATATCAAAAACCAGATCGCCATGAAGGACAATCACATTATCATCCTTAATAAAATCACGCGCGCAATACATGGAGTAAATGTAATTGGTTTCCGTATACAATGGATTTTGGACAAAACGAACCGGTGGTTTTTGCGGTAAGGATGCTACATAATCTTTCAACATTTCTTCGAAAGGTCCTGTGGTGATAATCACTTCCTCTACGTCCAACAAAGCCAAACTTTCCAACTGTAACTTCAAAATTGTATTGGACTCATCAAGATATGTCATACATTTCGGGGATGTTTTTGTTAGTTCCCCCAGACGCGTCCCCACACCGGAATTGAAAATTAATGCCTTCAAATCCCTTTCCTCTCTTTCATTTTCTTCATAAAAGCATTCTTATTTTCGATGGGTGTTGTCGTCGGACGTCCAAGATCATCTCTTGAATAAATGGAAACCATTATTTCCAAAGCCATCACACCATTGTACTTTTTGGCTTCCTCGATTGCCGATTTTAACTCTTTTTCGTTCGTGACACGAATACATTTTTGATAACCGCAGGAAGAAAAAATTTCACAAAAATTAATATTGCTTTTCCCAACAGGCTGTCCACCCACTGATTCATACGCATAATTATTGAATAGTACATGAATAAAAGGACCTTCGTGATTGGCAATAATTGGTGTATGTCCCATATGCATCACCGCTGCTCCATCACCGTCCAGACACCATACGCGCGCCGAAGGATTGCTCATTGCAATGCCCATTGCAATCATCGAAGCATGACCCATAGAACCCACGGTAAGAAAATCGCTGTCATGTTTTTGATGTAAGGATTCCCGAATTTCAAAAACTTCTCGAGATGTTTTCCCTGTGGTAGACACGAAAAAATCCTTCGCTTCGCTTTCTTGAAAAATCATCGTAAGAGCTTCTTCTCGTGTGAAAGAAAAATCATTTTTGTAGCTCGGCTTTTCTCCGCCAGTAAGCGCATCCTTTTGCACAATAATTGAAATACTATTTCCCTCAGAAAAATATTGTTTGTTTTCGGAAAGAAAAGAATCCAACGCACCTTCTGATGTTTCTGAAGAAAGGACAAAACTCTTTATCCCTAAAAGCTCCATCATTGACACTGTTATCTCACCTTGAAATGCGTGCTGTGGTTCATCCTTTATTCCCGGTTCTCCTCGCCAACCCACAACAAAAACACAAGGAATTGCATAGACCTTTTGATTCAAAAGCGAAGTGACAGGGTTGACAATATTTCCAATCCCGCTGTTTTGAAGGTATACAAGAGCCGGATGCCCCGTCGCCAAATAGTGCCCCGCTGCAAGAGCCGCCGCTCCACCCTCATTTGCTGCAATCACGTGCTTCTCTCCCACGCCGTACCGACTGTACAGCGTATCGCCCAAAGCTTTCAGCTGCGAATCCGGAACCCCAGAATAAAAGTCAATGCCCAAGTCTTCCATTTTATCTAAAAAATAATCAATTTTCATTTTTTCCTCACATCAATTTTTGCCAGTATTATTTGTAAAAGGACTATTTTTCTTAAACGAGTATTCTTACCTTTTTTTCACCTTTCTTGCCCACTCATTCTACTTTTTTATTTGTTCATTTTTTTGCCTGTAACTTTAAATCGTAAATCTTTTCGCCACGTCCTCTAAATTGAAGTTTTTGTCATCTGGTCTACTCCTTGTCTAAAATGAACAAATAGTCGTCTCGGATATCATAGTCGTCTCGGATATCAGCGAGTATCAGATAGCTGAATTCTTAGCACCACGCTTACAAATGAACAATTTGCATCTAATCTGGCGTATACCGAACGCTACGTATGGTGATGGGAGAGGTCGACTAATCAATTACATTTTTAATTATGTCCAGCAGTACTGCCATTTTTTCCTGTATAGTTTTTTGTTCCCTCATTCAGTATCCTGAGCGGATACTAAGGTTTGTCCCTCTGCATTTTCTCCTAGTACAAAATGATAATCAGACCCATAATACACCCCATCATGTTCTACATATACTCTTACAACAAGGTCGTCTGTTAGTGTGCCGGGTATGGATGCTAGAAAACCCGCAGTATAATATCCAGTGGTACCAAAATAATCAGCAATGTATAAAATACATTCCTTGGTCGTGCTGTAGGTACCTACTAAATCATTGCCATTATAAACCTCTAGATAGACCTCGGTATCCTGGGTGGAATCAATACTATTTATTACTGCCCAGCCCTGCAAATTAATCATATTATTATTTGTGTCCCTAGCTTTTCTAAAGTTCGCAGTCGCACCCTTAACCGTTTCGCCAATGGCTTCCACAGGTTTTGATGGTTTGTAAAGCACCGTTGCGTGTCCATTCACTTTTTCTATCACATAACCGGTAGCCGCCCGAGCTACCGGCTCACCGTGTTCTTCAACTTGCAAAAGGATGTTGTAGGTGCCATCTTTGAAAGCAAGTGGGGAAAAATTAAAATCAAACTTAGTATTCATTTTTGGGGTTTGATCCGTCACATGACCTTCATACCACTTACGTGCAGCATTTATCCTAAATTCTTTTTCCACCGGAATTCGGTAAGAACGCTCTGGTGAAGAAAAAACCACGCTCCTCGTAGCTTCCTCGTCCGTTGCATAGGACAAATTATATACAAATCCAGTTACACGCATTGTCTCAAACATCATATCCGTTGTCGAAAAACTCTTTTTCATAACATCGTCATCCACAAATGCCACACCCATAACTTCTTGACTAATCGCGGGTGCCGAAATGATTTCAACATCTCTATTTTGGATAGACGCAAACCAACTGGTAGAAAATACCATCCAAACCAGTACTACCACAGCAAAGGCAATCGTGATAATCCATTTTACTCTTTTTTTCAAAATATAACCTCCTCTCGCGCCACCAACTCCACATAGTCTATATCTGTACCCAGTGCTTCATTTAGCATGGTGATCATGAGGTTCATACCACTCATACCTTCAATATCCATAGGCTCTCCACCATTATACATAGCGGCAAAAATCCGCCTTCTATCATCATATTCAACTGCTTTAGACTTGTTCGCGTGATCTGATGAGAGGATAATGATGGCATTTGGGTCATTTTTGATGATTGTCTCTACAATTTTCAGCATTTCTCCAGAGACAAACTTGCTCTGTTCAAGATACAAACTCGTATTTTCTTCTATATCAGCCGTATTACCTGCCTGTACCAAAGTTCCGTCCGCTAAAAATAAATATGGTGTATGGGGGGTGTTAAAATGCGCCAACACAAAGCTATGGCTTTGAGGTATGTTTCCAGGGTCTTGCAAATACTGTAGTTGAGCCAGCATCTCCGCAGCAAGTTCATTTACATTAATTTCGGCAAATGGTGCGAGTATGGTTCGTTTCCAAAACAACGAAACAATACTATCTCCTCCTAGGGTCATGCCAGCACTCGAACTACTGACGGCTTTTGTTCCTGTAAAACCATAATACTCGGCATGCCCAACACCTGTAATTTCATAGCCATAACTTTCCGCCAATGGAATAATCACCGCTGTTCTTCGAGATTCCAATACAGAATTGACACACTCCGTGTATGTTCTATCGTAACTAAAGCTGGTCACATACCCTAAGTTTGCTATATTAGCTGTAACGGAAATGGTATAAGTACTATCATTTTCAGAGGTAGACGAAACATTGAACCCCATGTCCTCCAGAGTCTCCGTAAACGCGCTGTTGTCAAAGTCAAACCACTTGTTGTACACATAGTTGCTGGAGTAGTTATCGAACAACAACCAATACATATTTCTGCCACTGCCTGCCGCCAGTGCAAGCGAAGTTTTTTCCTCTGTAGAAACACGGTTTGCCAATATGATTTTCGGCACGCCCATTACAATATTAAGAACGACAAGACCAATGAAAACCAAGCTTACTACTTTTCCGACAGTCAGTGCAACATCGTCCTTGATTTTTGTAAAAAGATATAGGATTACTACTGCAACAACAAGCAGTACCGTGGTAGTATGCCAATAGTGAAAACGGGGAAACAGCCTGGTCAGAATGTTTTGTAAAACCAATCCATTTTCAAAAATCAAAACAACCACCGTCGTGGATAGGGCTGCACGCGGAAGGTTTCTGTAGAATAAAGCAAATACACCAAACAGCGCTACTGCGCACAAGGAAAGCAGAGCAAGGTTCTGCCATATTTCCGTCGTTTCCTTTATCCTATCTGCATTGTTCATCCATGCAAAAACAAGCGGGAAAACTGAAACCGCCAACACACCTGTCCCCAATAATATAACATCCCGCTTTTTCATCTAACTTACCTCCTAGGATTCATTTTGTATTATGCACTTTTAGGCTTGCTTACCAACTGGTCTAAAGATCTGTGACAGCGAATAGCACTAAGTTCTTTCATGTCATCAGACATCCAGTTGTTGACATTAATATACTCCAATTATTGTGTACAACAATCTACACATTTGTCAAATATTTCGTCCTCATCGCAAAAAAGCACCACATCTCTTCATTATTATCCCCAAGTATAAAGTTCAAATTATTTCTTGTTTTGACAGAATAATTTTTCAATATATAGTACACCAAAAGCGAATTAAAATACAATCCTTTTCTATTTTTGCAAATTTCGGATTTTATTTAATACTTGATGTACGCACTTTCCAACAAAACGATATGGAGCTGTCATTTTCCAAGAGCTGCTTTTTTCTAAAACTTCCACACGCTGTCGACTTTTCGTCAAATCTTGTTCTTTATTCTTTATTATGTCTTCCAAATTGGTAGCATGATGCTCTGCATTCCGCAGTGCCACTTTATAATTTTCAATATTTTGTTCTCTATTCTCTATTATATTTTCCAAATTAGTAGCATGATGTCCTGCATCCTGCAATGCCATTTTATAATTTTCAATATTTTGATCTCTATTTTTTACTATATTTTCTAAGTTTACAATATGTTGTTGGCTACTTGAGAATGTTTTTTGACAAAGCTCAGCCTCATGAAAGTTAATAGGATGCTTTTGAGGAAAATAACGACTAAGTCGGTTCGAAAAGAAACGGTGGTTTCCTATCATATTTTTTTCATATTCATTCGTCAATAAACAAGCTGTATAGAATCCATTATTTTTGCAAATAAAGGGCAAGAGAAGCAATTGACTTTCCAACGTCATATTCGGCTTAACTTCAAACGCTTTCTGTGAAATTGCTTCTGCTCTATACCAATACGATCCAAATACCGGCGCAAAACTTGTTTCATACAAATCTATTAAATTAGTAGTTTGTGAAAATTCGTTTACAAACTTTTTCATTTCCTCTTGATTTCGCTTCCAAATATAGGGAAAATGGTAGTAGTAATGTCCGAATTCCAATTCTGTTGGTATAAGCAACCCCAATAAAGGATTTTCAGAAAAAACATTTAGAATGTATCCTATTTCTCCATTATTTAACATAATTTCCACAATAGCTTTTTGATATTGATAAGATGTCAAATTGTTTCTCGGAAAAGGGTCTTCATAATCAAGAACACACAAAAACTCGTACTCTTTGGAAATTTCTATAATGTGATTTTGCATTGACTTAAATGTTTTTTCTACTTGAACTACGGTTATGCTTTTACGAATTTTTTTCAGTTTTTCCACCACTTCTGACAGAATTTGAGAGGACAATAAAAATACGGAAACATAAGCCGGTATTTTTTCCAGAAGATCTTTCCAATCATTTTCTGTTAACGAAAACGAATCCAGTTGAATACATACAGCTATAGCTTTTTGATACACCTCACTTTTCACGCAAGGTGTGTAATATAAATTCAGTGAACTAATCAATGTATCGTGCTTTGATGTACGAATTATATTTTCTAAAATTAAGTTTGTATCATATTCCGTTTCTTTTTGGATATATGAAAATAATTCGTTATTTACATTTCCTGAACTCCCGCTCATTAGAAAATGCTTTTTTTCTAACATGAAATTTTTCCTTTTAAAAACCGGAGACCCACAATTTTTAATTGTTTCAACAGGTAAATCAACCAAGGGATACGGAGTTAACTTACTAAGATGCTCATCTTTAGTATAGCAGGACCAACGAAACCCATTATCTTCGAAATATTTAGTAATAAAGCTTTCATGTTTTCCAACGGCTTCTTTATAATTACTGATTTCCGGTACATTGTTCCAGTATTTCATGAAAAGTTGCGACATAAGTAGTTTTCGACGAAACACTGTGAAGTGGGATTGAATATGTTTGGGTATATAACCATAAGGATTTCCGTCAAAACAAGCAACAGTATCTCCGTAATGTGTGTTAAGCCCCCAAAAATCTAACTCTTTTTCCTTTTCCATTTTTGAAAAAACATCCGAAAAACTCACCACTGGTCCCATTACTGTGAAGTTCAACAAAATTAACTCATCAAATTGTTTCATATTTTCCCAACCTATGAAATCAATTCCTGTTTTATATGCCCAAACGTCAAAACCGGTATTTTCTCGAACAATAATATCAGAAGTGTACTTTTCAAAAATTTTTCTTCCATTATTAGATAGTATTCCATTACAAACAACTATTACTTTGTTCACTGATTGAGCAAAGTTTTGAAGAAAAAAATCTATGTACCGATCAACTTCTCCAAACTGGTCATAAAAAAAATAAATCGCCAACCGCTTCATAAAAATTCCGTCCCTCATTTTTGTTTAAATAAACGTTTATAGATTCTTTCAATCATTTTTTTATTAAGTCTTTCTTCCAAAATTCTGACTCGCTCATGATTTTCATCAATCAATTTCCTGTTTTTTTCTTCAAGCTGGACATTTTGTTTTTCTAGATACTGTAATCTATCTGTTACTTGCTTACAATATTCCTCACTCTGCTTGCAATATTCCTTCAATTGTGAATAGTATTCTTTTTTTACATCTGCCAACTTTGATATCCATGATACCATTGATTCATAACCGAGAATGTTGTTGGTGCCAATATTTTTACTAGAAATATATGCCGGTAAAAAACCGTTTTCTTGCACAAACAACGGTAATGCGTACGAAAGAAAAGATGGTGCAAAACAATCAAACTCCAGTTTATCCACATGAGCCAGTGCTTTAACACGAAAAATAGCACAGCCATTTGTCATCGCTACAGGGGGGGATCCTTCGTCAATTGGCACTTGAAACTTATTTAATTTCCCCCACAGTCGCGTCAGATAATAGAAATCCACCCAATCTTCATAGTTGTCCCAATTTGACACTTTAACGATGTCCATCGGCGGCGTCAACATACCGATTCTCTTATTTTCTTCCAAAATGCGAATAGCTTTGGGTATATTTTCCAACAACGTTTCAATTGCATACCGCTGGCGATTATAATTTGCAGGTGTTTGATCTTCTTTCATGATTTTTAACGGATTTATATATACTACATATTCAAAATCATATACAGACGATGGTATATCTAAAAACAAGGACTTCGAATTAAATGAATTTTTATTCGTACGAATTACCTGCCCGAACAACTCGTATTTTTCAAGATTTCCAGACAAAAGTCCTATGTCAAGTAAATTGACGGTATTTATCCATATTCCAACACTATTCACAAATATTTTCTCCTATACAGATTTATTTATACAAAAAAATACAAACTCAGAGTGTTAATCAAATCTCGTTGATTAACCGTACGAACTAAATTTTCATACAGAAGCTCCACATCAAAAGTAGTATCTGTTTTTAAATATTCGACAAATTCCGTGCAGTTTGGAAGCGGTGACGGAAATTCCAATCTGGACGTAAAAAAAGATCGTCTTTTGAAAAATGGTGATTTTTTTCGACCGACAATTTCTAAAGGCATAGTGATAAGCGGACAACATCCGAAAAACTTGGGATCTAAATCATCATAATTAGTGTAACAATCCCAGCGAAAACCTTTGTCAGCGTAATATTTTGTTATATATTGCTCATAGCATCCTCCAGATTCGTAATATGAAGTAATCATTGGCATATTATCCCAAATATTTCGGAAAATTTCAGATGAAAATATGCTTCGACGAAAGGCCGTAAAACTAGACTGGATATGTTCGGGCGCATATCCGTAGGGACAGTTCCACAGTTTTTGAGCTTCCGGAGAACGTTCCTCAAAACACTTCGTGATACCCCAAAAATCTAAAGCCTTTCTTTTGTCCATTTGTTCAAACATAGGCTGAAGATCATAAACAGGTCCCATAATTGTATAATTCATCAAGACAATCTCTTCGTATTCATTCAATTTATTCCAACCATAGCTATCCAATGCGGTTTTATAAGCCCAAACATCAAAACCCGTATTTTTTCGAATAATAACATTATTCGCAATTTGAGAAAAAAGCTGGTGTCCATCCGAATTCACTTCACCATTTGAAACCACCAACATTTCATCACAAAAAGGTCTAACACTCGCTAAGGTGTGCCGAACGTACCTGTCAACAACACCGTGTTTATCATAGAAAAAATAAATCAATAAACGCTTCATAAAACACCGTAACTCCTTTTTATAAAAATCACCTTGCTATTTCATTTTAAAATTTATCAGAAAGAATATCTTTAATTTTTGTACTATCTCCCCAAACCCCCGGAGAATCATACTGACGGTCAGGAAATGCCCCATATTTCAACTTAATATCAAAATTATTTTCTTTTATATAGCACTCAACTTGTTCAGCCAATGAAATTGGTTTTCCTGAGCAAACATTAATAATTCCGTTCACTTTATCTTGCGTTGATGCCGCCACAATTTGTTTGGCCAAATCATTTACATGAATAAAGTCATATTTGTTTTTTCCACTAGTAAAAGGAAATTCTTTTTTTCCATCCTTCACAGCTTGCGCAATTTTAGAGAAAACAGAGTTGCCTTTCAAATCATCTCCGTAAATATAGTAGGCTCGAAGCCATTGAAAAATGAATTCATGTTCTTCTTGCGACAACAGCATGGATCTGCGAAGAGCATCCTTTGCAATACCGTACTGAGACAGAGGATTACAGGGCGTATTCTCATCAATTGAACCCTCCCAATATCCAACTTCATGCATACTTCCCATCACTGCAACATGCCCACAACCCATGCTTACACAGTTTCTTAAAAATTTTACATGATTGGAAAGCTCATCCATGTGTGCTGTTGAATTATGAACAAAACCATGCTTCCACGCCATGTGAATAATAACATCAGGAGAGCCAAGCTTTTGATATATCTTTTTGTCATTTGAAAAAATATCCACCTCAACTGTTTTCGCTCCTGGCTCTATCGTGGAACAGTCAATGTCACTGGCAATAACTTTGTGACCAAATTCTAAAGCAGCGGCAACTACATGTTTCCCAATATATCCTGCTGCTCCAGTAACAAGAATTTTCATTTTCTACCTCATTTCTTTTCTTTATTTACATACATTGTTTTTGGATCACTTACTAAACCACTACCTCAAGCAAGTTTTATTTCCAATGCTCTCACATTCTCACTTCATTATTTTATAGGAAAAATCTTCCTTATCTAATGAAAAATTCGAGTTAAAATATGGATCTCCTGCTGAAAGCTCTTGCACCCATTTCATTTGAAAACGCTTTACTTCATCTTCAAATCTTGTTCTTTTTTCTTTGTCTGCATCTAGTCCTCTGCTTTTTGATTCGTAGTGATACAATTCCGCAAATGGCGTAAATACAATCAAATATCCCTTTTTGCGAACCTTCAAGCACAAATCAACATCATTGAATGCCACTTGAAACGATTCATCAAAACCACCCACTTCATCGAAAACATCTCTTCTTATTAAGGAACAAGCGGCGGTGACTGCTGACACATTATTCGCATAAGCAAGTCTCCCCATATACCCGGGATGCGCTTTGTGGAAATTCCGGTGATAGTGACCGGCTAATGTCAAAATCCCAATCCCGAT
>JGI994J12354_10005231_pt1 | contig 11254 bp, 11 predicted proteins | sample IntmicLarv3ML3BL_FD_12354 | JGI IMG/M metagenome (IMG submission 12354) | reverse complement strand
TTTGACTTGGTCTTTTTGTGATTGAGATATTTTACCATTTGCTGTTTCAGATTTTATTAACTTCATTTCATACTTGCTTTTTATTTTGTTTTCACTCCTTTACTAAAAACTTGATTCATTAAAAGTAACGTAAAAAGCCGCTACAAGTTTTAAATTTGTAGCGGCTTTTATTATATCACATCATGTTATTGTTCGCACATTTACTTCACAAATGTACTCATCACATATTTAATTATTAGAAATATTTTTAATTTTAATTAACCTCGTTGTGTTATCCCTCTCCGCGTCGTCTAATTTCATGCGAATACGTTTAATATTTGCTTCGATATCGGGAATAATCATATATTCGAGAGCATTAACGCGCCGTCTTAATTTTTCAATTTCTGTAGATAATATAACGCAATTTTTTTCATTCTCCGTTAATTTCAAAAGCAGAGGTAAAAGTTCCGTCATATCATTTTCCGTTTGTGTCAGCGCGGGTGTGGAAATCAAAACGCTTGACGGTTTTGGTTCTAACACATCAAATTTTATAGACGCGACTTGAACGCCCATTAAATTTTTCGTATCGATATCCGCACTTATCAAAGTTTCCTGCGCAAAAAATAAATTATCCAGCATTTGCGGCTGAAAGCCCGACGCCGACAAACCCGCTTTAATTGAAAACTCTCGAATTTTCCGATTAACTTCCAATCTTAAAGGATTCGTTTCATTAATGAGGTCAATGAAAATTCTCATTAGTTCGTCTTGTTTATCTTTTAAAAGTCTATGACCCTCTTTAGATGTTTTGAGTTTTCGTTTTAATTTTGAAAGCTCCATTCTTGTCGGATTAACATTCATTATTCCACTTCCTTACTTGCAACCAAATACTTAGCGATAAATTCTTCGCGTATTCGTTTTAGTTCACTTTTCGGAAGTATCGCAAGAAGTTCCCAACCGATATTTAAAGTTTCGATAATATCTCTGTCAGTTTCAAAACCTTGATTTAAATATTTTTGCTCGAAAACGTCCGCGAATTTTGAAAAACTCTTGTCGGCTTCGGATAATGCCGCTTCGCCCAAAATTACGGATAATTCTTTCGCTTCTTTTCCTCGCGCATATGCGGAAAAAATTTGGTTCATGGCTTCAGCGTGGTCTTCGCGCGTTTTTCCGACGCCGATACCTTTATCCTTGAGCCTTGAAAGAGAAGTTAAAACATCAATCGGCGGATTAATTCCTTTGTCGTTTAATTCTCGCGATAATAAAATTTGCCCCTCTGTAATATATCCCGTCAAATCCGGAATCGGGTGAGTAATATCGCCTTCAGGCATTGTCAAAATGGGAATTTGCGTAACGGAACCTTCGCTCCCTTTTAATCTGCCCGCTCTTTCATATAAAGTTGAAAGATTTGTATATAAATATCCCGGATAACCGCGACGCCCCGGCACTTCACGACGCGCGGAAGAAACTTCACGCAAAGCTTCGCAATAATTTGTCATGTCACTCATAATAACCAAAACATGCATACCTTTTTCATAAGCGAGATATTCCGCACATGTTAAAGCCATTTTCGGTGTTGCGATTCGCTCCATCGCAGGGTCGTTTGCCAAATTCAAAAATAAAACCGAATGGTCTAACGAACCCGTCTTTTTAAAATCTTCGATAAAGAAATCCGCTTCTTCAAAAGTGATTCCGATTGCCGCAAACACAACCGCAAAATTATCATCTTTGCCCAAAACTTTCGCTTGTCTTGCGATTTGAACGGCTAAATCCTGATGCGGTAAACCCGCTTCCGAAAAAATCGGCAATTTTTGTCCGCGCACCAAAGTGTTTAATTGGTCGATTGAAGAAATTCCCGTCTGAATAAATTCATTCGGATAATCACGCGCGATAGGATTAATCGCTTCGCCGTTAATATCCAATCTTTTTTCGGGGATTATCGGCGGCTCACCGTCTTTCGGTCTGCCGAGCCCGTCAAAAATTCTGCCAATCATATCTTCGGAAACATCTAATGTAAAAGGTTTTCCCATAAATCTCACACGAGAACCGTTCGGAACAATTCCCGATGTTCCCTCATAAACTTCAATCAGCGCATTATTTTTAGAAATTTCAACAACTTGACCGCGCCTTTTTGTGCCGTCCTGCAATTCAACTTCGATAAGTTCGTTATATTGAATACCCGAAACATCTGTAACAAGCATAAGCGGACCTACGATTTCACGAATATTTCTATATGATTTAATCATTTTCGTTCACCTCGCCCGAATATCTAATTTCTTCAAAAAACGTAGCAACTTCCCTCGTTAAAGAATCGATTCTGAAAGTTTTGTGCTCTTCGATATATTTAACTCTTGCGATTCTCTCACGCAAACCGGAAGTTTTATCAAGCAATTTATCAAATGTTAAAATTCCCGCATTTAAAACTTTTGAAGCTTCATTAAAAAATTTTATTATCAATTGAATCATTTTAAATTGTTTATTTAATGATGTAAACGTATCTGTTTCGTGGAATGCGTTTTGTTGCAAATAATCTTCACGAATAGATTTTGCGGACTCCAATTTAAGTTTATCGATATCGGACATCGAATCAATACCAATCAAACGAACAACTTCCTGCAATCTGTTTTCGTCCTGCAATAAGTGTACCGCGGAAGAAATAATATTTGATGCTTCGTCGGAAATTGTTCCGTTATAATATGAATTAGCTTTGCCGTTATATAAACCGTATGATGTCATCCAATTTATCGCAGGGAAATGGCGTTGTCTTGAAAGCGTTGCGTCCAATCCCCAAAAAACTTTTACGACACGCAAAGTGTTTTGTGTAACAGGCTCTGCGATATCTCCACCCGGCGGAGAAACCGCGCTTATCGCCGTTATACTTCCCTCGCGTTCGCCCGAGCCGATTGCGGTAACGCGCCCCGCTCTTTCATAATAACTGCTTATGCGGCTTCCCAAATATGCGGGATAACCTTCGTCGCCCGGCATTTCTTCCAAACGTCCCGACATCTCGCGCAAAGCTTCCGCCCAACGTGAAGTCGAATCTGCCATAATCGCAACGTTATATCCCATATCGCGGTAATATTCCGCAATTGTAATTCCCGTATAAATTGATGCTTCACGCGCCGCAACCGGCATATTTGACGTGTTCGCAATCAAAATTGTTCTTTCCATCAAAGATTTGCCCGTGTGCGGGTCTTTTATTTCAGGAAACTCGTTCATAACGTCCGTCATTTCGTTTCCGCGTTCGCCGCAGCCGACATAAACCACGATATCGACGTTTGCCCATTTCGCGATTTGATGCTGCACAACTGTTTTTCCTGCGCCGAAAGGCCCGGGGACTGCCGCCGTACCGCCTTTTAAAACAGGGAAAAAAGTATCGATAACTCTTTGCCCCGTTACAACAGGCTCATAAGGTGCGATTTTTTCTAAAACCGGTCGCGGTTTTCTTACCGGCCATTTTTGAATCATATTTAATTCTTTTATTTCGTCGTCGGGCGTTTTTATTTTGCAAATTATAGTTTCGATATTATAACTTCCGTCCTCGATAACATAAATCACTTCGCCGGAAATTCCGTGCGGAACCATGATTTTATGTACAATAATTTCGGTTTCGTCCACAACACCGATAATATCGCCCGAATAAATATTTTCGCCGGCTTTTATGCTTGCTTTAAAGTTCCATTCTTTTGCTCGGTTTAAAGCAGGCAAAGACGTTCCTTTTATAAGAAAATTACTTTCTGTTACTTTCAAAAATTCATCTAAAGGTCTTTGAATACCGTCAAACATTTGTGACATCAAACCCGGCGCAAGCTCCACGGAAAGCGGCTCGCCCAAGCTTATTAACGGTTCGTCCTGTCCCAGTCCGGAAGTTTCTTCATAAACTTGAACAGATGCTATATCATTATCGCTTATTTCTATAATCTCACCGATAAGCCCTTTGTGTCCGACACTGCAAACATCTTGTATACTTGCTGTTGACATTCCGTTTGCCGTTACAAGCGGTCCGGCTATACTAATGATTTTTCCCTCACTGCTTTTATTCAAATTAACACCGCCTATCTACTATCTAACATATATGTTCACTTTAAAATATTTTGTCCGATTGCTTTTTCAACCATTTTATTAATTTGTCTTTTAGAATAGCTGTCGCCCTCGGCGTCCTCGCCCAAAGGAATAAACACCGGAGTTATCGCGTCTTTTCGCGAATCCAAAATATCCGATGCACGAGTCGCATAAGAATCTTCGATATAAACTATTCCGAAATTATTATCTATCATTTCCAAAATACATTTACGTAATGCCTCGTCGTTCACGGGGGAGTGAGTTTCAAAGCCGAATTGCAAAAACGGAAACAGCAAGGACTCGCTCCCAATTACGCCTATTTTATAATTCATATCGTAATCGCATCCTTTTTTTAATTTCTTCGATTTCGTAATTATTTTTTTTGCCGACCAACAACATTCTGATATTTTTGATTTCTTGAAACTTCGCATAAAAGTATGCACAAATCGGTTCATATCCGAAAGCCATTAATTTTGCGCCTTTTACGATATCCATAAGATAATTGTCAACCGTTAAATCAAACGTCGTAATCGATTTACCGTCTTTTGTCGATTCCCAAATCGAAGAATAATCGCTCATCTCAAGGAACATTTCATTTCCTTTTTCTTCAATAAGGTTTTGCCAGTTTTCAAATTTTAAATACCCGACATCCGAATACGCCAAATAAAAAAATGATTTTGAAGCTTTAGAAACAAGCATTTGATAATAAGCCGAAATATTATAAAGGTCGGCTTTCTTTTTTACAAAGTCCGTTATGTGCACGGAATCCAACTCATCGGTCAATTCCAACAACGCTTTGAAATAAACTTTATCTAAAATAAAATTTACATCATAGAGCTCTTTTGTTTCCAACGCTTCAAACATTCCTTTAGTCAAAGTATCATTTTTTAAAATGTCATATTTTTTATCAACCAAAACCGAGCGGATATTTCTTTTCGGGTAATATCCGACATTTAAATAAAGGTCATCAAGTTTTGTATCCAAAGATTTTTCTTTGACTGCGATTTTCATATTGTGAATATCATAATATAACGCGAAAAGCTTATAAATCGCGGTTGTTTCTTCTTCTGTTATTTCAAACAACAATCTAAATGTTTGTTCTAAAAGCAAATCAAGTATTTCCATATGATTGTCGATTGTGATTTCTCTATATGTCTCGAAATAATCTAAGTCATCCAATTCTTTTATGGCGCTTTGCAGATTATCCGTATTTAATAATGTTTCGTATTGTGATTCCGTCAAAAGTTTTCCCTCTTCAACTCTCACAATGGTATTTGCTTGCGGGAACATTTTTTCCAATTTAAAATCACGCCCCTTTTATCTCGCTTTTTCAGCTTACTTTTTTAAACGTCCGGAAAAACTTCTTGCGCAACCATTGCCACGTCTGAAATCTTTTTATCTTCAACAATATCTTCAAACAAAAAGTTATACACGATATTATCATCTAAAAGTACGAAACCGCCTTTTTTCCCGACGATTTTATCGCTGATTGAAATATTCATATCCGGAAGTTTTTCGCTTATTTTTATTAAATCTTCGTTCGTTAACAAATCTTTTGTGAACTCGCCCAAACGAAATTCAAAATCACCTTTCAAATTCGCTTTTTTAAGTTCGGCTTGACAAAAATTATAAAAGTCCTCTTTCGGCATGTTGTCTAATTTATTAACCGCCTCCGCAAAAATCTCCTCGAGCAATTCTCTTTTATAAGATAAATATTGTCGGTGTATTCTGCTTTCTTTACGCTCGATGCTGACTTTTAAACTGCTCTCTTTACTTCTTATGAATTTATCTTTTCTGTTTTCTATATCAGAAGATATCGCGTTGAGTTCGTTTTCGATTTCCTTTTCGTTTTCTTTTTGGCTCTCGATTAAAACTTCTTCAGCCTCTTTTTCGTAATCTTCCCGAATCTGATTTAAAATAGCGTGAACATTATTTTTCATTATAAATTTTCACCCTTTCTTTAAGACCCTAAAACGATTAATATAGCTACAACGAAAGCAAAAATCGCATATGTTTCAATCATCGCGGAATATAAAACCCCTTTTGTACTATGCTCCGGTTTTTTCGCAAGAATTTGCAAACCCGCCATCGCTGTTGCGGATTGCTCAATTGCCGTAAAATATCCCGCAACACCCATAATAATCCCTGATGCCAAATATCCTAAACCATACACGCCGGTTGTTTCCGGACCGGCTGTTAAAAAAATCAAGAAACCGATGATGAAACCATACAAACCTTGAGATGCTGACATAAGTTGTAAAACCAAAGACGAACCGAATTTTTCCGGTTGTTCGGAAATCAAAGCAGCTGCCGCCTTACCGACCATAGAACCGCCTTTCGCAGAGCCGATACCCGCAGGAACAATGGCGCAAAACACGCCTATCAAAGATAATATATATCCTAAATTTTCATTTATAAATTTCATTTTAATTCCTCCCTAACCGTAATCATTTATTTTCGTTTGATGTAATAGTTATGTGTTTTTCCACCGCTTTAAAAGGTACAAATTCTTTTCCGCCGCCTTCATAAAACTTTCCGAAAAATTCAATAAATTGAAGTCTCAGCCCGTGTACATAAGCACTCAACAATGTTAAAAATAAATTTAACAAATGTAAACCTATCGCAAGTACAATCCCTATCGTAAATCTCGGAATAGGAGGCAAGAACATAATAATAGTATTAAAAGCGGTAGCAACCGATGCTCCGGCAATGCCCAAAGTCATAAGCCTTGTATAACTTATTAAATCTCCGAAATAACTTGTCGCGCCGTATAAAGAATATAATCCCAAAAAGAAACCCAGATACCATTTGCGACCGTATTTAATCATAGGGACGCCGACAGTCATAATTAAGCCCACGGCTAAAAATAATTTACCTAAAAAGCTTATCGCCCCGACTTCCAATACAGTCATCGAAAGAATTATAAATAAGCCGCCGACAAAAATAAAAATCCAGTTTAAGCCTTCTGTAAATGCCAAATAAGGCTGTTTATTTTTAAGTTTTATATAAGTATTTAGAATAAATCCGACTAAAACATGAACAAAGCCCATCGCGATAGACAAAATTATTAAATTCAAAATATCTTCAATCGGGTTTATAAGGCTGAATGGCAAATCCACGCCGAATAAACTGCCGAATACAACGCCCCAAAGCATAATCGAAAACGATAAGTAAAACAAAAAGTCAACACCGGACGATAAGCTTTTAGGAAGTTTAAACAGTTTCTTTAATAAAATCGTTACTAAAAAAATCGCAAAACCGTAACCTAAATCGCCAACACACATTCCGAAAAATATTACATAAAAAGGTGCTAAAATCGGTGTCGGGTCGAGCTCGTTATATTTTGGTAAACTGTACATTTTCGTTAACATTTCAAACGGCGATACCAATTTATTGTTTTCCAATTTTATAGGAACGTCGTTAATATCTTGACGTCGCACAACTTGGAAAGAAATGTTAAAGTCGGATTCGTCGATATTATTTTTTAAAGTTTTTAAAAGTTTCTCTTTTTGATTTTGAACAATCCAACCGTTTAATATAAAAATATCTTCTTTGAAAGCTATTTTTAAAATTTCTTCTTTTTGAAGCAATAAGTTTAAATTGAAATCTTCCGCAAACTCCAATATTTGGTGATATTTTGATTGCTCTGCGATTTGCTCGCTGATTTCTTTTTCCTTTTCAATCAAATCTTTTTCTTCTTGAAGAAGTCTTTTTTCAACTTCCAAAGGGTGCTCTTTGTGCGGATAATTTCTTATCGTAAAAGAAAAATTTGACAAAACGGTTTCAACTTCAAATTTTATGCTGTTATGATAAAGCAAAAAATATCCCGTTCGCAATTCGCCGTCATCAGCCGTACATTCGGAATAACAGCCGAGTTTCCGAAGTTCGTCTAACGCATCGAGAAACTCGCCGTCATGCTCTAAATGTACGGTTCCGTAAACAGCGTGTGCTTTTTCCAATAATTTAAAATCCGCAGGGTTACTGTGAAACTTTTTCCATGGCTGTAAAGCTTCCAATTCTCGCGTTAATTCCTCGCGTCTGTAGCGGTTTTCCGTCAGCCACTCGTCCGTTTCAATGACTTGTTTCAAAATTTCCTGCCAATTACTCTCGCTTACGATTTTCGTAAATTCGTCGAAAGAATATTCTTTTTCTGCAACATTTAAGGATTCAATAAGATTTTTTTTCTCTCTGCTTTTTAAAACGTTGCTTGCAGACTGAATTTCCTTTATCTCTTTTTGAATCTCGCGAATTTCTTTTTCAAGCGCGCTTTTGTCTTTTATGGATATCGTCGATTCAAAATTATGTTCCAACTGCACGCCTTTAAACCCCTGGAGGATTTGCAAAACTTTATTAAGATGAGCAACTTTACAGGTAAAGTCCAAATATTCCATTTTAGCTATCGCCATATTCCGAAAGCACCTCCTTTGCAATCCTTTCACTTATTTGGTCAATCTTAGCCAATTGCATATTTTTTAATTTTTTCTTTTCGTGTTCTAACTCTTTCTCCAACTCTTTTTCGCGTTCGGAATAACTTTTTTCATAATCATCTTCTAAATTTTTTTGTAACGATTCAAATTCTTTAATGAGTTTGTTCTTTTCAGAATTAAAATCATCCAAAGATGTTTTGCTTTCTTCCCGCGCTTTCTTACGAGCGTCTTTTACGAGTTCTTTCCCTGTGTCCTCTGCCTTTTTAACAAGAGAAAAAGCGTCTTCTAACATATCCAACATTGTCACCACCTTTTTATAAACTATTAAAAAAGGCGTACAGGCAATAAAAAATCTCACACATGATTTTTTATTGTAAGTCAGCCTCCTTATTTTTAGGTTTGAATATAAAAAGCTTTATACATTGAATTATTTTATCAATTAATATAAAGCTTAAATATTTTTTATTTTACCACTCAATAAAAAAATTATAACATACAAATAAATTGTAATCAATGTTATCAATTAATTATTTGCTTTATTTTTCGCTATTTTCATAAAGTTTCCATAATAGTGCATATAATGGAAGCGCGGTTAAGCTTATCGTTCAAAAAAAAGAAACTTCAATTAAAATATAAAAACGATAACGATAAATACAATAAAATACGGAAACGACAACGATAAATACAATTTGTGCCATGTTGTAAAAATAATATTTATCAACAGAGTTATTCGGACTTCCGAACAGGTCTGTTGAATTTATTTTATTAAAATGCTAAAATTATTTGAACAAATCGATGTTATGCCGATATAAACCAGACAAAAATTATAAACTGTCCGGTTTTATTATTTAACTCAAAACAGAAATCGGGGGCAATTATGAAACTGATATCTATACCGAAAGACAAATACGATGATTACAAACTTGACCTTATTTTTAATTGTTATAAATGGGACCCGCAATTTTTGGATAACAACACGATAGCAAAATATGTTTTGGTCATCAGCGAAGAAGAAAACAAAGAATTGATACGGTTTACAGAATCTCTCGACAAAGAAACGATTCAAGCCGAAGAAATGCTGAATAAAAATTTAAACCTCGCAAAACCTTTGGCACTGGAGAAAAAAATATATAAAGAATTAGAGCGAATGAAAAATTATGAACCCGATAAACATATCAGACTTATGCGATATGATTTTCACCCGACTATTGAGGGGGATTGGGCGATAAGCGAAGTCAACAGCGATGTTCCCGGTGGATTTGCGGAAGCCTCGCTGATGCCCGAAACGGCTATAAAATTATTTCCCGATGAAAATTATGAATATAAAAACTTCGGTGATGTTTTGGCGAATGCGATTGTAAAAAAAGTTAAGCCGTGCGGAAAAATTATGCTCGTGCATTGCACATCATACAGCGACGACAGGCAAGTTATGCAGTTTATGGGCGACAAATTAAAAAGTATGAATTTTGAAATTATATATGCGGCGGCAGACCATTTAAAATTTGAAAATAATGAAGCGATAAGTATTCTTGACGGACACGAGGGAAAGATTGACGCAATAATAAGATTTACACCGCTTGAATGGCTTATCGATATGAAGCCGAAAAGATGGGACGGTTATTTTGATACGACAACGCCGTCTTGCAATCACCCGATAGCAATATTCGCGCAGACAAAGCGATTTCCGTTTGTTTGGGATTCGCTCGAGAAACTGGGACTTGACTTTTCAACATGGAGAAAATTATTGCCGCAAACATCAGAAATCAAAGATGCAAAAAATAAAGATGGATTTATATATAAACCCGCGTATGGGCGCGTCGGCGAAAAAATATCCATAAAAGAAGCTTGCCGAGATGACGAATACGCGCAAATAATGAAAGATGTAAAAAAACACCCGAAAAATTATTTGGCACAGAAAAAATTTAACAGCAAGCCGTTGGTAACCGAGGACGGCGAAAGTTTTCATGTGTGTTTGGGTTCATACAGCGTTGACGGAAAAGCGGCGGGATTTTATGCAAGAATAAGCAATGTTCCGCGAATAGATTCTTACGCGGCGGACATTCCCGTTTTAATCGAAAGGAGCAAAAATAAATGACAGGCAGAGATGTTTTCAAAATATGGTCTCCCGTTAATGCGAAATGGGTTGACTGGGTGCGCCCTGTTCCTTTTGTTTCGATTAATGATTCGCATGATTCAAAAGAGATTTATAATTTTACGATTCCCGAAATAAATTATATAAAAGAATTGCTTGAAGATACGGCTGTATTTCTTGATTTGGCGGGATATGACGCGATAAAAGAGGGCATCGCGCTTTCTAAAACGGGATTCCGTCCGATACCGCTTTATAACGGAACAAACGAGCAAACAGGTGCGATGGCGATTATTGATAATCGCGCAATCGAATATGCGTTGGTATGGGGCGCTTCAGAAATTAAAAAAATCGCAATCCCCGAAAATGCACCGCCTGCTTTTCTTTTAGACAGCAACCGTATGCACCGATTTAAAATGAATGATTCCGTTTTTGATAACAGTTGGGATTTATATCCGCAAGATATTCCGTCGGCGGAATATTTTTTAAATAACGGAATTAATAAAATTATTATAAGGAGCGCGAAAATACAAAAAGATTTAATTAAAATTTTTTATAAATTTCAGAAAAAAGGTATTTCATTTTTTTTTACTGACGGATATGAATCCCCGAAAAAAGTTGTTTTGAAAAAACCTCTCTCAAATTTGTTTCGCAGAGATGACTGAAACGGCTAAAACAACTGAAACGACTGAAATCAAAG
>JGI994J12354_10005230_pt1 | contig 11255 bp, 13 predicted proteins | sample IntmicLarv3ML3BL_FD_12354 | JGI IMG/M metagenome (IMG submission 12354) | reverse complement strand
CTTGATGTCTAATCCTGTGAGTAAATCCCTTATTTGTTCTTTTCTTGCCGCTTCCGCTGCTCGTTCCTCTGGGTCTAATTTGTACTTTGGCATAGTAAAACCTCCTAAATGGTATTTTTATTTTATACCTTTTAGGAGGTTTACACAATATCTAGCATAGTCTCTATAATCGCGGCTAGATGTCGCTCTTATTGTGTTGGATGAAATTTGGATTATTCAAGTTCTTAATTACTTTGGGCATCTTCGTCTACAACTCTACTTACACGGTGTTTGTCTTTGTTCGCATATTCCAAAAACAAATCACTAATTTTTTGATATAATTCTCGACAAACGCTTTCGTCTGCATCAGAAAGAACATGGAATGGAATGCTTATTAGTCCCATAGTGAAAGAAAAATCAAATTTTATATTACGAGAAAAAGTTTGGAGCGTTCGGAGAGCATTCTCAGGCAATTCGTTATGGAAATCATTAAATACTTTAACTACAAAATTCTTTCGGTCTCTAAACTCCTTGTCCGTCGCATTGCTTGAAAAATCCGAATATCGTTTAACATCCCTAATCTTTTGTCTATTGATAACATTATCACTCGAATTTGAAGGGTTTTCAGAAAATGCATCAACATTGTCGGATAAATATTCATCTGCTTTGTCTATGTCTACAGATAAGATTGCAGAGAAAATAAGAACTAGGTCTTTCTGCTTAATAGTTTGGGTACGACCATTTTCAATTTGGGCTAACCAAGATTGGGGGCGTTCCATTAGGCTTGCAACTTTAGTTGCTGAAAGTCCTCGCTTGTCTCTTTCGTTCATAATGAAGTTCCGCAGCTTTTGAGTAACTGCTATTCTATTTAATCCATTCTGTAAAAACATATCTGATTCCTCCGATTCGAAATCAAAAATATTAGCATATCACACAAAACGCATCGTGTCAATGGCAAGCTGTAAATTCATAAGCATTATCACAAACATGAACAAAATAAGAATTCGCGATAATGCCACTTGGCTTTTTTCAGGACTATGGTATTCTCTATTGTAGAGAGGGATAGTTTGTCCGAAAACAAAAATGAGCCGCCTATAAAGGTGACTCGTTCTTGAAGCAAAGATTGCTTTGTGTGATTAGATATTGGCGTATCTAACCGTATGTATTGAACCTACATATATTATATCATACTTACATTCTATTTTTCAAGATAATTTTCTGATTTACAAATCTTTTCTAAAAAAATCCCAAAAACAAATTACCCTATTGCACCTTGATAACTGAACACGAAAGACAGACTTATGCTATTGGCGCATTATGCCATGTAGTATTATTTGAGTGCGCTATTATTAGATATATCGGCGGACACTCAAATTTTTTACCCACATCATTAACAAAATTACATTTACATGAAGGGAGACTACACTATTGATTGCACCTCAAGAGGTAAGAGACACACTCCGATTGGCAGGAATGAAACATAGGCACTTCTCGAAACTTGTAAAAATTCACCATGTTACACTATCAGGATTTTTAAACAATCGCTTAATCCTGAACCAAGAACAAATGGAAAGAATCAGCATCCAGTTAGATAGAATAAAAATACTATTGTAATGAAAGGATTGATTGATATACCACACGAACTAAAGATTGACCCGGAGTTTAAGAGCTTGATACCTCCGCTCTCAACGGAAGAGTACACGCAGTTAGAAGAAAGTTTGTTACGCTCTGGCTACGATGTATCACGAGGTAAGATAGCTACATGGAACGGCACGATAATAGAGGGTCATCATCGATACGAACTATGTCGGAAGCATGGTATTGAGTTTAAAACACTCGAAAAGACGTTTGCAGATAGAACAGAAGCTAGGTGGCAACTTACCAAGAATGACACCCGCACAAAAACGTGAAGCGGTTACATTGATTCGCAATCTATGCAGTTATTGTGATAATGGCAACTGCCTTTATCTCGACAGAGGCGAAACAGTTGTATGCCCGCAAAGCATTTCCTATTCGCTAAACTGCAAGTTTTTTCGTCATGTGTTGTTGGAAGATGCACAGGGCAAAACGCTGAAAGCGGAAATCTTCAAAGATGATACGGTGAAACATTGTTTGGTATGTGGACAGGTATTCAACTCTAAATCAAACAATGCCAAATACTGTACCCATTGCGCCGAAGCCGTTAAGCGTAAACAAAAGGCTGAACATGCAAGGAAAGCACGCTCAATAGTAGAAAAGTAGAAATCAAAAAAGCCTGTAATTTCAAGGGTTCCGGAGATTGAAAACGGGGTAGCTAATATCCCAATATCTTTTACCCTGAAAACAGGCTTTAACTTTTCTACAAATATCAAAATATATTTAATTCATCCCAGATGGGAAGGGATGGGAAAGGACGAAAATGCCACAATACGCAATATTAAGATTTTCAAAACAGAAAAACGGATCATGTCGGGCGTTGGAAGCTCACCACGAGCGGCAAAAAGAGAAATATGCCAGCAACCCTGATATTGACACTGATAGGAGTAAATATAATTTCCATATCGTAAAACCAACGAAATATTACCGACTGGAAGTGGATGACCGCATAAAGGAGGCAGGGTGCAAAACCCGAAAGGACAGCACAATGTTTGTCGATACGCTGATTACAGCGAGTCCGGCGTTCTTCAAGGGAAAGAAACGAGATGAAGTTAAGGCGCTTTTTGAAACGGCTGTTGATTTCATTTCCGGGAAAATTGGCAAAGACAACATTTTTACGGCAACGGTACATGTAGACGAAAAAACGCCACATTTGCATCTATGCTTCACTCCAATCACGGAGGATAATCGCTTATCGGCAAAAGATATTCTCGGTAATCGGGCGCAGTTATCAAAATGGCAAGACGAGTTTCACGCTCATATGGTGAAGAAATACCCTGGCTTAGCACGAGGGGAATCGTCACGAGTAACAGGGCGAGAGCATATTCCAACATGGTTATTCAAGCAAAGCGTGAGCCTATCAAAACAGGCATCGCAGATAACACAGGAATTATCGGGCATCAATCCGATAAACGCAAGTAAAAAACGTGATAACGCCATGAAAATGCTAAAAAAATGGTTTCCGAAGATGGAAGATTTTGAGGGCAGGCTCAAAAAATATCAAAAGAGCATTGTTCTGCTTGAAAAAGAAAATGCCAAACTTGAAGAAAAAGCGAATACGGCTGACAAAGGGAAATTCAGCAGAACGCTTGAAATCGGCAAGCTACAAAGTGAAGTCAGAGAAATGCACCGTTTTATTGATTCCATACCACCGGATTTATTGCAAGAATTGAAAAACATGCAAAAGCAAAACAATAAGAACAGGGGGATTGATAGATAATTTATGATTTGTACATTGAAAATTGAATACGGAAGTGATACGCATGGCTAAGAAGAAAAAAGATTATGGAACGGGCATACCTGAACACGAGATAGAAGCCCTCGCCCGTTGCTTGCTTCCTGAAATACAGAAATTCTTTGAGAGTGAGGAAAGAAAACGGGAATTTGAGGAATGGAAAATAGAACAGGCAAATAAAATCAACAAATAGCGAAAGGCACTACGAGTCGATTTGAATTGGCTCGTAGTGCCTTTTTTGTCATATCTTATTATTGAAGTTTGGATAGTCAAAATATACGACAAATCCGAACCCATCGCCAATAGGAACAACCTGTTGGGAGTGGTTCGGATTATCAGGATTTGGTGCGGATGACAGGACTTGAACCTGCACATCGGAGATACTAGATCCTAAGTCTAGCGCGTCTGCCAATTCCGCCACATCCGCATGTATATAGCTTAAAACATAAGCTATAGTGTTGACCGACAAAAACCTTTGTTAAAAGCACCTCAATACGTATCAGCAAGCCAACAGATAAATTATAATATATTTTTATTAAGATGTCAATCACTTTTTAACAAATTCCGCATAAACTCAAACAATTAATTTTTTAACAACCTCGCCTATACACGCCTGGATAGACTTTTCAGATGCGCCCACCACCGTTGCGTTACATTTGTCTATCGGTATCAATATCTTATGCGCCGCGCTGAGCGAAACCGCCTCCGCCATCTTCGGGCTTATCTCGCCGTGCATCGAGTTGGCAAAAACAATGCCGATAACGCCGATGATATAGTCTGACGCCCCACATCTCGCACAGTTATATACGACCGCATTTTCGCCCGTTGCGCCATAGCTCGCGCCCGCTTTCAGCATCGCCGAGGTCGCGATCGAGTTTGTTCCCACAGCTGTGATTTCGGCATCTGCGATCTCTTTTCTGATATGCTCAATAACAGCTCTGCCGATACCGCCGCCCATACCGTCGATTATTAGAATTTTCATAGTGTGTGGCTCCTTTTTGGTGCGTGTTTGCTATATTGTATCATTTACGGCGTGCGTTTACAAGCATATCACAGCGTTTTCACACAATTTTCTAACATTTTCCGCCAAACCAATTGCAAACACAATGAAATTGTTATATAATTCTGAGTATAATAATTTGCATATGAAAGAGGCATTCTATGATAACAAAGGTGAAAAGTTGCGGATTAATCGGGCTTGACGGATATATTATCGACATTGAAATCGACCTTAATATGGGCATGCCTGCGTTCGATATCGTAGGTCTGCCAGATTTAGCGGTGCGCGAATCCAAGGAACGTGTACGCGCAGCTGTGAAAAACTGCGGATTTGGCTTTCCGTCGCGGCGTATTATCATCAACCTCGCGCCTGCGCATATAAAAAAGGAAGGCTCGATCTACGACCTGCCTATTACGGCTGCATTCCTTATCGCCACCGACCAACTGCGTATACGCGAATCCGACCACCTTGCGTTTATTGGCGAACTTTCGCTCGACGGCATAATCCGCCCCGCGGCGGGGGTTTTGCCTATGACGATTACCGCACGTGACAATGGAGTGAAAACCATATTTGTGCCGCTGGAAAACGCGGCTGAGGCAGCTGTTGTAAAGGGAATCGACGTGATTGGTGTACACACGCTTTCGGAGGTGTGCGACCACATTGAAGGCAAGCATGAGCTTGCGCCGTCCAAGGTTGATATAGACGATATATTCCGCCAAAACGCGGATTATTTCCTGGATTTTGCGGAGGTAAAAGGTCAGGAGAATGTGAAACGCGCGCTGGAGGTTGCGGCGGCGGGGAACCATAACATGCTGATGATCGGCAATCCCGGTAGTGGTAAGACGATGATCGCACAGCGTCTGCCCGGCATACTGCCCGATTTGACCTTCGAGGAAGCGCTCGAGGTCACAAAAATACACTCCATAGCCGGTGCATTGCCCGGCGATACGCCGCTGATTACCACGCGACCGTTTCGGCATCCGCACCATACGATGTCGGCGGCGGGGATGTCCGGCGGCGGCAAGACGCCGCGTCCCGGCGAGATCAGCCTTGCGCATAACGGTGTGCTGTTTTTAGACGAACTGCCCGAGTTTGGCAAGGATGTGCTGGAGGTTATGCGCCAGCCGCTCGAAGACAGGAGCGTGACAATTTCGCGCGTTGCGGCTACGCTTACATACCCCTGCAATATCATGTTTGTAGCGTCGATGAACCCGTGTAAATGCGGGTATTTCGGCGACCAAAGCGGCAGATGCAAATGCTCTCCCGCGCAGGTTACAAAGTATCTCGGCAGGGTGAGCGGTCCGCTGCTGGACAGAATAGATTTGCATATCGAGGTTGCGCCTGTTGCATACAAGGACTTGGAAAAGGAAGCGCCGTCGGAGCATTCGCAGGATATCAAAAAACGTGTAAATGCCGCTCGTGATATCCAAAGTGAGCGGTATAAGGACTTCACGATATACGCCAACTCACAGCTTACGCCGTCGATGATACAGAAATTTTGCAAGCTGGGCGATGCGGAAAAGCAGATGATGAAAAACGCGTTTGAGCGGCTTGGGCTAAGCGCGCGGGCGCATAACCGCATACTCAAGGTTGCGCGCACGATCGCAGATTTGGCGGGTGCGGAAGATATTGGCGCTGTGCATCTGGCGGAAGCGATACAGTATAGGAGCTTGGATCGGAAATTTTGGCAGTAGCTTGTACTATTGCAAATTAAGATTGTAGGGGCGGCTAGTTGCCGCCCGCGATTCAGATATAACCTAAATGGGCAGTTGCAAAATAAACGACGTATGGCGCAGGTTACGGAATTAGAAAAGGAGTATATTGTGAATAGGTTTGATGAAGCTTTCTGGAATGCAATAGACGACTTGATTAACAACGCGGAAATAGTAATTGACCGACCCAAAGGGACTGCTCACCCCAAATATCCTGACTTTATATATAAAGTTGACTATGGGTATTTAAAGAATACAACGTCGATGGACGGCGCGGGAATAGACATATGGGTCGGAAGTGAAAAGAACAAACAAGCGGATGCAATTATATGTATTGTTGATTTATTAAAAAAGGATTCCGAAATCAAGATATTGATGGGGTGTTCGAAAGAAGAAAAAGATATAATATATGAAACGCATAATGAATCGCAGTTTATGAAGGGCATTTTGATTCTACGATAACATTATTTTATACCTTTACCTTAACATACAAGCGCAAATAAAAAATAGGAGATGACACATTATGAAACTAGGCATTATAGGAGCGGGCAATATGGCAGGCGCTGTCGCGAAGGGCGTAATATCGTCCGGCACAGTTGCCGCGCAGGATATCATCATCAGCGATGTGGACAGCGGCAAAGCGGCGGAATACACCGCACTCGGCGCAAGGTTCACGTCCTGCAACGCGGATATATTCAGCGGCGCGGATATATGGATTCTCGCGGTAAAGCCGAATATCTACCCCATCGTGCTGAAAGAGGCGGCGGCATGGGCAGGAAATAACGATATATCTGGCAAGCTGATTATCACCATAGCGGCGGGCATTACCATCGCAACCGTAAAGTCGTATTTCGACACCGACATCAAGGTTATACGCACCATGCCCAACACGCCCGCGATTGTCGGCGAAGGGATGACTGTGCTGAGCTGTGAATCGCCCGCGACCGAGCAGGATTACGCGGCGGCGCAGAGCATATTCGCCGCAATCGGCAAAACGGCGGAGATACCCGAAAAACTGATGAATTCGGCTGTGGCGGTAAACGGCAGCAGCCCCGCGTATGTATATATGTTTATAGAAGCGATGGCGGATGCGGCGGTGGCAGGCGGCATACCTCGCAATCTGGCTGTTGAAGCGGCGGCGCAGACTGTTCTCGGCGCGGCGAAGATGGTGCTTGAAACAGGGATGCATCCTGCGGCGCTCAAGGATATGGTATGCACACCCGGTGGTACAACGATTGCGGCGGTGAAGACGCTTGAGCAGATGGGCTTCCGCGGCAGTGTGATGATGGCGATGGAGGCGTGCAGCGCAAAGGCGGAGGAGCTTGGGAAATAGGCGGAACGCCGCCTGCGCTTCTCCGACTTTTAAAGAAACAGACGAAAACAGCCCATATTTATACCGCCGGATTGGCATGCGTATAAACATGGGCTGTGATTTTTATGTCGGTTTTTTACTGTTTAACATATTCCGCGCCGTTTAAGAAAATCGACTTCCCCTTTTTCTCGTAAGTGTAGCTTTGGGTTACAGGTGTGCCAAGCACGGTGTATGTAATCTCCATATTTTTTCCGGATATCTTGTATTTGGCAGGGATTGACAGCCCATACGACATCTCAGTAACCTTGTTTGTGCCGCTGAATGTATAGGAGCGGCCTGTTGATGTCGAGTAGTATGTGCCGCTGAGTCCTGAGCATGCTGTTAGCGCAAGCATTAGCAGGATGGTTGCCAGGATAAGCGCTGTGATTCTTGTGGTTGTTTTGTTTGTTGCTTTCATGTTGTTCTTCCTCTCATATTTCTATATTTTTGTTATTATATATTTTATAGTAGCAGTGCCGAAAAGTCAAGGATGTTGTTTAAAAATGTATTATTTTAATAAATATTTCCGAAAATTTGATGTTTGTCGGTTAATTATGCGTTGTCCGAAAAAGTAAACCTTTTCGGACACTTTTCATTGTAAACTGTTTTATACCGCCAACGCCGATACATCATAACATTTATTAAATAAATTTATTGACACATCGCGATAATTGTATTACAATGAAGAAAAGAAAAACATCTGATAACACAACTGTGTAATCGATATATTTATTCCGAAAGGACGAGGATTGATATGGAAGAGAGAGACGATTTGATAATGCTGTTCGACGAAGACGGTAACGAGGTTCCGTTTGAGCATCTTGATACCTTCGAGATGAACGAAAAAGTGTATGTTGTGCTGCTCGAGGTGATAGAAGACGAAGAAAACGACGAGGTTGTTATCCTAAGGCTTGAAAAAGACGATAACGATGAGGATACGCTGGTTATCATAGAAGATGACAACGAACTCCAAGAAGCTTTTGAAGAATTCAGCGACCGTGTGGAAGATCAGTTCGAGGTTGAGGACGAAGAATAGTTTTGTCCATCTTGTTGTGCATAGAATGCGGCATCTCGGGTTAAATTATAAGCGAAATACCCTGCGGTGTGCGTGGTATGCTATTTATTTTACCAACACTTTTCATATGGGATTCTTGCTCTTTGTGCCGATTGCAGGCCTTCCCCACGGGCGAAGGAAGCGTGATGCACAAAGGCGGTTGCCCACCTGCTTATGCAGGTTAAATAAATGCTTGATCACGGCACAGCGGGGATTTTTTGTTTCATTTAAAATTTTTTTGAAAGTCTATGCGATACCAACTGTCGCATAGGCTTTCGACTTATGAAAGGACGATTGCGTATGGAATGGCTGCAAAGAACGGAAATGCTGTTTGGCGCAGAAGCGGCAGCGCGGCTCGCCAGCGCACATGTTTGGATATTTGGCATTGGCGGCGTCGGCAGCTATACCGCTATGGCGCTTGCGCGAAGCGGAGTCGGCGCGCTCACGCTTGTAGACAGCGAAACGGTGGATATCACCAACATAAACCGCCAGCTGCAGGCGCTGCACAGCACGGTAGGAATGCAAAAAACGCGTGCGCTCGCCGATATCTTGGCAGATATTAACCCCAATATCCGCCTTACCCTGCATGATGAATTCTACAACAGCGACACGCAGACAAAGCTCGATTTTTCTGGCGCAGACTATGTTGCAGACGCTATCGACACCGTTACGTCGAAGTTGCTGATTATAGAAAATGCCTCCAAATGGAGCATCCCAATCATCAGCGCGATGGGCGCGGGCAATAAGCTCGACCCTGCCCGCTTCGAGGTTGCGGATATCAAAAAAACCAGCGTTTGCCCGCTGGCAAGGGTGATGCGCCGTGAGCTGAAGGCGCGCGGAATCGACAGTTTGAAGGTTGTGTATTCGAGGGAAGAGGCACGAACGCCCATCGGGAATACGCCGACTCCGCAAGACGGACGGCGATCTACCCCTGCAAGCTGTGCATTTGTGCCGTCGGTCTGCGGGCTGATTATGGCGGGCGAGATCGTGCGGGATTTGTGCGGCGAGTGATAAATACCGCTATATACGCGCCATCGACAGCATTCTCGCAATATCCAACATGCCATTTGTCGATACCTTCCCCGAAAACTGTCCCTGACTGTTTGCGCTCTCCAAAATAACGCGTTTTATCTCCAATGCCTCAAAATCGGGTCTATACGCCTTAAGCAGCGCCGCCGCTCCCGCAACATGCGGCGCGGCCATAGATGTGCCATCCATATAACTGTATTCTCCGTGCAGTGCAGTACTCAAAATATGCTCACCCGGCGCGGCGATGTCGACGCTCCTTGCGCCGTAATTTGAAAACGCCGCCAACGCACCGCTCGAGTTCGTCGCGGCAACCGATATAATGTTATCACTGTTGTAAGACGCAGGATATATCGGATGCACATCGTTGTTTGAACCCGCATTCCCCGCGGCGGCTATAAACAGCCCATTGTAGTGGTCTATCGCAAACTTCAAAGAAGCGGAATACACGGCGCCGCCCCAGCTGTTGTTCAAGATAGGGATATGATACATATTCGCATGGTCAATCGCCATAATAACCGGTGCGATATCGAAGTGGTATCCGCCTATCTTCATAGACGCAAGCCGCACTGTCCAGCACACGCCCGCAACGCCGATTCGATTGTTGCCGACTGCGCCGATGGTGCCTGCCGCGTGCGTACCATGCCCTGTCGTGTCCATAGGGTTGCCGTGCCCGGAAAAATCCCACGCATATACGCTCTGCCCATCCGCGGTCGTCCGCGTGTTGCCGCGTATATCCGGGTGCATATAGTCGATGCCGCTGTCTACCACTCCGATGGTAACCTCCGCACTCCCCATTGTATAATTCCACGCAGATGGCGCGCCGATCTGCGTCATACCCCACAGATATGGGTAATATGGGTCATTGGGCACAGCAAACATATCCGCATAGCAATCCGGCTCTGCGTATGCAACGCGCGGAATCTTTTCCAGCTGCTCTATCGCATCGATTACCGCTTGTTTTCGCTTGTCTTTCAGATGCACCAACACGATAGCCTCAAGATCACACGGATGTGCGGAGTATTGCGGATGGAACAGCTCTTCAATTTTTTCAATACCGATGATTTCGGCTTCAGCACCTTCAAAACCCGAGCGATACCCTTCTTTTATGGCGGCAATCACCTTGCCCGATTCAAATTCTTTTTCATTATTATAGGGCATTGCGCAACCTCCGAGATATATTGTTTATGCCAACGCTAATAGACAACAGGTTGTATCTGTTTGCCGTCCAGCGCCAGCTTTGCCGCAGGGATAATCAACGCCATATCCGCCACAAGCGAGTTGTGCTTGCCGCTTGGGTCGTCATTACCACATTTTTATACACAAAAAAATAAAATACAGTAACTACCCAACAAAAGCTAAAAAAAAGAAACAATTTGTTTGAAAAAACAGGTTGTTTTTTATATGCCCAAATCCCTGAATGCTGTTTGATGAAATTAATAATACTTATGCCGAAAAACTTTTGGATTTTAGGCACATCGTGTTATTTTTAAAGTGGCGAAAACATGATTTACTCTATTTTATATCTTCTCTTTTTCAGCCGTAGCCACTATAGAACATGCTGATGGGTTCATGAAACCCAAAAGGAAATTGGAATAATTTTATTGATATTCATGCCCAACCACCAACTCCTCACCCTGTAATAATCGAAAACACACAACCATATACATAGAACACAAACCTAAAACACCACATGAATACTATACTTTCCGACTTATGTTATGGTGGGGTCTCGGTTGTTTTTATATGCGAAAACAACCGAG
>JGI994J12354_10005229_pt1 | contig 11256 bp, 11 predicted proteins | sample IntmicLarv3ML3BL_FD_12354 | JGI IMG/M metagenome (IMG submission 12354) | reverse complement strand
GAACCAAAAACAAGTGTTCAAAAAACCGCTCCAGTGCAGAAAAACCCCTATGCGGCAAAGATGACAAAATCCCGTCCGTCCGAGCCTATCTCAGAGAGCAAAAGCAAATCCGTAGAGGGTACTTCGAGTAAAAAGCCATCTGTTGATAAAACCCTTAAAGAAATTAAGGCAATGCAAGCGAAGCAGGAAGCGGATATGCCTAAGCGTAAGAAACAGCAGAGGACAAATAAGTCAAAACGTGGAAGTAAAACAACGCATAAGCAACCAAGAAATACGAGAAAAAGAAAAACCAAAAAAACGAAAGAGAGGAGTTAATGATGTCAAATTTTGATGATTTATTAAACAATGCCCCAGCAGAAACAAAAAGTAGACCACAGCTTTCCAAAGAGGAATATGCAGAAAAGAAAAAGGTCGAGCGGGAAGAAGTATTCGCCTTGTCCGATCAGATGGCGATGGAGGTGTCAACAGATGGTAATAAGTTTCAGCAGTATCTTGATGTGCAGGCAGTGAACGGACGATATAGTGCAGTTAATACCCTGCTTATTATGGCGAAAAATCCTAAAGCGAGTCATCTTGGAAGTTTTGATTATTGGAAAGAAAAAAATTGCTCTGTTAAACCAAAGCAAACAGCAATCGCTATCCTAGAACCCCATGAGTATCAAAAAGAAGATGGTTCGCCGGGAGTAGGTTATAATGTCAAAAAGGTATTTGACATCTCGCAAGTGGATACCCGTAAGCTAAGAATTACACCGCCACAACAACCGAGTGAGCGCCAAATATTAACAGCACTCATCCCACCAAAATCATCGCAGTATCCAATGATTAGTGGTGTCGATGAATTACCAGATGATCTTGGAGCAATGTATAACCCAGAAACGCATACAATTTCTATTCGCAAGGGTATGGGATTTGATGATACTTTCCGTGCGTTATCACAAGAAATTGCATTTGCTGACTTTGTGACTAGAACAGATGCACCTGCTGATCCTGCTTTTTCAGCATATTGCACTTCTTATCTTCTATGCAAAAAATATGGAGCAGATACGAAAGATTTTTCTTTTGAAGGAATTGTAGATGTATTTGAAGGAAAAGGATTGCAAGAAGAAAAAGCACAAGTAGTAAAAGGCGAATTGTCACAAATTCGTGATGTGGTTGAAACTATTTCAGGACGCATGATGAGACAAATTGAACAAGCAAAGGCGGTAAAATCACAGGAAGCGAGGTAATCAACTATGAAAGAGGAACAGCGTGTTATCACGCTTGATGAATACGAGGAGGGCGCAGTTATCACCGCTTTAAATGACATGAGAAACAAAGGATTATCCGAACAAGAATCAACGGACTTTGTGGACGAGTTATTGCTTAAAATCTTGAACTCTCCACAAAAGAAAGTGAAGGTGAGGAATGAAGCGAGATAGCCCAAAGGAAATAGTGTTTTTATCCGCATTGGGGCTAATTCCAGTGATATGGGCGGCACTTCTTGTCGCCCCTGCCATTTCAGGAGGATTACTTGAAATTCTTGAAAAATCAACAGTGGCAATCAACCAGCCATTTCACATTGAATGGTGTGAGGACAGTTTAAAAACTGTTCTTTTTTTTATTGCTGCTTATGTTATGGGAATTGGGATATACTTTTCCACCAAACGAAACACAAGACCCAAAGAGGAACATGGGAGTGCTAGATGGGGTGATGCCAAGTCTATCAATCGAAAGTATGCAGATAAGCAATTTGCAGAAAATAAGATATTGACTCAAAATACCAGAATTGGTTTTGATGCCCATAAGCATAGACGGAACTTAAATGTTTTAGTGTGTGGTGGTTCTGGTGCAGGAAAAACAAGATTTTATTGTAAGCCTAATGTTATGAATTGTAACACATCAATGGTAATTTTAGATCCCAAGGGAGAAATAGCAAGAGATACGGGACATCTACTAAAGGAAAGAGGAATGGACGTTAAGGTAATCGACCTTATCAATATGTGGCGTTCTCATTGTTACAATCCGTTTATCTATTTGCGTGATGATAATGATGTGCAAAGATTAGTGACAAACCTCTTTAAGAGTACCACCCCGAAAGGAAGTCAGACACAAGACCCATTTTGGGATACGGCAGCATCCATGTTATTACTTGCCCTGATTTTCTATCTAAAATATGAAGCACCAGAGGACGAACAAAACTTTCCAATGGTTATGCAAATGCTTAGGGCAGGCGAGGTAAGAGAGGATGATGACAGTTATCAATCACCATTAGATGAATTATATGATCGCTTGGAAATGCGAAACCCTGACCACATTGCAGTAAAGTATTACCGAGATTATCGCTCTGGTAGTGCTAAGACACTAAAGAGTATTCAAATTACGTTAGCCGCAAGGCTAGAAAAATTTAATCTGGAGAGCCTTGCTTCGCTAACGTACACAGACGAATTAGATTTAGAGAGTATTGGAGAAAAGAAAACTGCCCTTTTTATCATTATTCCCGACAACGATAGTAGTTTTAACTTCTTAGTATCTATTCTCTATACACAACTGTTTCAACAATTATTTTATAGTGCCGACCATAAACACGGTGGCAGCTTACCGATACATGTTCATTTCATAATGGACGAATTTGCGAACGTCAGTTTGCCTGATGACTTCGATAAGATTTTATCAGTTATGCGTTCTCGTGGTGTTTCGGTATCAATTATTTTGCAAAATATCGCACAACTTAAAGCCTTATTTGAAAAGCAATGGGAATCCATCATGGGTAACTGTGATGAATTTCTCTACTTGGGAGGAAATGAATCCTCTACTCATAAGCTGATAAGCGAGTCTTTTCTTGGCAAGGAAACATTAGATACAAACACATACGGGAAATCAACAGGGCGAAATGGAAATTATAGCACCAACTATCAGATTGCAGGGAGGGAACTTATGACCCCTGACGAGATAAGAATGCTTGATAACCGTTTCGCTTTGCTATTCATACGAGGTGAACGACCTATTTTTGACGAAAAGTTTGACCTGATGCGACACCCAAATGTAGGTGAAACAGCAGATGGAAAAGCGCAACGATTCCAGCATGGCTCAGTAACAAATTCTATTGCTACGCTCATGTTTGATATTGATGTCGATTTAACCGATTTACCTGAACTTGATACCACGGATGCAGAATATGATTTGTTATCCGAAGAAGATGTAGAAAAATTATTTGAAGAATGAAATGGAGGACACATTCTATGAAAAAAAGAAAGATTATAAAGAAAACAGAAAAACAAACAACAAAATTATCAATGACTAACAAGACAAAGAAAGGCTTTCGAGCATATGCAACCTTAATTGTAGCTATAACATTTTTGGCAAGTTTTACAACAACAGCTTTTGCTAGTAATGACCCAATAGCAGTAGTCAATAACCTTTCCAACTTTATTTTTGGGCTTATTCGAGCAATCGGACTTATCTTGCTTGGATTTGGTATTGTGCAAATCGGTCTGTCACTAAAGAGCCATGACCCATCACAAAGGGCTAATGGATTTTTGACATTGGCAGGTGGAGTTATCATCACTTTTGCAAGAGAAATTCTTACCCTTATTACAGGTTAAGAATGAAGGGAGTTTATTCACAGCAAGGCAAGGTAAGTTATCTTGCCTTGCACATTTTAGAAAGGTGGTGATCACTTGAATTGGATTATAGAAAATCTCGAAAATGCCTTAAATACGTGGAATGACAAGATGGCAGAGATTTTTGGGCTTATTACGCAGACACCTGAAAATTTCAAAGGTGGCGGAATATGGAGTGCTATTTTAAATATTCACAGTGCAGTACAAGGAATTGGCTTAGGGTTACTTGTACTCTTTTTTGTCGTTGGTGTGGTGAAAACTTGTGGTAGCTTTACAGAAGTTAAACGTCCTGAAGTAGCAGTGAAGATGTTTGTTCGTTTTGCCATAGCAAAGGCGGCAGTTACACATGGACTAGAACTGATGATGGCATTGCTTAATATTGTGCAAGGCTTGATTAGCACGATATTAACTGCATCAGGATTTTCAGGGGCAAGCGATACGGTACTACCAGATAGCGTTAAAACAGCTATTGAGGATACTGGATTTTTTGACAGTATTCCCCTTTGGGCGGTAACACTTTTGGGAAGTCTGTTTATTACGGTCCTATCGTTCATTATGATAATGAGCGTGTATGGACGATTTTTTAAATTGTATATGTATACCGCTATTGCTCCTGTTCCTCTTGCGTCTTTTGCTGGTGAGCCATCACAAAGCATGGGAGTGGCATTTATTAAGTCTTATGGAGCAGTGTGTTTAGAGGGGGCGATTGTAGTATTGGCGTGCATTATCTTTAGTTTATTTGCATCTAACCCACCAGTAGTTGACCCAAATGCTACGGCGGTCACGCAAGTTTGGAGCTATATCGGAGAACTCATCTTTAACATGTTGGTACTGGTAGGAGCTGTAAAAATGGCAGACCGACTTGTGCGAGAAATGCTTGGATTATAAGAAAGGAAAGGTGATTTTATGGAAGTCAAAATAAATAAAGAAATCAGGGATTTTACAGAAAGTGTATTTTTCGGATTATCCCTTAGACAGTGTATCTTCTCAGTTCTTGCTATTGGTGTTGCTGTAGGCATTTTTTTTGGATTGCGTGATCATATGGGGACGGAAACGGTGTCATGGGTTTGCGTTCTTGGGGCAGCACCTTTTGCCGCAATGGGCTTTATCACATACCACGGAATGAACGCTGAACAATTTGCCCTAGCATGGATACGTTCAGAAATTCTAATGCCAAAGAAACTGATATTTAAGACAACAAATATTTATTACGAAGCGGTGTGTCCGCTTCTTGATAGTAAGGAAAAGGAGGCAATAAAAAATGCTTAAAACACTACAAACATGGTTTAGAGAAAATAAAGAACGTTTTGTAGTCCCAAAAGGGGTGCAAGATATTATTCCAGTAAGAGCCATCTATGAAGATGGCATTTTTCTTGTCAGCAAAGGGAATTTATTTGTAGCGGGCAATAAGTATAGCAAGAGTTTCAAATTTACGGATATTAACTATGCAGTGGCAAGCCGTGAGGATAAGGAAAGTATGTTTTTGGATTACTCAGAACTTTTAAATTCCTTAGATTCAGGAGCAACAGCAAAGTTGACAATTCGTGCCAGACGTTTCTCAAAGGTTGACTATGAAAATAATATCTTAATTCCTATGGCAAATGACAAACTAGACAAGTACCGCATGGAACTCAATGATATGTTGCTTAAAAAAGTAACGGAATCAAATGCCATTGTGTTAGATAAGATGATTACAATTTCCGTGTGCAAAAAGAACATTGAAGAAGCGAGAGCATATTTTTCTCGTGTTGGAGCAGATTTAATAGCTCACTTTTCACAGCTTGGTTCAAAGTGTACTGATATGGATATAAACGAGCGATTGAAAATTTTTCATGACTTTTATCGCCCAGGAGAAGAAAGTTCTTTTCATTTTGATATGAAAAAAGCAATGAGACGTGGGCACAGCTTTAAAGATTATCTTTGCCCTGACAGCATGGAATTTGATAAAAATTATTTCAAAGTCGGTGAGCGTTTTGGACGGACGTTATTTTTAAAGGAATACGCCAGTTATATCAAGGATAATATGATAACAGAAATGACAGAACTCAATCAAAACATGACACTTTCTATCGACATTAGACCAGTTACAATGGACGAAGCGGTAAGGGAGGTAGAAAAGCGTGTACTTGGTGTTGAAACAAATATAACGAATTGGCAGCGTAGGCAAAACAGCAACAACAATTTTTCGGCTATTATTCCATATAACCTAGAGCAGCAACGAAAGGAAAGCCGAGAATTTTTAAATGATATTACCAGTCGTGACCAACGAATGATTTTTGCAACGGTTACGATTGTGCATACAGCAGATACGTTAGAAAAACTGGATGCAGATACGGAATCTATTTTAGCAACAGCGAGAAAACATCTATGCCAGATAGCACCGCTTAAATTCCAACAACTTGATGGTCTAAATACAGTGCTGCCATTTGGTCATACAAAGATAATGGCAATTAGAACACTGACATCAGAATCACTGGCAGTGTTAATGCCTTTTAAGGTTCAAGAAGTCATGGATAAAGGCGGTGTTTACTTGGGGCAAAATGCCATATCAAACAATCTTATTATGTGTTTGAAAGAAACATTGCTTAATCCAAATGCCTTTAGACTTGGAGTGCCGGGTTCTGGTAAATCCTTTGGAGCAAAGATGGAATTAGTATTGATTGCGTTGATGTTTCCAGAAGATGACATATTAGCTTGTGACCCGGAAAATGAGTATGCAGCACTTATTAAAGCACTAGGCGGAGAAGTTATCAGGATTGCCGCTGGAAGTGATGACCATATCAACGCAATGGATATGGTTGAGGGTTATGGCGAGGGCAATGATCCAGTAGTTGATAAGTCGGAATTTGTTTGCTCTCTTTTTGAACAGCTTGACAAAGATGGCTTGTTACCAGAAGAAAAGAGTATTATTGACCGTTGTGTGCGCAGTGTCTATGAAAATTATCAGCTAGGCGGGAAGTTGCCGACCCTTGCGGTATTGCGTGAAGAATTATTGGAGCAACCAGAAGGAGAAGCCAAACGTCTTGCACTTAAAATGGAGTTATTTACAAGTGGAAGTTTAAATGCCTTTGCTCACAAGACGAATGTAGACGTAAATAATCGTATCGTTGATTACAACATCATGGATTTAGGGGCGCAACTTAAAACAATGGGACTTTTGGTTATTACAGATGCCATGATTAATCGTGTTACGGATAACTGGAGTAAAGGAAAGCGAACACATATATTCTTAGATGAGTTTCACGTTGTATTCGAGAATGAGTACAGTGGAACTTTTTTCAATTCAGCTTGGCGTAGATTTAGAAAAAGAAATGGTTATCCGACGGGGATTACGCAAAATGTGGAATATCTACTTGATTCGGTACTCGCTAGTACCATGCTTTCTAATTCAGAATTTATTGTTATGCACAATCAAGCAGCTTCTGACCGTGATGAGTTAGCAAAGCTATTAAATATTAGTGGCGAGCAATTATCCTATATCACAAATGCAAAAGAAGGTAGTGGGCTAATACGAATTGGCAGTTCGCTTGTTCCATTTAAAAATGCTTTTCCAAAAGATACCGAGTTATACAAGTTAATGACAACGAAACCAAAGGAATCAAAAACAGAATAAAACTAGAAAGTGGATTGATGATGGTATGTTATCAATCCACTTCTTTTTCAAGTAAAGGAGAAAGAGCATGAAATACAATGTAAAAATCACAGAAACGCTAGAGAGAACGGTTGAAGTAGAAGCAAATAGCAAACACAAAGCAGAGGAACTTGTGCAACAAGAATATAACAAGCAAAAGCACATTCTTGATGCAGGAGATTTTACGACTGTCAATTTTGAGTGTGAACCTAGAATGATAAAGGTGCTAATCATAGAAGTAGGAAAAGAGCCGAGAGTAGCGAAAATTTCGGAAGGACTAAAGCCTATGCAAGAGGTTGTTGGTGGACGTATTGAGGCATATGAATTATTCAAGGATCAGGCAGCAATTATTTGTAATGAGGAAGGAAAACTTAAGGGCTTGCCACCAAATCGAGTGATTAGAGATGAGAACAAGGCAATCAAAGATGTCATAGTAGGAACTTTTTTTATCTGTGGTGCACCAATGGAAAGCGATCAATTTGTTAGCTTGTCAGATAAGCAACTGGAGAAGTTCAAAGAGCAGTTTAAGTATCCAGAAAGAATTAAAAATACAGCAAATGGTATTATTGCAATGCCATTCAAGGCTAAAGATGATAAAGGTATGGAGAGATGACGGTATCTTTTGATTAAAAGAAATAGGTCATTTGTTAGGAGGATTAAAGAAATGAAGAAAACAGTATCCAAACTAACGCTTTCGACTTGTGAGTATTCAGGACAAAATAATAGGCTTGTAGTTGTAGCTAAAAAGATGGGAGGTGAGCCAAGTGGCTAAAATCAAGACTCGCGAAACGGTTAAAGATATAAAGGTCTTTGACCGTGCCGCCAGTGCTTCAGCACATATGAAGAATACGTTTATTCGTTCAAAAGACAGTGCCGAGCAAACACAAGAGCCGGTGCACGATAATCCTGAAAGCTATGCAAGTGAGAAAGTAAGTGCTAGTGTTAAAAAGGCTACTAAGGATGTCTCCTATGTAGCAGCAGATAAGCTAAAGAACCCATATAAAAAGGTGGCTAAGAATGTAGAAAAAACAAAAGACAATTTACAAAAGACAAAAGAGCATGTGCAAGAAATAAAGGATACAGTGAAAGGGAAAAAATCAAGAATTGCTAATCAGACAAAACAGAAAATGGGCAAACAAACCAAAAACACTGTAAAACGTGCCACTTCTCAAACAAGAGAGGCAAGTAATAAGTCCATTAAGACTATGAAGAAGTCAGAACGGACAATAAAACAATCTACTAAAGCAGTAAAAGCGACTAGCAAAAATATGGCTAAAGCAACGGGGAAATCAATTAAGACGGCAGAGCATACGGCTCGAACTACCATTAAAACAACGCAAGAAACAGCCAAAATCACACATAAAGCAGTACAGGCATCAGCGAAAGCGGCGAAAGTGGCAGTGCAGGTCTCTAAAAAAGCAGCACAGGCAACAATTCAAGCAACAAAGACTGCTATTAAAGTTACAATTTTAACTGTCAAGGCGATTATTGCAGCTACGAAAGCATTGATTAGTGCGATTGCTGCGGGTGGTTGGATTGCGGTTTTGATAATTTTTATCATCGTTTTATTTGGTGGTGTACTGGCACTTTTTGGTGGAAATAGTGGAAATGCCAACTCACACACACCAGTTAGTGCAGAAGTGGTGGCATATGAGCCTTTAATTAGACATTATGCTAGGGAACATGGTATTCCTGATTATGTGGAATTAATAAAAGCAGTTATGATGCAAGAAAGTGGCGGACGAGGAAATGACCCTATGCAAGCATCAGAATGTGGTTATAACACACGTTATCCTAGAACCCCGAATGGAATTACTGATCCAGAATATTCGGTCAATGTAGGAATACAAAATCTTGCGGCTTGTCTTAATTTGGCTAAAGTAGAAAATCCTCTGGATATAGAAAACATCAAACTGTCTCTACAGGGCTACAACTTTGGAAATGGCTATATTTCATGGGCGATAAGAGAACATGGCGGATATTCTATTACTAATGCGAGTGAGTTCTCAGATATGATGGCAGAACGGTATGGCTGGAGTAGATACGGAGATAAGCAATACGTCCCCCATGTATTGCGATATTATCCATTCAGACATGGTTTTTCGGGTGGTGGAAATAGTGATATTGTAAATGTAGCACTAACACAACTTGGAAATGTTGGTGGAGCACCATATTGGAGTTGGTATGGCTTTAGTAGTCGTGTTGAGTGGTGTGCGACTTTTGTATCTTGGTGTGCAGATCAAGCAGGTTACATTGAATCAGGTGTTATTCCAAAGTTTTCGCTTTGTCAAGCTGGGGCTAATTGGTTTAAAGCACAAGGACAATGGCAAGATAGAAGTTATACACCGAATACGGGAGATATTATTTTCTTTGATTGGAACGGAGACGGACATTCTGAACATGTGGGCATTGTTGAAAAAGTTGAAAATGGTGTAGTTTATACTGTCGAGGGGAACTCAAGTGATATGTGTAGGCAAAGAAGTTATACGCTGGGGAGTAACTTAATATACGGATATGGTATACCTGCATATTAGAAAATGGCAAAAGAAAACAGAGGTTATTCCTCTGTATCTTTTGCATTACATATAGCTGTAGCAGTTCCGCTTATAATAGATAAATCTTTATCATCAAATGTATCAAGAAGTACATCAACTTGTCTGCGAAGTGTGGACTTTACTATTGGCTTGTCGGGGAAAATGTATTGATCCGTAGAAATATTGAACATAGTTACCATACGGATAAACAAAGAGAAACTTGGACATTGCCCTTCGTTTTCGATAGCCTGAAGATGTCTTGAAGCAATATCAAGCGTTTCAGCTAAGTCCTCTCTAGTTATGCCTCTAGCCTTGCGGGCATTCTTTATTGCATGTCCTAATTTTATGAAGTTGTAAGTTTCGGTTGTCTCATTCATATATTCACCACCCATAATTTTTTGTACTATCAATTATATTTTATAGAAATGACACTTCTTATTAAACGAGATATAATATCCATAAACTAGAAATTGAATATCTGCTAAAAAGAAATTAAAATTCTCCACTTCTTTTGCTTTACATATCAGAACACAGAATATATGATTAGAGTTACCATACAATCATAAGAATAATTCTATTTACAAACGAAATGACGAACATAGTTACACAAAATAAAACAAAGGAGACCTCCCATGCAAATGATTAACGTCGCTATAAATACATACAGCATAATTGTACTTGTGGTATTAATACTATATTTTGCCAATAACAAAAGACTACATATCAGACTAAATCGTTACTTTATCTATATGTGTATCTGTAATATCCTTATGACACTTGGCGACAATATCACCATGCTTTTTGAGGGGCGTGACAAAGCGTGGTATCCGATGGCAGCATGGTGGGGAATGTTAATACATTTCATTTTTGCAGGACCATTACTTTTCATATCCATTTGTTATATCGCTGAATATTTATCAAGACGAGCCAAAATCAGTAAAGCGTTTGTTTCCGTTTCATTTGCTTTAACGACTATTTATGTAGTGGGGATATTATTCGCTCAAACCAATGGAATGTTTTATTATTTTAATGAGCAAAACATCTATGTTCGGGGAGAGTGGTTTCTGTTTAAGCAAGTGATACCATTTGCAATGCAGTTTATCGGTGCTGGTACGCTTATTTATTATAGAAAGTATATGCGTAAAAAGGATTTTATCGCATTATTGATATATATTGCACTAACACCAATAGCAGGGGCAATTCAGATAATGAACTATGGTATTGCTTTAGTAAATATAACAATTACGATTAGTCTGTTACTCATCTTTACCAACACGCAATCAGAGCAGGAATTACTGGTCGAGGAGCAAGAAAAAGAGTTAATCGAATCACGGATTGATACCATGCTTAGTCAGATTAAGCCACATTTTCTATATAATACCCTAACGACGATTGGTGAACTTTGTGACCTTGAGCCAAAGGTAGCAAAAGGAGCAATTCGAGATTTTTCATTTTTCCTTAGAGCCAACATGGACTCACTGACAAATAAAGC
>JGI994J12354_10005228_pt1 | contig 11257 bp, 10 predicted proteins | sample IntmicLarv3ML3BL_FD_12354 | JGI IMG/M metagenome (IMG submission 12354) | reverse complement strand
CCCCGCCATATGTTTCCCGCGCCGATGACCAAGCCGACCTCCACACCCATCGCGTTTAGTTCGATGATCCTTTCGGCAACCTGCGTGATGATAGCGGAATCAAATCCAGTCCCATCCTTGCCAATGGCCTCGCCGCTGATCTTGATGACCACTCGCTTATAAACGGGTTTCATATGCGAATCATCCTTTCTTGCTCGCTCTGTTCATCGTTATCCTTCGCGATCGTGACATGTTTATCACGTCAGATCATACCACAAAAAAAGGAGCGCGTCGCGCCCCTTTTTTGCATTTGTCTCTTAGTTCTTCAATTGGGCCATAACCTCGGCCGCAAAATCGTCCTCACGCTTTTGCAAGCCCTCGCCCATTTCATAGCGGACAAAGCGGCGAATGGAAACGTTCTCGCCCGTCGTCTGGATCTTGTCGGTGACGACTTCTTTGACTGTCTTGTCACTATCCTTTACAAACGACTGCTCCAACAGGCAGTTCTCGGCATAGAACTTCTCTACGCGGCCCTCGACCATCTTTTCGATGATCTTCTCCGGCTTGCCCTCGTTGCGGGCCTGCGCGGCGAGGATTTCCTTTTCCTTTTCAAGCGTCTCAGCGGGCACCTCTTCGCGGCTCAGATACTGCGGATTGCTCGCGGCGATGTGCATCGCGATATCGCGGACAAAGCCCTTGAACTCTTCCGTCTTCGCGACAAAATCGGTTTCGCAGTTGATCTCAAGAAGCACGCCAATTTTGCCGCCCATGTGAATATAGCTCTCGACGATGCCTTCGGCGGCGATGCGGCCGGCCTTCTTCGCAGCATTGGCGAGGCCCTTTTCGCGCAACAACTCGGAAGCGCGTTCCAAGTCGCCTTCTGCCTCGACAAGTGCTTTTTTGCAATCCATCATGCCAACGCCTGTCATATCGCGCAGTTTCTTTACATCTGCGGCGGAAATGTTGCTCATGCTGTGTTTCCTCCCTAGCTTATTCTTCCGACACTGCAGCGTCGGCTTCGACTGCCTCGGTGGCCGCCTGCGCGGCTCCTGCTGCGGAATCATCGTCGAGTTGTTCGCCCTGGCGGCCTTCCAGAACGGCGTCGGCCATCTTACCGGCGATCAGCTTGACCGCGCGAATGGCATCGTCGTTGCCCGGAATGACATAGTCCACTTCGTCCGGATCGCAGTTGGTATCCACGATGGCGACGACGGGGATCTTCAGCGTGCGCGCCTCTGCGATGGCAATGTGCTCTTTGCGCGGATCGACGACGAACAGCGCACCTGGCAGCTTCTTCATGTCGCGAATGCCGCCGAGGTTGGTCATCAGCTTATCGCGCTCGTGACGCAGCTTGATCGCTTCTTTCTTGGGCAGGGCGTCGAGCTGTCCGTCTTCTTCCATCTTGTCGATCTGGTTCAGACGGTCGATGCGCGTGCGGATCGTGCGGAAGTTGGTGAGCATACCGCCCAACCAACGGCTGTTGACAAAATACATGCCCGAGCGCTTGGCTTCCTGCTCTACGGATTCCTGCGCCTGCTTTTTCGTTCCGACAAACAGAACGGTCTTGCCGTCCATCGCGATGTCGCGGATGAACATGTAGGCGTCGTCCACCTTACGGACGGTCTTTTGCAGGTCGATGATGTAGATGCCATTGCGTTCGGTGAAGATGTACTGCGCCATCTTCGGGTTCCAGCGGCGCGTCTGGTGTCCGAAGTGGACGCCCGCTTCCAGTAGCTGTTTCATGGAAATGACTGGCATGGGATACCTCCTTGTTTTTCCTCCCCGCGCGTCGTCTCCCCGCGAAACGCGGCATACGCCACGCACAAAAGCGAAAATCGGCACGGGTGTGTTCTATGAACCATCAGGTAGTATATCACGGCGGCAGTGGCCACACAAGCGCAAAACCGTGATTTAACACGGCTTTGCGCAAACTGAAGTATACTATGCGCCCCACATCCAATGGGCCGCGCGCTATGCCCCTTATGACAGGCGCGGGCTGACCATGCGGCACAAATCGCAAACGGAATAGCATGCGGCGGTATCAATCTCCAGATGCTTTTCTTTTGCGAGTGCTAACAACGCCCTGGCGCCGCCCGATAGGAGCGCTCTCATACACTCGTTTTCGTAGGGATTGTATCCGTATACGATCTCTTCGATGCCCTCCCGGTGGATGTTTCCGATGGCAAACCCACAAACCATCACGTCGCCATTGGGAGCGATGGTCAGGGATGTGATACCATCCAAACGCTCTGTGTATGGCATAGAACCACATACATCCGACAAATCCATGCAGGGCTTTGCATAGTATTGGGCAAAATGCTTGGCGGCGTTGCCCGTCATGGAGATATCGTTTCCATCAGAAACCGGGATAGGCAAATCGCCAAAGCCCGCAAGAACCTCCTTCGTCCGCGCGTTGTAGGGATTGTCGTGTTCACGATCCACAAGCCAGGCTGGGTGCAAGCGAATGTTTGGTATTCCGGCGTCGAGCGCATATTGGGCGAAGCGGTGAACGATTTGGGCAGGAATCGTCTCCTGATGAAAGGCATCCACAGATAGCAATAGATTATTCACGCCGGATTCGCGCAACGCTTCCGCCACCTGCTTTTGCTTTTCGCTGTCTTTGGAGAAATAACCATTGGTGATCAACTGCCGGGTGCCGATCCCACAGGCCGCTGCCCGTTCATGCACAGCGCAAACCACACCCGGATATAGCAGCGGTTCGCCGCCAAACGTCATGACAGACGAAACGGAAAACATCCGCGAGAGGCTTTCCACAGCGCGGGCGGCTTCCTCAGCCGATATGTGGGGAACGCTGTCGATAGGATTGAGCGCCTTCCCTACCGAGCAATGCTTGCACTTTCCACTGCACTGATATGTGACAAAAAACTCAACACGCCGGATGTTCATATACGGTGATCTCTTCATAACTGTACCTCTTTCCATTTTGCTATTTTTCATGGAAAACGGCGCAGCTCCTGACAACATGACCCCTCTCTCTCGGCGCAACCTGCTGTCAGATTGTGAACTGCGCCGAGTACTTAACTCGCATGTTTCCCCTCAAGGACTTCACATCCCTTCTTGTTACGTGTCCGGTTGAAATGATCATCCTTGATCTAGCACACTGCTTATCCAGCCGCCGGGGGTGTCAGCGAGTGCGTGACGACGGCCGTTCCGGCAGTGATTGTGATGAACGCCGATGCGCTTGTTAACACATTGCTGATACCATAGGGATAGTCGATGGGAAGCGCTTGATTGTCGATCGGATACTGCAAGCCCTCCACCTTTTTCACCCATAACCCTTCCCCAAATGGCAGTATGCTCACCATATCGCCGACGTTTCCTTTTATCTCCGCGACGCCCTTTTCGAAACACGCAATACGCTCCTCTAAGCTTTCCATCCATGCCTTCGCGCCATGGCGCAAGGCGCGAACGAGCAGGCATATGTGGCCGAATTGATGGTCGAACCGTCCCCCAAAGCCGCCGACCAACGCAATTTCATCGCATCCGAGCGCGAGCGCGATATCCAGCGCCTCCTGTCCGTCGGTTCGGTCTTTCATGCTCGGCAGCATGCGCACATCGCAGCCACGCATACGCGCGCGTTCGGCAAGCATCACGTCCGCCGAGTCAAAATCCCCTATGACGATGTTGGGCAGCAGGTCGCTGTCCATGGCATATTGCAGGCCGCGGTCGGCCGCGACGACCACATCCGCCCACGCAAAACGCTCCGCTAACAGCGACGCAGCGGGCGCGTCGCCTCCCAAGACAATCAATCCCCGCATGCTTCTCTTAACTCCCGAATGGCTTTTCCTGCATCCGCCGCCGAAAACAGCATATTCCCCGCTATGAACACATCCGCGCCTGCCTCGCGCAATGGACGCGCCGTCGTCAAGTCACTCCCCCATCGACGAGCAGCATCGCGTCAGAGGAAATCGCGTCGAGCATTCCGCGCACGCGCTGCACCTTCTGTATCGTCTGTGGTATCAGCTTTTGTCCTCCAAAGCCCGGATTGACGGTCATCATCAGCACAAGATCAACATCGGGCAACACCCATTCGAGCGTCTCGACGGGAGTCGCCGGATTCAGCGTAACCCCCGGCCCCATGCCCGCCGCGCGGATCTGCGAAAGAGCGCGTTGCAAGTGCGTGACCGCTTCGACATGCAGCGTAACATAATCCGCCCCCGCATCCCGCAAGGGGGCAATCATCCATTCGGGATGCTCCGCCATGATGTGCACATCCAGCGGAATTTTGACGTGCTTGCGCAACGCAGCCACCATGGTCGGCCCGAAGCTTAGATTGGGCACGAAGCTTCCGTCCATGATGTCGCAATGGATCATGTCCGCTCCGTTTGCCTCCATGCGGGCAACCTCCTCGCCCATTCGCGCAAAATCCGCCGCCAAGATCGACGGTGCAATCTTAACCATACCGATGATCCCACCTTTCCTTACGTTCTAAAAAAATCGCCTCATACCGCTCCAGCCGTCCGATGGAGAGCCTGCCCTCCCGCGCGGCCTCCCGCACCGCGCAGCCCGGCTCCGAGCGGTGGCTACATCCATCAAACCGGCAAAGCCCCTCATAAGGCGCGAATTCCGGATAGTGCTCCTTCAACTCCAACGGATCGACCGTCTCACTTTCCAGCAAACTAAAGCCCGGCGTATCAGCCAGCAACCCGCCACCCGGCAACAGCAACAGCTCACAATGCCGCGTGGTGTGCCTGCCCCGCTCGATCCGGCTAACCGCGCCGGTCTTTAGGTTCATATCTGGCTCCAACGCGTTGATCAGTGATGATTTCCCCACGCCGGATTGCCCGGCGAACGCGGCAATATGCCCGCTGAGCCGTCCGCGCATTTGCGCGACGCCCTCTCCGGAGGATGCGCTCAGCGCGAACACATCATATCCACAGAGTCGGTATTCCTCCACCACATCTGCGGCGGTGGCAAGGTCGGTCTTGTTGATGCAAACCGCAGCGTCTACAGCCGCTTCACTCGCTCCGATGAGCAGCTTATCCAGCAACAAGAGATCGGGGTTGGGCGCGACTGCGGCGATGACAGCGATGATCAGATCGATGTTCGCAAGAGGAGGACGTGCAAGCTCCGATGTTCGCGGCAAAATCTCTTCCAGGTATCCATAGCTTTCCTCCGCGCCTAGCTTCTCAGGGGTAAAGAGAACGCGGTCCCCCACCGTCGGAGTGATTTTGTCCCGCCGAAACCGTCCGCGCGCGCGGCACTCATGCTGTACTGCGCCATCCCATACATAATAAAACCCGCCGACACCGCGCAAAATAACCCCTTCCAACCTGTCACTCCTCTCCAAATACGACAATCCTGCTCTCGTACCAAATCGAATCAACATAAACGGCAATGGTATAGGTTCCCGCCCGTTCTTCCAGCTCCAGCGTTTGTTCGAACAGATTTTCCTTGTCGATCATCGTCGTCTTGCTAAACAGCGAACGCACCTTCCCCGCTTCATCTTGGATGTCCACAGAGATAAAATGCTCCCCCTCCAGCAACGCCAGTTGGATGTCCACCGTTTTTACGAATAGTTGTTCCGGGGCGACGGAAAGATAGATGTCCACGCCCGAGCCTTCAATGGCCTCTGTGTTGGCCTCGGGGGATTGGCGCACAACCCATCCCGGTTCCACCTCCGTAGTCACCTGCTCCCGAGTTTCGCCCAGTTCCAGACCGGAATTGATGATATCCGACATGGCTTCGGCCAGTTGCTTGCCCGATAGATTGGGAACGCGCCGCATCAGGGGAGGATCGCTCACATAAAGGATTACCGTCGAGCCATTTTTCGCCGAAACGCCATCCTCCGGGTCTTGCCGCACCACTTCGCCGCGCGGTCGGTCGCTGTCCGCAAGCAGTTCGATATGCGCGGTCAGGAAAGCAGATTTCAGTGTTTCCGCAGCCAGATCACGCGGCGTGCCAACCAGCCTTGGCACGGGGATGAACTCCGGCCCGAGCGAAACAAGAACCCCTACCAGCGATCCCTTTTCCAGCGGTGTTTCGGCTTCCGGGCTTTGCGAGATCACCAGCCCTACGGCGATCTCATCGGAAAAGGCCCGCTCAACAGAGGAAATGTACTCGTATTCGCGCAAAATCTCTTGCGCCCGATCGACCGCCTCCCCCGTCACCTTGGGAACCAACGGCGCGGGTTCTTCCATCAGAAACGCGACTCCGCGCGCGCCTAACCAAATAAGCCCCGCACAGGCAAGCGCAATCGCCGTCAGTGCCAACACCGCTCCGACAGGAAACCGCTTCTTGCGGCCGCGCCGGTCGATTGGCTCCTCCTCAAAGGTTTGGCTCTCTTCCAGTGCAAAATCGGAAGGCTCAGCTTCCACCGGGAGCTTAACGACCGGAACGCGGCGCGTGAGATCGTTGGGATTGACGACGCGTTCGCATACATAGTCCCCCTCCGGCTCAGTAGCGACGCGCCGCAAATCGGCCATCATCTCGGCGGCAGACTGGTAGCGGTCCCGAATGTCCTTGCGCAGCGCTTTGAGGATGATCTTTGACAACGCGGGCGACACCAGCGGATTGAGCGTCACGGGATCCATAGGCGGCTCCTGTAAATGCCGCAAAGCGAGCATTACGGGGGAATCGCCTGAGAACGGCACGCGCCCTGTAGCCATCTCAAAAAGGACGACGCCCAATGAGTACAAATCCGACGGCTCGGCGGCCACATCGCCACGCGCCTGCTCGGGCGAAAAATAGTGCACGGAACCCATGACAGAGCCGTCCGTCATGGTAAGGGTCATCGACGTGGTGGCGCGGGCGATGCCGAAATCAGCGAGCTTAACGGTCCCCTGGTCGCTGATGATGACGTTTTGCGGCTTGATGTCCCTGTGGATGATGTGCGCGGCGTGCGCGTGCTCGATCGCCGAACATAGCTCGATGCCATAGCGCAAGACGTCCTCCATGGGCAACGCGCCCTGTTTTTGGATCTTTTCCTTTAGCGTATCGCCATGGACATATTCCATGACGATAAAGTCGATGCCATCCTCATGGCCAAGATCATACACCGCCACGATGTTTTCATGCGAAAGCGCCGCGGCCGCCTGCGCTTCGCGCTGAAAGCGGCGCAGAAACTCATCGTCACTGGCAAATTCTTCCTTCAAAATTTTGACCGCGACACGCCGTTCCGTGTTCAAATCCAGCCCACGGTATACATCCGACATGCCGCCCGATCCTATGCGCTGCTCGATCAGATACCGCGCGAGAAATACCTGCCCAATCACACCAAGTCCCCCCTCTCGATGCGTGTGCAGATCAGCGAAATGTTGTCCTCGCCGCCACGGTCAAGGGCCATCCGCAATAGCCCATCCGCCAGTTGCTCAACGCCGACGTCCCTCGCCAGCTCCGTCTCCATCTCTTCATCGGGAATGTGCAGGGTAACGCCATCGGTGCACAAGAGCAACAGGTCATCGGGCTGCATGCCGATGCGCTTTTGATCCACGCGTACCAAGCCGTCGGTACCCAAGGCGCGCGTGACGATATGACGATGCGGATGCACCTCCGCTTGCTCGCGTGTGATGTATCCGCTGCGTACCAGCTCCTCAACGAGAGAATGATCCCGCGTCAGTTTCGATAGCCTTCCGTTGCGGTAAAGATAGGCGCGGCTGTCCCCGATGTGCGCGCAGATCAGGATGTTGCGCCGCAGAATGCACAGCGTCGCGGTGGTTCCCATGCCCTGCAATGCGGCATCGGCACAGGAAGCGTCAAAGATACGCCTGTTGGCTTCCTGCATCAGGGCGTCGATGCTGTCCACATCCAGCCCGGCGATGCCGATACGGCGCGTCTCCTGCTGAATCGTTTCCACCGCCATGGCGCTTGCCGTCGCTCCGCCACGGTGCCCGCCCATTCCATCGGCGACCATCAACAAGCCATATTCCGCAAACAGGCTGTCTTCATTGGCTTCTCTGACATTTCCACGGTGCGTTCGAGTCGCAATGGTCATAGGGTTCACCTCTCTTTATCCTTCCTCCGGCGAATCGGCTTCCTCGCCATCCTCATCCATCTCCCGGAGGTGGCTGCGACGCAACTGCCCGCATGCCCCCTGTACATCGCCTCCGAGCGTCCGCCGCACGGTCGCGGTGATTCCGCCTTCTTCCAGAACGCCCGCGAAGGCATACACTCCCTTTTCGGTGGGCGGCAGAAACTCGGGCCGCTCCTTCACAGGGTTCAACGGAATCAGATTGACGTGGCACATCAGCCCCTTCAATCTTTCCGCCAGCTCCCGCGCGTGCCCCGCACCATCGTTCAGGCCGCGTATCACCGTGTATTCGACGATCATCCTGCGGCCTGTCGCCTGCACATAGCGGCGGCAGGCGGCGAGTACGTCGTCGATGGCATATTTTGCCGCGATGGGGAGGATTTGTTTTCGAATCTCGTCGTTAGGTGCGTGCAGCGAGAGAGAAAGCGTCATATGCAGGCCTTCCCGCGTAAGCCTCTCTATTCCCTCAACCAGCCCACACGTCGAAAGGGAAACATTGCGCGGACTGATGCCCATTCCCTTGGGATGCGCCGCAAGCCGCACAAACCGAAGCGTGTGATCATAATTATCCAGCGGCTCTCCGCTTCCCATCAGCACGATGTTGGTAATGCCGCGTTTGTCGCCGGAAGCGTACTTTGCATTGACCAATGCGGTCATCGCCAGCATTTCGGCGGCCGTAATATCCCGGGCGCGCCCGTCGATGGTGGACGCGCAGAACGCGCACCCCATGCGGCAGCCCACCTGTGTCGAGACGCACAGCGTGTTGCCATGGTGATACCTCAGCAACACCCCTTCTACCACATTGCCGTCGTTCAGGGCAAACAGCATCTTGACCGTGTCGCCATCGGAGGATGCTTCCTCGCGCACGATCTCCGCGGGATAACGCCATGACGCGCCCAAATCCTCCCGCAGCTTCTTTGGCAAATTGGTCATGCCATCAAAACCCACGCCCTTGCTCATCCAAGCGAAGATTTGCTCCGCGCGAAAGGCGCTTTCTCCCCGCCCGGTCAACACTTCGCGCATCTCTTCCGGGAAAAGCCCCATCCAGTCCGTCATTCGTCCCGCACCATGCGCACGATGAAGAAACCATCCGTTCCGTCATGCTGCGGCAGCAACGTCAGCATACCGTCTTGCACCTTTTCCCGAAATACCTCGGGCAAATTTCGAGCGAGTCCGCGCAGGGAAAATTCGGGATTTTCGAAGAGGAATTTCTCCACCACCCTCTGATTCTCTTCAGGAAAGATGGTGCACGTTGAATAGACCAGCGTTCCGCCGGGCTTGACCAACTGTGCGCTGCCGCGCAGAATGTCAAGCTGGGTAGCGGGAAGGGCGTCCAGCTCTTCCTGACGTAACCTTTGACGTATATCCGGCTTACCCAAGATGCCCATGCCCGAGCAAGGCGCGTCCACCAGCACGGCGTCCATCGCGCCGACCAGCGGCGCGGCCGGCTGCCGCGCATCGCCAACACGCGGACGAATGTTATCAAGGCCCAGTCTCTTTGCGCCCGCTTCGATCAGCCGTACGCGGTGGTCATGCACGTCCATCGCATGCACACGGCCCGATCCGCGCATGGCGAGCGCCATCGCGAAGCTCTTGCCACCCGGCGCAGCACAGGCGTCAAAGACCTGCATGCCACCCCTGACACCCACCGCCATCGCCGCGAGCATTGAGGCCTCTCCCTGAATGATGAACAAACCCTGACGGAACGCATCGGTGTCGGCCAAGCCGCCCCCCTGCACCCGCAACGCGCCGGGAATCAGCCCCTGTTCCACCGCGAAGCCCTCCTCGCGCAGGGCACCGGCTAACGCGTCGGGATTCGTACGCTGCGTGTTGACCTGTATCGACACAAAATGCCCCGAGTCTGTATGCTTCAGGAACGCGGTGGCTTCTTCCTCACCTATCGCGCCAATCAGCCGCCGAATCAACCACGGAGGCGTCGAGCTCTCCAAGGAAAGCCTGGTCATCGGATCCTCCGGCCAGACGAATTGCTCCTTGTCCCGCGCAACCCTGCGCAGCACCGCGTTGACGAGCGGACATAATGGTTCACGGCCCATATCGCGCGACAACGTCACGGCCTCACCGCACGCCGCGTAATCGGGGATTTCCATATAGAAGATCTGATAAACTGCCATCTTCAGGTTTTCGCGTGTTACGACATCGTCGCTCGGCTTGTCCATCGATTTGGACAAAATGAACTCAAGCGCGGACTGCTTTTCCAAAACACCATAAAACAACGCAGTCGCGAGCCTTCGGTCGTCCGGCCGAATTCCCCTTGCCTCGCGCAGATGCTTGTCCAGCGCGAGGGTGGAATAGGCTCCATCTGAAGCGACGTCGATCAGCGCGCTCAAGGCAAGCTTGCGTGAGACAGTCGGCGGCCTGTGCACGATTTCTTTTTTGGGCGTCGCCGGTTGTCTTCTCTGCGGCCTCCCCTGCGGGGTTCCAAAGGGCTTCCCTTGCGGGCGTCCGTTTGGTCCTCCCTGCGGATGTCCGTTTGCCCCGCCTTGCGGTCTTCCCTGTGGCCTCTTGGGCGGCCCTCCCTGTGGTCCCTTTTGCATCACTTGCCACCTCCCAATGTCTGTCCTTCGGCCAAGGGATGTCCGCGAAGCCAGCTCCTTGCGTCCATCTTAGCCTTACCTGCCGCCTGTAATGTGACGATCTCCAGCGCGCCTTCCCCGCAGGCAACGACCATGCCCGCCTTCGGATCCGCACATAGCAATTGTCCCGGCTTTCCCTTCCCCTCTACAGGAAGCGTTTCCCATACCTTCAGCGGCGCGCCTTCCACCGATGTATGCGCGCCCGGCGCGGGATTGACGCCCCGCACGAGGCAATCGACCGCCTTTGCGGGCATTTCCCAGTCAATCCGGCCCGTGTCCTTGGTCAGCATCGGATGGTGCGAGGACGCTTCGTAATCCTGCGGCATGCGCGGTGCAACGCCGGATTCGATGTCGCGCAGGGTACGGACGATCAATTCTGCCCCGAGGACGGACAGCCTTTGCGTCAATTCCCCCGCCGTCTCCCTTGCGCCGATCTCCGTGCGCTCGGCGTAGATCATGTCCCCCGTATCGATGCCCGCGTCGGTATACATGGTGGTGACGCCTGTCTCCCGCTCGCCGTTGATGATGCACCAATTGATGGGCGCGGGGCCGCGATAGCCGGGCAACAACGAAGCATGCACATTCACCGTGCCAAGCGGCGGCACGGCAAGCAATACCTTCGAAAGGATCTGCCCAAAGGCAGCCGTTACCACCAAATCCGCCCGCATCGCACGCAGGGCATCGATGCCCTCTT
>JGI994J12354_10005227_pt1 | contig 11257 bp, 10 predicted proteins | sample IntmicLarv3ML3BL_FD_12354 | JGI IMG/M metagenome (IMG submission 12354) | reverse complement strand
GATTTGCCGCCTCCTCCGCATCCCACCGGCCTCCGACGCCGTCCAGATTCCACTCAGAATCCGAATCTGATGCTTTCTCCTCCGCATTCTGCGCGGCCTCGAGCGCCGCCTGCTCCTTTTCGGCATATAGCGCCTCTATTTCCGCCGCATCATACGCGTTGCCGCAATAATCGCACTCCAGCTTTCCGCTGGCCCCCACAAAGTGCAGGGGACCTGTGCAGGCCGGGCACTGATAGTTGGTAACTTGCGTTGCCATTTGAGTTCCTCCCAAGGCTTGGTGTGTCGCCCGCGCAAACCACGCTTGCGGTTCGCGCGGGCCTGATTAAAGGTTCGGCCGTGGTTATTACTATTCTTCTTTCTCGAAAGTCAGGAACATATCCTCTTCGAACTCAACGACCATAAGGCCGTCTGCCAGAGTTCCCGCAACCGTGGCCGAGCTGTCTTTGAACTCAAATTCCTCGCCGTCGAGCGTCCATGTGATGTTATACGAATCGCTGCCCTGATTGAGCTTGCCCTTGCCGTTTGATTTCAGCTCAATGGTGATATCTCCGTCGACGCCCAAATCATCAATGCCCATCGTTATGCCCATATACTCGGCCTCGACGCAGATATAGGTTCCGAGGTTTGGGTCGTCGCTGTCTCCCCCGCCTCCACAGGCCGCGAGGGGGATCATAATCATAATCGCAAGCAGAACCATCAATGTCTTTTTCATAATTTTCTCCATTCTTTATTTTTGCGCGGCTCATTTATTTTACTGATCCTCCGCAATATTCGCAGCAGCCGCTCGCGTCCGGCATCGTGGTCGCCCCGCAGTGCGGGCAGGTCACGGCGGCCTTCGGCGCGGCCTCGCGGCGAACCTCCTGACGCACCTGAGTGAGGGCTGTTTTGATTTCCCTCGACTGTCTGTCCGCCTCGCGGTATTCGACCGAGCCCTTATCCTCTATGCGCGAGGAGTTGACTTTAAACGAGATTTGGCTGAACCACGGGGAGTTGATGTGAATCGTGATGTGGAAATCATAATCGATGTCATAGCGGGGCGGATTGTAGCTTATCTCCTTCCCATCGCGGTCCTTGCGCTTCAGCTCCGTCCGGCTCTCCTTGATCTCGGTCTCGCAGCCTGTGACCTGAGAGAACTCCATGATGTCGGGGTTCGCCTCCTGCCAGCGGCTCGCCGAGGTCACGATGAAGCGGCGGGCGTCCTCGTCGAGCATAACCTTCATTGTGCCGCTGCCCAATGTGCGCGTCACGTTGAGGCTCGCAAGGCTCGCGCGGTTCGCCTCGCGGTAGGCCAAATGCTCCTTTATATCGGCGATGCTCGTGCGGCGCCTGTCCGTCATGAACGGAGAGAGCAGGGCTGCGCAGTTTTTGCACATATTACCGTCGTCCAGCTTTCGGTTGCCGAGAAGTCCTATTTTATCTCCGCAGATGTCGCAGAATTTTTTATCAAATAATCCCACAAACATTCTCCTTTCTTTTTATGATGGCGAAACCGTGATTTCGGGTCAGCTACTTTATGTCACCGTCGTCAAAGGGGTCTCCGCACTCGGGACAGAACTTCGGCGGATGCGCGGTGTCTTCAGGCTCCCAGCCGCACTTGTCGCACTTATACTGAGGCACTCCCGCCGGCTTCGGTGTTCCGCATTCGGCGCAGAATTTACCCTTGTTGACAGCGCCGCAGGAGCAGGTCCAGCCATCGGCAGCCGGGGGCGGCATCGGGCTTCCGCAGGAGGTGCAGAATTTCCCGGCATTTCCCGCCTGTCCGCAGGAGCAGGTCCAACCCGCGGGAGCGGGAGCTGCCGGAACGGGGACCGCAGGCACCGCGGGTGCGGGAGGCGCGGCCTGCTGCGCCGGCTGCTGCGGCTGTTGCTGCTGGCCCATCTGGAAGAGGTTCTGCGCATTCATTCCGCCCGCGTTTCCGGCCATGCCCATGCCCATGAAGGCCATCGCCGGACCGGCGCTCTCGTTGGCCGCCGCGCTCTGCATCGCCGCCGCCTGTGCGCCGACAAGGTGCGCCGCCGCCATGGTGGGATTGCGGAAGGTCGCGTTGCGCTGGAGCTCCTTTATCATCTGCTCGTCTTCCTCGCTGGCCTTCACGCTGGAAACACCGAAAGAGACAATCTCAATACCGCGCAGATCGCGCCATTTGCCCGAGAGAACATCATTGAGCGCATCTGCAAGCTCCATCGTGTGTCCCGGCAGGGCGGAATATCTGATGCCCATTTCGGATATCCTCGCGAAAGCGGGCTGGAGCGCCGTCATAAGCTCGGTTTTGAGCTGGCCGTCCAGTTCTCCGCGGCCATAGGCCTCCGGCACATTGCCCATGATGTTCGTATAGAACAGGACGGGGTTTGTGACCCTGTAGCTGTATTCTCCGAAGCAGCGGATGGCGATGTCAATATCAAGGCCGATGTTATTGTCAACAACGCGGAACGGAACAGGGCTCGGGGTGCCGTATTTGTTGCCTATGAGCTCCCTTGTGTTTATGTAGTAAACGCGCTGGTCTTTCGGAGCCTCTCCGCCGAAGGTAAAACGTTTTCCGATGTTCTTGAGAGACGCGACTATGCTCTCTCCGAGATCTCCGGCAAAAATGGAGGGTTCTGTCGACATGTCGTAGGTATATTCGCCCGGCTCGGCGCAGACATCCACGACCTTGCCCTGCTCGACGATCATCATGCACTGCCCGGTCGCAACCGCGATGACCGAGCCGTTTGAGATGATGTTGTCGACGCCCTTTGTGTTGGACGAACGGCCCGAGGTGCGCTTCTCTCCCTTGACGCCCAGGACGTCCACGGGAATCGCGTCGCAGTAGAAGTATTCCTTCCATTGATCCGCCAGAACTCCTCCCGCCGCACCCATGATAGCTTTAATTAAGCCCATGCTTTATTCTCCTCTCGATTAATATGTTTATGGCCTTCATTTATCACATAGATAAAAATTTTGTTGCGAGGTATTCCATACTGGTGTCATAAAAAACAAATTCGTCAATACGACGTTCCCTCTTCGCGGCAACCACACGGCTTATGCAGTCCCTGTCCTGCTCGGAGCACATGAGTATCAGCTTACATCCGGGTGTTTCCTCCCGCAGGAGGCCGCAAAGCTCAAGACATCTCTCAGCATCATATTCTCCGTCCTGCACGACCTCTATGAGAGCCGCGCGCGCGCTTCGACTCTTTATGGCCACGGCGGCGTTCGCGTAATCCGGTTCGTAGTGCATTTGCAGTTCGGGCCGCTCTCCGAGCATCCGCATGAGCCCCTGCGCCATAGACTTCCGCCGCATTATCAAAACAACTGCCTGCATGATTGCATTCCTCCTTCCAGGTCAGGCAACAGGCGGATTTTCCATTGCGACAATTTCAGATGCTTTCATTATACAGCAAACACGTCATTCGCGCACTATCCCCGGCGGGTAGTTTTAATCAAATTTTTGTCAATTTTATCGTTCAACGCGTTTTTTGCATTGTCATCAGGGCTGTGATGAAACTAAGCATTTTTGTGTTGGCTTCGCGCTCTTTATACTGTCCTTGCGAGCGGAGCGAAGCAATCCAGAAGCGCGGTAAAGGAGGGGATTTTTCTGGATTGCTTCGTCGCTATCGCTCCTCGCAATGACGAAGATTGACGCCCGCGATGGCGAAGAGATGTCCCTATCGACGGAAAAATAACATCTAGAGCGTGTTCATACTATCCGGATTGCCCGAATATCGAGCGGATTTTCCGTCAAACAAGGCGGCAATCCGCAGGAATACTTGCGTATTTCAAGGATTGCCAACGCAGTTTGGCGGAAAATCCGCCGTTAGACAGGCGATGAGCGGTAGTGTGAACACACTCTAATACAGCGGATTTATCCAGCCGTTGCTTATCATGTGGAACGCGAGCTCGACCGTTTTCGAAAAACCTGTTTTCGCGAGCATGTTCGCCTTATGGTATTTCACCGTGTTTTCGCTGATGAAGAGCTCCTCGGCGATCTCGCGGCTCGTCATGTGGCGGCACAGAAGCCTGAGCACCTCCATCTCTCGGGCAGTCAGGGGCGCTTCCCCCTCCGGCACGGGAACGGCCTTGGGCTCCGGGAAATAGCTCTCCCCCGCGAGGACGTCCTTCGCCACCTCTATAAAAAAGCCTAGGCTGCGGCTCTTGTAGACAAAGGCGTGCGCCCCCGCCTCCCGCGCACGCGGAGCATATGATATCTCGTCAAAGGCCGTCATGACAATGACCTTGATATCGGGATAGCTCTCGCAGATGAGGCGCGTCGCCTCCAGGCCCGAGGCCCCGTTCTCAGTACAGACATCCATCATGACGAGGTCGGGGCAAAGCCGCGCGCAATACGCCGTCGCGAAAGCCGCGCTGGATATCCCGCCGACCACCTCGAAGCCCTCGATATCCTCGAAGGCCGCCGTCAGTGAGTCGCGCATTGATTCATGGTCGTCAACGATCAGGATTTTCGTCATATATCTTCCTCATACTTTATACTTGTGCTACAATAGCCACAAAACAATAATAGGAGCTATAAAATGGAACTATGGGATCTCTATGACGGCGAGCGCCGCCCGCTGGGCCGCACGCACCGCCGCGGCGATGAAATGTATCCCGGCGAATGTCACGTTGTGGTCGGAATCTGGGTCGTAAACAACAAGAAAGAAATACTTGCCACGCTGCGCTCCCCCGACAAGGAAACATTCCCCGACAAGTGGGAAAACACGGAAGGCTCCGTTCTCGCTGGAGAAACCAGCATGGAGGGCGCTGTCCGTGAGCTGCATGAAGAAACGGGAATCATCGCCTCCGAGCGCGAACTAATCCCTCTGGGAGCTCTTAAGGAAGAGTTCGCCTTCATCGACATCTATCTTCTGCGCCGCGACATTTCCATTTCCGAGCTGACGATGCAGGAGGGCGAGACCGTCGCCGCAAAATGGGTAACATTGGAGCAATTGGAGGAAATGGCCGCCGACGGCTCGCTCGCCGCGCCCGTCGCCCGTCGCTTCGCGCTGTTCAAAGACAAAATCATGGCAAATCTATAGGGATTTTCAAATCGCTCCCCGGGGCAGGGAGCCTCGCAGGATGAAGCGCGGCTCCGTCTGCACATGGAGGAATCCGGCGGCCTGTGTGAGGCGGCGGCGCATATCCCCAAGCCCGCAGCCCTCGGTTATCCCGTCCTCCGGCGAAAGGCCGTTGTTCGCGATCTCCAGCGTCCAGTTGGCGTCGTCTCCGCCGCAGGTGATCGTTATCTCGGTCGAGAACCCGTGCCGCACGGCATTTGTGACGCCCTCTCTTATGACATTCATGAAAACCGCCGCCGCGCTTCGGGATTCGGGCAATTCCCCGACAAGCCTTATCTCCACGCCCATGGAGCTGAAAATCTCCGTGAGCATCGCCAACTCCCGCCGGACGCCGTCGTCGTTCGGCGGCTTTTTCAATTCGTCCGGCAGACCGTTTTTGAAAATGTCAAGGAGCTCAATATCGGGTAACCGGCGCTCACGAAGCGCGCGTACCAACAGGGCAACGCGCTGGCCGAAAACATCGTGGATGCGGCTCTTCGCCCGAAGTGCCTCCTCTTTTCGGCAGATATCCTTGATGTTTTCAATCGCCTCCCGCAGCTCTCCCGCCCGCTTTTCCAGGGCGGCGTTCTGCTTCCGCAGCTCGATGGCCGCCGCCCATTGCAGTGTCACGTCGGCGGCGGATATCTGACTGTATTGTCGGTTACCGATCATTATGGGAGTGTCCTTGAACATCCAGGCGGAGCCGTCAGGCAGGCGAAAAACCATCCGGCCGTCAAGCTCTGTCCGGTCGCACCCCTCGGGAATGCTCCCCGACAGCAACAATTCGCGGAAATGGTTCGCGTTTCTCTGCACGCCGCCCGTCAGCTCTGCCATAAGGCGCTGCATGCGGCGGTTCGTGAGGCGGATATGCCCGTCCCGCGTGCAGAACAGAACACCCGAGTGCAGGGCGTCTATCGCCTCCTTGACGGAAAATGCCGAAATACTCGTCCGCAGCTCCCTCAGGCGCAGAGCACGTATCCAAATCCCGCGCAGCGTCCAAAAAACGAGCGCCAGAGTGAACGCGGGCGGAAACCAAATCCCTCCGAGCCGTTCCACAAACGGCATAGTGAGCGCCGCGCCCAGCACAGCCGCCAGCGGATGCAGAGACCGCCCGAGCACACACACCGCCGACGCCGAAATCGCAACAAGGACAAAAACCGCTCGGCGACCGGTGATATATCCCGCCGGAAACAGTAAATCGCCCGGCGCAGCCATGCACACCCAGCTCATCATCAGAGCGAGCAAAATGCTCTGAGCCAGCACCGTGAGCTCCAAAACATTCTCCGCGCGTCGGAGCCTGCTCTTACCATAACGGTAATGCCCCGCGAGCAGGGAGAAGGACTGTATTGCCGCACAACAGATGGCCAGTATCGAAAGGGATATACGCGCTCCCGCGCCGAGGAAGCAGAGCTCTGTCATGAGGCCCTCCTCTCCGGGAAAGCGAGCGTTATTCCCTCTGTCTCGTCGAGGTCCTTATAGGACATCTCGCCCCCCTCGGCCGGGAGCGCGGCCAGGAAGCCTCCGTCGGGACAAAAACCGGCCATACGCACCTCGGGCAGCAAGCTCATCGAAACGCTCCCGTCCCCATCCGACAGGGCCGCGAGCAGGGTGCGGCAGTTCTCCCGCGCCGCCCACTCCAGAGCGGTGTATAAGAACTCATAGAACAGAGCCGCCTGTCCCGCCGTGATATCGCAGCGGAGTTTCGCCGCGATATGCAGCTTCACTCCCGCAAAGGCGGCAAATTCGACAAGCTCCTCCATGAAAATGACGAACTCGTCGGACGGCATGCTCTCCGCCTCCCTCCGGCGGAAAAACAAGCTGCAATGCCGCTTTATGTAGCAGAGCAGGAGCGTTATTCTCGCCACCTGAAGCTCCCCGTCTCCACTGTCCGCCAGCTCTCCTATCCATTGGGAAAGGCGAACTGTCTTTACCTCGATTTCCGCTTCCAGCTCGGAAAACAGCGCCGTTCGGGCTTCGATGAAGACCAGCTTGCTTTTGACCTGCTCCTCCGCCTCAAGCATGGCGTTTGTCGCCCTCAGCTTGGAAATGGATTCCTCGATCTCACGGCGCAATTGATTTATGCGGCTGATGTCCTCGCGCCAGACAGCCGCGCCTCCCGTCACGGGGTCGGAGCGGATGAGGGTGTCATCGTCCAACAGCAGGGGCACCTCCCCCGCGGAAATCCGCGCCCACAGCTCCGGTGTCAGTGGCTCGGCATGTGTGGACGACAGCGCCGCCTCCCCTGCGTGGTTCACGATCTGCATTCCCAGCTTGGATGCCGCAAAAAGCTTTTCATACCCGGTGTTGACGGGAATCAGGCCCACGCGGACGCAGGCCTCAATGAAAATCAGCGTAACCGCGCAGACAGTAATGGCCATATCACTCTCCACGACCGGAGGCACGCGCAGAATGTAGCCCACGCAATAGAGGCCGAGCAGGACGCAGAGGCCCGCCGGAAGAAAGAATCCCACCCTGCGCGGACTTTTCCAGCTCTTCCTCAGCAGCATCGCAAATGCGGCAAATGCCTCGGCAAAAACAACCGCCAGCGTCATATAATAAACCGGCCCGTAAGTGTAGTCAGTCTCAGCGTTCGCAAGGCTCAAATCCATATCAAATGCCATCATGTGCAGGTCGTTTGTGAAAACCAGCAGCAGCAAAACGCCGTTCACGGCAACGCAGACGCGCCACCACTTCGGCGACGGCAGCAGTTCCTCCGACTTGTCACTCACCCAGGCCAGCCACAGCAGAGNCAGGACAATCCCGAGCTGAAAAACATAGTATCCATACCAGCAATAGCGGCTCAATGTCCCAAAAGGCAACTGCCATTTCAGGGCGCGCAGCAAGACCCATCCCACTATGCAAATGCTTGTGAACACGGCGGCGCGCCGAACCTTTTTCTGCATGACGCGCCGGATCACCTGCGCCGTCCACATGATGACAAGCAATATGAACGCCAGCGCCATGAGGTAGTGCTCGCGGCCGTCCGCTGTTGAGTATCGGCGGGCTTGGAACACTTCCCGCCTGAGCATACGCGTTGCCCCGGCAACGGCGCTATTAAAGCGTCCGGGCTCAGGGCGCGCGGCTGTTGAGTACGCCTCCCGCGCGGGATATCCCTCCGGGGACACGCCGTCCACGGGACGAAGCCCCGCTGAGAAAACTGCCGCCCCGGCATCGCCCGAAAACTCGAGGGGTTGGGGAGATAGCAGCCCTTTTTCAAAAACAAAAGTGCCCTCCTCGGGAACGATTATTTCCATTCGCCGTCCAAGCTCATGCATAGCTGCGGCCTGATAGTCAAAGCATATGAGAATCGGGGCCTCCAGGCCGTATGCCAGCCGCCCCGCATCGCGCAGCGCGCTCAAAAGCTCCGTCGCCCCCGACGGAGTATATTCTTCGCCCTCAAGCCCATATGACATCGCCGCCATATGGATTTGGGCGTCCCCCTCCGCCATTCCGACCGATGCGCCCGCAAGGAGCAGGTCACGCCAGCCGCGTATATCCGCATCGGTGCGGTCTCTGTCCACCGCGATTACCGATGCCGCCAGGTATTGCGGATACCAATAACACTCCGCACCCGTTTCGAGAGCCTGCACCGCCAGCGTGTCGAATGCCTCGACCGCCAGCCCTTTTCCAAGGCCGGACAGCGCCCCGAGGTTCTGCCGCGAAACCGAAAATTCCGGCAGTATCTCCGAAACGACGTCCGCATATGCCTGATACTCGCCCGCCTCGCAGATAATCTCCGCTGCCACGGCACGTGCCCCGCATCCGAAAATCGAAGCCAGCATAATGAGCAGCAAAACGGCGGACACACATCTCCTGGCCGCAGACATATATCCACCCCCAATCAATAGCATCTACGTGCCATTATAGCAGATTTCCGCCCATACTCCAACACACAATTAACATATTCGTTTAAAATAACTGTTCCGGTCCATAAAGTTACTCTTTTAATACTGGCGCAAATACGTTATAATAAAATTGATATAGCAATTATGACGATTTTTTCGGGAATTACGAAAAATTTTGAAATACTAGAGCGTGTTCACACTCTAAATATCACAGATTGGAGATGATGTAAAAGGCATGAAATATATCCTTCTGATAGGCGACGGAATGGCGGAGAATCCGCTTGAGGCGCTCGGGGGGCTAACCCCTCTTGAGAAGGCCTCAATTCCCGCGATTGATTCACTCGCGAAACGCGGAGTCCTCGGGAGCGTAAAGACCGTTCCTAACGGCTTTGAGCCGGGCAGCGACACCGCGATAATGTCCATTTTCGGGTGCACACCGCTTAAATACTATTCAGGCCGCGCGCCGCTCGAGCTGGCGGCGATGGACATATTCCTCGAACCGGGAGACAGCGCCATGCGCTGCAACAATGTCGCGCTCTCCGAGGGCGGCTCCTTCGAAAAACGGACTATCCTGAGCCATTCCGGCGGCGGAATTCCGGGCTCCGACGGCCGCGCTCTCGCGGAATATCTCTTCGGCCACCCTGATTTTAAGGCGATGTCGGACGAGCTCGGGCTTGAAATCAAGCTGACCTCCTCATACCGCCACCTCGTCATCGCCCACGGCGTCGACCTCGGCGGAACACATTTCTCGCCGCCGCACGACCATCTGGACGAGACGGTTCTGGACAACCTCCCCTCCGGCACCCCCGTGGCCGCAAAGCTCTCTGTACTGCTCGAAAAAGCGGTTGAGCTCCTCGAAAACCACCCCATTAACGCGGCGCGCCGCGCCGATGGGAAACTGCCCGCGAACGCAGCCTGGTTCTGGGCCGCGGGAACCGCCGCCGCCCTGCCTAGCTTCCACGGGCAATACAATAAAACAGGCTCCGTCATATCCGCAGTCGGCCTCGTTCAGGGCATAGCGAAGCTCGCCGGCCTCGATGTGATAATCGTTGACGGCGCAACAGGCGAATTGGAAACCAATTACGAGGGCAAGGTCGAGGCGGCGCTCACCGCCGCGAAAACCCGGGACTTCGTCGCCCTCCATGTCGAGGCGCCGGACGAATGCTCCCACGCCGGGGACGTCCCCGGAAAGCTTCAGGCCATCGAGTGGTTCGACAGCCGCGTCGTTGCGCCCGTCATAAACGGCCTTGAGGCCACGGGCGAGGACTTCCGGGTATTGATACTCGCCGATCACAAAACACTCTGCGTGGAGCGCACACACGACGGCGACCCCGTCCCTTTCATAATATACGACAGCAGAAAGGATACAAACGCGGGTCTGCCCTATACAGAAAAAAACGGAGAAGCCGGAATCTATATCGACGACGGCTCCTCGTTAATGGGAATGCTTTTTGAACAATGAATAACATCCATGCCACAGCATATGCAAAACTGAATATATCGCTCGACGTCCTCGGGCGGCGCGACGACGGCTACCACGAAATGCGCATGATAATGCAGTCAGCGACGTTGACGGACGATATTGAGATAAAGCTCACGCGGGACGCGCGCTTCACGGTGCAGTCCAACCTGCGTTACCTGCCACGGGACGGACGGAACATCGCCGCCGCCGCCGCAAAGCTCTTTTTTGAGCGCGTCGGCGAGCGGGAGCTTGGCGCGGAGGTGACTCTTACGAAGAGAATCCCCATCTGCGCGGGGCTCGGCGGGGGCTCAAGTGACGCCGCCGCTGTCTTGCTCGCTCTGAATGAGCACATGGGCAGCCCCCTTTCAACAGAGGCGCTCATGGCCCTCGGCGGAGAGCTTGGCTCGGACGTGCCGTTCTGCGTCATGGGCGGGACTGCCCTCGCGACGGGACGCGGGGAGGAACTGACGCCCCTGCCTCCCATGCCGACCTGCCATGTGCTGATTGTCAAGCCGCCGTTCCCCATCTCGACACCGAAGCTCTTCGCGGAGCTGGACGGCAAGGAGACAAAGCGCCGCCCCGACACAGACGGCATAATCGCCGCCCTCGGGCGCGGAGACGCCGCCGGGGTCGCCAGACGGATGTACAATGTATTTGAGGACGTCCTGCCGCCTAACTGCGGCGAGATACACGTGATTCGAAACAAGCTGGTTCAGGCGGGCGCTCTCGGGGCCTGCATGTCCGGCACCGGCTCGGCCGTTTTCGGGCTGTTCATGGACCGGGGTGAGGCCGAGGCCGCGCTCCGCGAGCTGCGCTGTGACTACAGGCAATGCCATCTTGTTGAGACAATAAACTAATAATCAAAAAATTCGCCCCCGCCGCAGTTTCGATTGCGGCGGGGGCGTTGTTTGTTTTGTCAGCGG
>JGI994J12354_10005225_pt1 | contig 11259 bp, 10 predicted proteins | sample IntmicLarv3ML3BL_FD_12354 | JGI IMG/M metagenome (IMG submission 12354) | reverse complement strand
TCGTAACGACTTGTCCGCTTTGTCTTCGTAATTTAAGAGACGCCGACGGCGATGTTCCTGTTATTGATATTGTTGAATTGGTTTCAATGGCGATGGAATAAAAAATCAAAAACAGTAAGAAAAACGAAAAACAGATAAAAACGAAAGATTTCAAAAAATCAAATAAAAGAAGATTTCAAAATTTGAATCTTCTTTCATTTTTTTAAATGAATTATTTTTTATTTCTTTGATATATTACAAAACCTGCAACGCCCAACACAATCAAAGCCGCCAATCCAATCATTAAAATCAATGAATTGTTGTTTTCTTTTTGTTCTTCATTTGAAGTCGGCGGTTGAGTTTGTTCTTGCTGTTCCGGTTGGTTTTGCGGAACATTTTGCTGAACTTCGTTCTGTGTTTGTTCTTGCGGTTGGTTTGTGTTTTGAGCCGGTGTTTGCGGAATTATTCTGTTGCTGTCAACAATTGTCGCGCTGCCTGTTCCCGATCCCGAGCTTCTTTTTAATAACGGATCTGCCCATACGCTTAATCCCGGATTATCAGGCAACTGCAAGGTTCTTAACGGGTTATTTCTGCAATCCAGTGTAATTAAATTTGTTAATCCTGTTACATCCAGTGTTGTTAATTGATTGTCGTTGCAATACAACTCTTGTAACGAGGTCAGTCCCGTTAAATCTAGGGTTGTTAATTGATTGTCGTAACAATACAACCAGTATAAAGAGGTCAGTCCCGTTAAATCTAGGGTTGTTAATTGATTGTCGTAACAATACAACTCTTGTAACGAGGTCAGTCCCGTTAAATCTAGGGTTGTTAATTCATTATTGTAACAACCCAAATATTGTAAAGAGGTCAGTCCCGTTAAATCCAGATTGCCTGTCAGGCTTTTATTGGACAGGTCTAATTCAACAATGTATTCATCATTTGTATCCCAAATAACAAAATTCCAATTACTGATATCGTCTTTGGCATATCCTGTTAATCCGTTGTTCTCAATAATGTCATTGATTACGGCGACATTTCCCGGGTCCGGACTCGCATTTGACATCGGCATTGCAACAATAAATAACATTAAAATGAGTAATGTCAGCAAACTTTTTTTTCCAATGCGGGAAAAAATTCCGGTCGTATTTAATAAATCAAAAGAAGATTTTTTAGTGGGGGGGGGTGGCGACTGCCGCCGATTTCTGTGTTCTTTTCAAATATGTTTTCATATTTTTTCCTCCACAATTATTTATCATAATTATGTTCCGGTTTATAATGAGTGTGCCGATTCTATATATAATCTTATACAATTGTTTTATTTTTGAAGCAATCTGTAATCGCTTTGAATAAAAATAAAAAACGAGCAAAAAACAAAAAAAACAGAAATGAAAAGTAAATAAAAAAAAGGAATTTAAAAGAAACGCCTTAAAGGTGTTTCTTTAAGAAATTTCGAATGGCTTCTGAATTTGACCAGCCGGCATCCAAATCGGCAATAACTTCTTCAATATTTTCGCATTCTTTGACGATTTTTTCTGCTGCTTTTTGGTCTTGAGACGTTTCTGCCAGCAAAACAATTCCGGATAACGGATTTCTGATGTTGTCCGCCATAATCGCAAATTGCTCGATATTGCTTTCCAATTGTTCGTATGAACGGCGCAAAAATTCTTCGTTTTTCTTTGTTTCCGTAATATCAATTGCCAAGAAAACATAACCGGTAATCCGGTTTCTTTCATTTCGAATTGCGTTTGAAAATAATTGCCAATACGTGTTTTTAAAACTTTTCAGTTCAACCGTAATCTCTTTTTTCTCTATAAATTCAGCATACATCGGCTCAATCATTTCAATCGGAAACAATTGCTTTGCCAAATCGAATATAGATTTATTAACGACATCCGCTTCGCTCAATCCGCTTCTTCGATACAAAGAGCGGCTGACCCATTTTACTTTATGATTTTCATTAATGTAAATAACAATTTCAGGAACGAAATCCAAAATCATATTTTTTTCAATCGTTGTCTGCTTCGAAACACCCTTTTCTTTTCGAATTTGACGAATCAATATCGAAAGCGAAAGACCGAAAATCAAACAAATCAGCAAAATCACAGCATATATGAAATAAATATGATCGTCTGTCAGCGGCTCAAACAAAAAGCCCAGCGTTTCAACAACGCGTCCCGTTCCCAAATCAGCGGCAAAATATGCCGAAATCATTTCAGCGGCAATAAACAAGACGCCGACCATGACGGATAAAATAATAACTTTGTATTCTAATTTCATTTAAATACACGATTTTTATAGTTTTATTTTTTAATGTGCTGTATATATTTAATCTTTCAGATTTGTAAATTATTCAATAATAATTTTTAGAAGGAATCAAACACTCTTCACGATTCCCGATCAAATCTTTTCGACCGACCGCTTCCAATGCGTTTTGAATCGTTTCCCGATTATCCGGATTTTTGAATTGAAGCAGCGAACGCTGCATTTTCTTCTCCGTTCGCGTCACAGCGACATATATTTTTTCCATTGTCAGCGGATTCAATCCCGTATGGAACATACAAGTCGAAATCGTCATCGGTGTCGGCGTAAAATCTTGGACTTGCTCCGTGTAGCGATTGTTGTCTCGAATATATTCCGCCATTTCAATCGCGTTTTCAAGCGTGCATCCCGGATGCCCCGATATTTGAAAAGTAACTAAAAACTGTTTCAATCCAAGGTCTTTGTTAATTTCCTTAAATTTCTTTTCAAACGTCTCAAACGATTCCCGATTCGGCTTTTTCATTGCAGCCGTCACATTATCGCAAAAATGTTCCGGAGCGACTTTTAATTGTCCGCCGATATGGTATTTACAAAGCGTTTCCAAATAACCGTCATCTTGAATCGCCAAATCAAATCGAACACCGTATCCCGTCAGCACTTTTCGGACGCCCTCCGTTTCTCTCAGCGTTTTCAAAAGCGCCAGCAATCGATCATGAGTCGATTGAAGCGACGGGCATTTCGTCGGCACCAAACAGTTTTTATGTGTGCAGGCGCCGTTTTTGTCCCAGTTTGAACACGTCATTCCATACATATTCGCGCTCGGTCCGCCGATTCCGTTAATAATTCCGTTGAAATCAGCGGCTGAAATCAGCTTTTCAGCTTCTTCCAATATTGATTTTTCACTGCGGTTGCTGATTGCGCGTCCCTGATGCTGCGTAATTGCGCAAAATGAACAGCCGCCGAAACAGCCGCGGTGACTCGTAATTGAATTTTTGACAACTTCAAGTCCGGGAACGCCTTCTGTATAAGACGGATGTTCCAGCCGCAAATACGGAAGCCCGTAAACTTCGTCCATTTCACTTTCCGTTAAGCCTCTCATCGGCGGATTTTGAATAATAATTGTTTTCGGATGAGGCTGAACCAATTTCTTTCCTGAAATCGGATTTTGATTGTCGTAAATCACTTTAAAAGCGCGCGCGTATTGTTCTTTATTTTGAGAAACATCATTAAAATCCGGCAATTCAATATAAGAATCAGAATCAAGAGATTGCGCGTATTCCGAATCTCGTCCTTCTTTGATATTTTTCCACTCTCGAACCGGCATTTTCCAAACCGTTCCGGGAATGTCTCTGATGGCTGATATTTTCTCTCCGTCATTCATCCGCGCTGCAATTTCTTTCATTTGAAGCTCGCCCATGCCGTAAACAATCAAATCAACCGGCGCATCCGCTAAAACAGATTGGCGAACATCATTTGACAAATAATCAAATTCGGCGAAACGTCTGAGAGACGCTTCAATTCCGCCGGCAATAATCGGAACATCCGGATACGCTTGGCGAATTCGATTTGAATAAGCAATCACGGCGCGGTCGGGTCGAAGTCCCGGATTTCCGCCGGGAGAATACATATCGCTGTCGCGCTTATACAAAAGCGGCGTATAATTATTTACAAGAGAATCAGCATTGCCTGCGCTCACTGAAAAGAAAAGTCTCGGTTTTCCGAGTGCTTCAAAAGCGGTTTTGTCAGTCCAATCCGGCTGCGCAATAATTCCTATACGAAATCCCGCATGCTCTAAAACGCGTCCGATGATTGCGGTTCCAAATCCCGAATGATCAACGTAAGCGTCACCGGTGACAAGAATTATGTCTAATTCGGTCCAGCCTTTTTTTTCGGCTTCTTCCAAACTCATCGGTAAAAAATCGCCGGCTTTTTTTAATGATTCCTGCCGGCGTTTTTCAAAAAAATGGTTCACCTTTTTGTCCGATTTTCCGTCAACATCGTTTTTTTTTGACTCGTTTTCGTTTCGCTTATACGGTTTAGAATCATATCTTGATTCGCTGTCGCGTGAATTGTCTGCGCTTTTCCATTCCATTCGCTTCGGCGCTTCGGGAATTTTTGAAGTGCCGCGAACGCCCATTGTGCCGATAACGCGTTTTTCCGGCTTCGAAGTTTGACTTGGTCTTTTTCCGTCGCTTGGGACCGAAATCTTCGATTCATCTGCGCCCAATCGGCCGGCGGATTTTTCCACGCCTAAAATTTTTCTTTTATTTCCGGCTTTCCCGACTTCAACCGAACTGATCGTTCCAAGCGTTCCTGCCTTTTTCCGATCTTTTTTCTCGATCGGCTTTCCCTCTTCTCTCTTAAAATCTGACATTTTGTTCACTTAATTTCCCGTTTCTGTATTTACGGATTCATTCTCTCGGACATCATTTTGGACAGCTCGATTGATCGGGACGCATTTCCGATTGTCGGGCCGCCGTGACCGGGATATAAATTCTCAATTTCAATTTCTGTTAATTTGCTAATGGATTCTGTCATTTTTTCCGGCACCGATATTTTGAAATCAGACCTTCCGATTCCGCCTTCTGAAAAAACAGTATCTCCCGAAAAAAGCGTTTTTGAATTTCGCTCATATAAACAAATGCAGCCGACCGTGTGGCCGGGCGTGTGAATTACTTCTAAGTATTCTTCTTCTCCCGACGCATTGACACCGATCGGAATTTTTTCGCCGCCTTTATACACAATATCCGGCGTCGGACAATTAATTCTGGCTCCGAAATTTAATGCCGCCGATAAAGTGCTGTCTGTCAAAAATGGCGCGTCAGCTTCATGAATTGCTAACTTTCCGCCTCTTTTCAATATTTCTTTCGTGCATCCGCTGTGGTCATAATGCGCGTGCGTTAATATAATTAATTCAATATTCTCAAACGGCACAATTTTTTCCAAACTCGGCAAAACGTGAGATTCGGTCATTCCCGTATCGATTATAATCTTTTTGTTAATCACATAAATATTTGAATCGTAATATTCGGGAATAATCATTTCAACTTCCATTCTGTCCTCTCCTTTTTTCAGCCTTTAATAACGCCGATCGGAATCAAGCGCGCAACTTTTTGAGCAATTCCGAGCCGATCTACAACATCAACAACATCGTCGCTGTTTTTGTAAACGCTTGGTGCTTCTTCGGCAATAACAGTGGCTCTTTCAGCTCTGACTGTAATTCCTTGCCGTGCTAATTCTTCCTGAATGGATTCGCCGCTGATATTATCTTTTGCTTTTCCGCGTCCCATTACGCGCCCCGCACCGTGACACGCGCTGCCGAAAGACAGCGACATGGAATTGTCTCCGCCTTTCAAAATAAAAGACGGCGTTCCCATGCTTCCCGGAATCAACACCGGCTGTCCGACATCTCTGTATTGCTGCGGAACTTCGTGATGTCCTGCCGGAAATGCGCGCGTTGCGCCTTTTCGATGAACGTAAACTTCTTGCTTTTTTCCGTCAACACGATGTTCTTCGTATTTTGCAACATTATGCGCCACATCATACAAAAGCTCCATGCCGAGCGCGTCCGTATCTTTGCCGTAAAACTTTTCAAAGACTTCACGTGTCCAGTGCATAATGATTTGTCGATTTGCCCACGCATAATTCGCGCCGCACATCATTGCTTCAAAATAGTCCTGCGCTTCTTTGGATTTTGCCGGCGCGCAGGCGAGCTGCATATCGGGAACGTTGATTTTGTATTTTTTAACGGCTTGATTCAGCGTTTGCAAATGGTCTGTGCAAATTTGATGACCGGCGCCGCGAGAGCCGCAGTGAATCATCACAGTGACTTGTCCTTCATATAATCCGTAAGCGGCAGCTGCAATCGGGTCATAAATTTTATCAACGTATTGAATTTCTAAGAAGTGGTTGCCGCTTCCAAGCGTTCCGAATTGCGGGCGTCCTCTTTTTCTTGCTTTTGTTCCGACTTTATTCGGGTCGCCGCCTTCCATAAATCCGTAAGATTCACAGTTTTGTATGTCGCTTTCAATTCCGAATCCGGCTTCAACAGCCCATTGCGAACCGTGCAAAAAAGCTTCGGTTAATTCGGTGTCGGTAACTTTGAATTCTCCTTTTGAACCGACACCTGACGGAATTTTATGAAATAAATTCTCAGTGAGCGTTTTGATATGCGGAACAACATCTTCTCTTTGAAGATTCGTTTTCATCAGACGAACGCCGCAATTAATGTCAAAGCCGACACCGCCGGGGCTGATAACGCCTTCTTCGGGGTCAAAGGCGGCAACGCCGCCGATTGTAAATCCGTAACCGAGATGAACATCGGGCATTGCCATTGAATAATCTAAAATTCCGGGAAGCATGGCGACGTTTGCGATTTGAGTAATGGTTGCTTTGTCAATGGTTCCCATTAATTTTTCCGATAAAAATATACGGCCGGGAACATTCATTCCGTATGTGTGCGACATCGGAATGTCCCAAATATTATCATTGACACGGTTCAAATTTTTTGTAATGTCAATGAATTCGTTTTCTTCTTCATTTTGATTCGACATAGTTTTCCCTTTAATTTCATTGCTTTTGCAATTGTTTTTGAAATTTGAATGAATTTTATTTTTGAGTTTTTTAATTTAAATTTGATATTAAAATGTTTGATTAATTTTATAGACTCTTTTCTTTGATTTAAAATTTTATTAAAAAAGACTGATGAATGAGCAAATGAATATAAATTCATCCGGAATTCATCGATTTTCAAAATTTAATTACAAATCTAAAACAACTTCCGCTTCGTATCCGCTTTCGGTTTTTTCAACGCGGATATGATTATATGTGACGGCTTTGACTTCTGTTTTAAAATGATGTTTGGTCGAATCAATCGGCTCGCCCGCGGCGACTGCTGATATTTTCAGTTTTTCGCCGGCGTTTTCTTCCAAAACGACTTTTAGAACTTTCACGTCTTTCAACACCGTTTCTTCGGCATCGAATAAGAATAAAAGTTCCGATAAAAAATCAACCATTAAATTTTCAAGGCTGACTGTTTCCAATTCTATTTCAAACTCGACTTGCGGCTGAATTGTTTTTGTATCCGCAATCACGGAAAACATGGCGCTTGCCGCATTTTCAAATACATTTTCAAGAGTGCTGCCGTAAGCAATGAATCGTGTATCTGCGACGTGATCAATGTATTTGAATGGTGTTTGAGTCATGTTTTTCAAAAATGTTTAATTTTTTCCGGATGCGTTGTCTTCTTCTCCCAGCGCTTTCCAGATGTGATAAATTCTTTGGAATGCGGTAATGTGGGAGCCGATTGCAATGATAATCATTGCCCAGCCGAGAAATGAAAATCCGCCGTAAGCGGCTGCAATATTGTTCAATGCGATGTATCCGAAGTCGGCGAATGAAGCGATTAAAATTATGATTAAACGGTCGGCGCGTCCCATTATTCCGCCGTAATATCTGCCGATATCCATTGCTTGAGCTTGCGTTCCGAGATAACTTGTCAGCAAAACGCCGGCAAGCGCAATTATTCCGACCCACCACGGACAAAAGCCGCCGAAAATGATTCCTGAAATAATGAAAACATCAGCGTAGCGGTCAATAACGTGGTCTAAAAAGTCGCCTTTTTTTCCGGCGATTCCGCGAAGACGCGCAACGGCGCCGTCAAGCGCATCGAGTCCGGAATTGATTAAAACGCAGACTGCCGCAACTAAAAGGAAATAATACGGCGCGCTCAATGCAAAATAACCGTCGCCCGCGAAGTAGTAAAAAACGCCGGCGAAGATTGAAAATAGGAATGATATGATTGAGAGCGTGTTTGGCGAAATTCCGATTTTAATAAATATTTTTGCAATCGGATCGACAATTGTTTTCGCAACGTATGGTCTGAGCGAGTTGGCTGCCATGTATTTTTATTTCCTTTTATTTTTCAGTTTTTTATAGTTTGTCTATTTTACTATAAATAACAATTCCGCTTGCAAATAAAACTGTTCAAAAATTATTTTAAAATAAGTTTTTCGCGGTGGAATACATATATTTGATTTTTGCCGAATGTTCCAGCTGCGCTGTAATATGATAAGCTTCTTCTAGAGTTTCGCCGACGGCGATTGTTCCGTGTCCTAAAATAATAATTCCTTTCGCGTTTTTCAACGCATTTGCAGCGTTTTCGGCTAATTCGTCGCTGCCGATTCCGCCGGCAACAATCGGAATTTCTTTTAAAAATAATTTTCCTTCGCTGTCAATCGGAATGATTGCCTCGTTTCCGTTTTCGTTTTCCAAAATGGACATGACAACGGAATAAGGACAATGCGCGTGCAATATTGCTTTTGCTCCCGTTTCCAAATAAATTTTTCGATGAATCGGCGTTTCCGATGACGCCGTTTTTTCCATTTCCTTTAAGGTTTCGGCATCAATAAACGTTTCTTCTTCCGAACAAAAAATCGGCATTTCAATCACGCCGTCTTTTTGTATTTCATCCAATGCCGTTTTCGTTTTTGTAATCACAAATGAATTTCCGGAACCGGATCGAATGCTGATGTTTCCGAAATTTGCTTCAACCAAACCCGCGCCGACAATTTTTTTCCCGACAGTCGATATTTTTTGCCACATATTTTATTCCCGATTTAATTTTTTGATTTAATTTAAATGAATTTGCGTTTCATTATAAAAAATCATTTGATTTTGGGAAAAACTTTGCATAAAATTTATAAATCATGAATCTTATTAGAGGAATACTTCAAAGCGCCTCGTTGGCTTAGGGGTATAGCGGCTGACTTGTAATCAGCAGGTCGCGTGTTCAAATCACGCACGGGGCTTTCTTTTTTTTGTTCAGGTCATTTGACTTGAACAAAATTGTTTTTTTGGCTTAAACGAAGTTAATTTTTTATTCTCTGTTTTTATATTATCAATAGGAGAATAGTTATGAAAATTGCAACCGTATTTTTTTGTCTTTTAATTTTTATTTCTTCTGTTAACGTGGCTGTTTCTCTTTCGATTCCTAATCCTCTTTTCGAAGTCTATACAGTTGAAGATTTAAAATCCATTGAATCCAACTCTTGTAATGTTAAGTTAATGAACGATCTTGAAATCACGGATGAAGTTTGGAAACCGATTGGACAGGCCAATCATCCATTTGATCGGACATTTGATGGCAATAATTATACAATCACTTTTAAAGGAGATGTGAGATTTGAGCACGTTACCGATTCTCAAAATGAAGGTTATGGTCTTTTCGGTTATGTTCACAACGGCCGAATACGTAATTTGAATGTCGTTTTTCAGGGTAATTTGACAAGTTTTGAAAATAATACAGGAACGTTGGTCGGAATCGTAAATAAAGATATTTATATTCCTTTTTCTGAAATTTTTAATTGTAGTGTCTCAAGCGAGGGTTACTCCATTTCGGGAAAAAATAACGTTGGTGGCTTAGCTGGGCACGTTATTAACGGCTCCATTGAAAATTCATCCTCGGACTGTTCAGTTATTGCTATCGGAAACAATGCCGGTGGACTCGTTGGATCCGCTTCTCATGGAACAATTCTTAGTTCGTCAGCTTCTGGCGACGTAAAATCTGTTGAAAACGCAGGCGCTCTCATCGGTTACATTTCAAACGAAACGACAATTTCAAACAGTTCTGCCGACGGCGCTGTTAAACCAAAAGGCGCATTCGGGAATTTCATCGGCGATTGGGCTGAAGATTATAAACCGACAGTCTTGGATTGTTTTTATCAAGAAACAGAAGTTGATTTAGAATCCGTTCCGATTGGGAATGATGAAAAAGCTACCAAAACAGCTATGGCTGCAATAATGAGTATCGTTTTGCTGGCAATTGTTATTGTAATTATTTATTCCAAAAAAAGAAATTAAAATTGAAGCAGATGGCTTCAATTTTTATTATTTGAATTTCACAGCCGTTCCGAATGCCAAAATTTCAGAGGCATTTTGCATCACGGAAGACGTTGAATATCTGACATTTACAACCGCGTCCGCGCCGAGTTTTTCAGCTTCTTCAATCATTCGCTGCGTTGCAATTTCACGGGATTGAGTCAGCAAATCCGTATAAGCTTTCAATTCGCCGCCGACAATGCTTTTCAAACGCTGTGTAATGTCTCTGCCGATGTTTTTTGATTGAACGGTTGTGCCTTTGACAAGACCAAGCGTTTCAATTTCTTTTCCGCTGATGTAATCGGTTGTTACTAAAATCATATTCATTCTCCGGTTTTGTTTTTTATTTTATTCTTTGCAAATACAATTCTTCACTAAATCGCTATATACTTTTTCAATAATCGTTTCCAAATTGACAATATCTTCTCGATTATATTCCAAAAGCGTATCCAACGCCGCCTCGTCGCCGCGCTGATATTTTCGCCACAAGCGAACCGCTTCCCAGCCGTCAACATCTTTGACATTGTCGCCACGAACAATTCCCATTTCGCGTTCAATCTTTTTAAGACCGCCGCCGTAGCCGATACGTTTGAGCGGATACATCAAATCAATGTGAAGCTGATTGAATTCGATTTCCGGATATTCGTGTTTGATAAACGGCAAATCAAAGCGCGCGCCGTTAAATGTAATCAGCATTTTGTATTTTGAAAATTCGTCAACAATATCGTCCAAATCAATTCCTTGAACGTAGGTTCTGGCATCGGTTTTGTTGTAAATCCCGACAACCGTAATCGCATCGGCGCCCGGAGACAAGCCTGTCGTTTCGATATCAACGAAAGCCACATCTTTTGAAAACTCGGAATAAGCGCGCCAATGCTCTGCCGACGGCAGCGCCTCTGCAAAATAACAATGATTTTTATCTTTCAAGTGAAATTCCGATTCTTCAATTCCTTTTTCAATCGCCGCTTGTTTTGACTTTGAAACCGGAAGCGAACTCATTTGTTCGATGGCTTCGTCCCAAGAGTTGATACCGGAGTCCCATATCTTTTTTTCAGCGGTTTTTCCGATTCCGGTCATGTGAATGTATGAATTTCTGAGCATAAGATGTACACATCCTTTCCATTCTTTAAAGTTTTTCAACAT
>JGI994J12354_10005224_pt1 | contig 11260 bp, 11 predicted proteins | sample IntmicLarv3ML3BL_FD_12354 | JGI IMG/M metagenome (IMG submission 12354) | reverse complement strand
CTTTCATCTAAAAATCATGCCTAAACCGCCGTTACTGCCCGTTTCTTCAAAAACATTTATAATGGCTTCAATTTTTTCAAAGCATTCTTTATCCGAAAGGCTGTCATTTTCTATGATGGCCTTAATTTTTTTGCAAGGCTCTGTAGCATTTCATTTCAATAATTTCCGAAATCTCTACCTTTATATTCGGAAATATGATGATTTTTTCTTCATCCGCTAAAATTTTCACTAAAACTTCTTCTAAAAGCTCCACTAAAATCACCTCTTAAAATCAGTACAGATAAATTTCATCTACCAGCCAATAGATAAAATTTATCTATTGTAAGATATTAACGGGTGATTGGTTTGGAAAACAGAATAAAAGATTTAAGAGAAGATTCCGATTTATTGCGGAAGGATGTGGCCTCTGCCATCGGCATAGCCCAGAGAAAATACAGTTATATAGAAACCGGCGTACAGCAAGCAACTGATGAAATACTCCGCAATCTGGCATTATTCTACGGAACGAGCGTGGATTATATTTTGAAGCTCACCGACAACAGGGAGCCTTACGGGAAAAGCAAATCTTAAATTCATCCCCCCCCATGCAATTTTTAAACATTCTTAGGATATCTATAGATCGCCGCCGCCTTTGTTTTCATCGCCATTCGCGCCCTCATAAATACCCTTGTATTTTTCAATATAAAGCTTAAAAACACTGGCGAATTTGCCTTTTTCTATCTCATGCTCCACGGCATTGGAAAGGGTATATTTGCCTTTTTCTATTCTGTCAAACCAGCCGTAATGATTCCGCCCCAGCATAGAAGCCGAGGAAGCCTCCAAGCCATATTTATCCCTTAAAAGCTTCGGAGTAACGATTTTTTCGTAATACATAATCGCCGCTATTTGAATGCATTTTTCCCGATAAGCCGTTGCCAGCTTTTCCTTGTTGGTGCCGGCTTTGTTAATATCCATTGTTCTGCCGGACAGTTCCTCCATGACGAAGCGCTTTCTGGCGGTGTTTCTGGGCTCATCCTTGGCTTTGGGCATACAAAGTATGTCAATATATTCCACCGGGCCGTTTATGGATACATAAATCAGCCCCAAATTCAGCTCTTGTGCAATATGCCGCATTTTTGGCGTATCCTTGGTCAGGCGCTTAGGCTTGGGCACGGCGATGTATACTTCGTCAGCAAATCGCTGCCTATCTATAGCCTGAAAAAGCAGCTTTGCGTTGAAATTCTTCTTAATCTCGACCACTACCAACCGCTCGGCCTTTCTTGCGGTCAAGTCGCAATTTTTTACCTCGCAATTCACCTCATAGCCACAGGATTCAAAATATTCTTTTATGGGATAGGATAAATCGCTTTCTTTGAAATCCGGCATATTCTTCTCCTGCTTAGTTTATTGGCATGCGGCCAACTTCGTTTAATAAATCAGCCCCGCATAATTAACTCTAACCGCTTTAAAAAATCAAAGCCCCCAACTACATCCTCAACAGTAAAAAAGCGGCCTTGTGGAAAATCTCCCCAAACCGCTTTTGATATTTTAGCCTATGGCTTTGTGCCTATTTCAATCCTTTCAGGCACAGGCGCCAAAGTGATTCTGCGCTCAACCTCTACAACCTCACTCTCCATGCCGTTAATCCGTATAACATTTTGGATAACCTCGGCCTGCCCTACCGTTCCGTAGCTGAGAGTTTTTTTGTAACTTGTGCGCTCATTGGGGTTTTGCGTATATTCTATAGGTATGGGCTCCACATCAGTAAAGCTGCGCTCCTCAACCGTTCTTACAGAAATCATCGGCTTATCCACGGTTAAATTAACCACCGCACCGATTTTCAAAATACCGCCCAATGTAAGGTTAGGGTTAATGGACAAAATCTGTTCCATGGTCATGCCCGCTCTTGAAGCGATTATTCCCAAGCTGTCACCGCTTACCACTGTATAGGTTTCCGCAGTTGCAAGGGTGGCATTTAGGATTCTCAAAGCCTTTTCGCTGTCATCCACCTCGTCCATCTCAACATAAATGCTTTCAACCTGAACATCTTCCTCGAAGCCCTTGTCTATAATTTTAACCCCGTCCATCAAATAAGGCTCTATGATAGAATCCAATATATTATCCGCATCCTTCTGGTTTTTCAAAATAACCATGCGGGTTCCCTCAATCATTATGACAGAAGCCTCCACCTTATAAGTCAAATCCGCGGAAATTTTGCTAATAGCCTCCTCGGCGGATATCATATCCTTTTTGGAAGCATGAACCGGTGTATGGGTAATTTTTTCATTAACCATTATGCGGCTGCCCAAGCTGCTCTCTATTTTTAAAATAGCCTGTTTTTCCAGCTCGTCGCCTATATCTTCCTTGCCCATTTTAATTATGGCAACCTCTTTTTCGCCTACCTGTATGCTATAGGCATTTTTCTTAACACCGTTGTATATAATAAGAGACAATATTAGCAATAAAATAAGCCCGGCGCCTATTATGGCAATAGCTTTAAGGCGGTTTTTATCCTTGGACATGGATTTATACAGCTTCACAAAGTAAAGCTGTATAGTTTGCAAAATCCGCTGGAATACATTGCGCCTTTTTTTAGGCGGCATGCCCTTAAACGACGGAGTTTTATTGGGGGAATTTTCTGGGGGCTTGGAACCTCTAAGCTTAACCTCTTTTATTGGAGGCTTTTTATCGGTTCCGGATCCTCTGCTCATATTACTCATATGGCAAGCCTCCGTTCCTGTTTATCTCTTATTATCAGTTTCTGTATTTTTATATTTATTTTTCAAGTATTGTTATTCCGGCGGCAACTTCGCTGGCCGAATTGTTAAACATAACATATACCTTCATATTTTGATACAAGGCGTTAAGTGTTGATCTCTGTCCCGTTAAGGAATCCGTTACTATTGTATAAGAATCGTAGTAAAGCTTAACCGTGCTTGAATTTGCCGCTTGAGAATTACGTAAAACAATATAACGGGAATTAATGCTCTCTATATAGCCTGTATAATAATTGTGCAACGCATCTTCTAAAATGCTAACGCTTTCAATTTCCTTAGAATCCAGCCTGAGCCTTACCTTGGAATTAAGGCGAAGGGAATAAATATCAAACGCGCCGTTTATTATATGGTATTTAACAGCCTTATTGCCGGAATCTATAAGCATTATATATGAGTTATCCTTGGCCAGTTGAATTTCGCTTATTACGCCTTCTACATGGCCCTGTTCACCGTAAGCATAAGCTTCTTTAATAACAGCATATTCCGCCGTTAAATCGAGGCTGTCACCTATTCTTATATCGCCGAAATTGACTTTTCCAACGCCTTTTCTTGTTAAGTCGGAATCGTTATTTACAATAAGATCATATGTATCGCCTTTTATATCCTGCACAACATAAAACTTTGTACCCAATGCGGAATCTATCTTTTTATCCAGAACAACTACATTCATGCGCCTGTTCTTTTCTTCAAGCTCAAGAGTATAAGCCTTGCCTGAATAAACCTTGGCCTTAACAACATCATTTATATTTACGGCCGCAAAAGATATATCCTTACCGCCTCGTTTAATGTCGCAATCGTTTTCAACCTTAAAGGTTTCTCTCTCAACGATTATACCACCAAGAGGATTAATAATCCTAACTTCTATTGTTACTTCCTTAACCTCTGATGTAATTTTAACATCTGTTACGGTTCCGCGCAATATTCTATATTCTATTTCGGCAGGCTGCACAGGTGCCGCCGGTTCTTTGGTAGCAGAGGGCGCCGTTTGTTCCGGTGTTGTTTTAACGCTTTGCGCCTTAATATCTATGGCCGCGTTATTTTTCAGCAAGCCAATAACAGGCATGCCCTCTTGTAAATCGTACATTGTTTTCTGAATTCCGTCAATAAGTATACTTGCGGAAGCATCTAATTTGTGAATTTTCGTTTCACCTGTGGCATATTTTATTTGAACCGCATTCAAAGATGTATGGACTTTTTCAACCGTTCCCGATATAGTATCTATTATAGTTGTCGAGCTGTCCTGAGACTGGTTCACCGTCGGCAGCGTATTGGGGTTAGACGTATTAACGCCTATTTTAATGGTTTTATCCAGCATAACCGCAAATGCCGCTCTGGTAACCGCACCGTTGGGGTTGAAGCTGTTGTCAGTCTCGCCTGATATTACTCCAAGGCTCTTTAAATAATAAACATAAGCCTTATAATCGGCGCTTATTTTGGCATCATCCGTAAACTTGGCAGTATATGTGTAGGCCAGCGCCTGATCTTTTCTGCCCATTAATTTAACGAGATATACTGCGGCCTCCTGCCTTGAGAGAGCACGGAGATTTTCCTTATCGCCGCTTCTTAATACGAAAAGATCCAAATCGCTCGCATCATAAATGCCTTTGTAAAGCAAATAAGAAATTTCCCTATCGGTGTTTGAGCTCCATTTTGCATAAGTGGCTTTATAAACATCGAGAATTGGTTTATAATTAGCATATGCACTGTTATAAATTGCGCTTTCATCCGCGCTTGTGCCGGAATATTTATAGCCGGCAGCCATGGCCAGGATTTTGCTCGTGTCGAATTTGTCTATGGGGCTGTCCGGCTTATAATCGCCGGATATATTGCTCACCATATAGCCCTTTTCGGCTATGGCCAATATAGAATTATATGCCCAATGGGACTCGGCCACATCGGTATATTTCGACGCTGCTATAACAACATTGCTTTGCATCATCGACAATATTAGACTTATAGCAAGAAATTTTTTTATAAATTTCATAGTGTACCTCCTTGAAGGAAAAATATATATTTATCTACACATGAAATCGTATAAAAAGGCGATTGTGTTTATAGGCAATTTGCACAAAGTGTTCTTTTTTATATTTTATTCAATAAATCGTCACAATTCAAGTTAAACCGCCAAAAATTAATTATTTCGCAAGAATTTATTTTTTTATGATGTTCGAGCATCGACGCTTTAACGACATAATTCTTGCTTTATGAAAATTTAAAAATGTCGAAAAAAGGAAGGTTTTTATGAGAGTAAGAAAGAAGTATTGGGCAGAAAACGAAATGCTGACAAACAGCCTTATTTTTGAAAACGGAGCAGAAAACAAAGGCCGTTGGAAACATATTTTCGCCAATGAAAACCCCGTATTTGTTGAGATCGGCTGCGGAAAAGGCGGCTTTATTGTGGAAACCGCCAGAAGGAATCCGAATATAAATTTCATCGGCCTCGAGCGGGAAAAAATGGTCATCGTATCCGGCGCAAGGCAGGTTCGAGAGGCCAATGAAAACGGAGAAAAAATCGACAATTTGATTTTTGTGCGTTTTGATGCAACAAATCTTTCAGAAATTTTTGAGCAAGGTGAAATCGGCCGGATTTATCTGAATTTTTCCGATCCGTGGCCCAGAAGAAAGAAATGGGCCAAGCGCCGGTTGACCCACAGAAATTTTCTTGAAAGCTACAAAGCCCTGCTTTCAGGCAGCAAGGAAATACATATGAAAACCGACAACCGCATTTTATTCGAGTTTTCTTTAAACGAATTTACAGCCATGGGTTGGGGGCTCAAGAATATTTCTCTCGACCTCCATAACAGCGAGCTGGCCGCAGATAATGTCGTTACAGAGTATGAGGCGAAATTTTCCGCCAAAGGCATGCCTATATTCAGGTTGGAGGCATCGTTCCCTAACAAGCCCGCCTTGGCCGAGTATGAAAAACATACGGCCAAAACCCAAGAATAATATATATTCATCTTTAAGCATATAAAAAACGGCTCAATGAGCCGTTTTTTATATGCCTCTACGGATTTATAACATCCTTTATCCATTCATTTTTAATTTGCCACAGGGCGCCTTCAACCGTTGCTATGGGGCGCTCGCCTTTTATTAGCCGCTCATGGTATCTAAAAAGAAGCTGCCAGCTATTCTCTATTTCCCTTTTCAAATCCGGGTAGAAATTAGTCAGCATAATATCGCTGTCATGCTTAATGCCCCGCTCTCTCATTTGCTCACGAAACAGCCGCTCCTCCGACTCATCTGCGCCCATATATTGCAGTTTAAGTATTTTATTCCAATCATAGAGATCGAATAAAATACATTCATCCGCAGGCACATCCAGCGCCAAAACGACTGTATCGCTGCTTTGCTCAATATCCGTCACATCCCCAAATGCCCAATAATGAAGCTCGGCGCCTTCAGGCCGCGGAACATATTTAGGCGCCTGCGCCGCAAGCCAACTGTAGGCTGCAAGAAAAATCTTCGCGCTTTCGCCGTATTTGCTTTCAATATACGCTTTTTGGGAGAAGCATTGCCCTTCCCGCCTGATTTTTTCCACAAGCCCTTTATCCTGCGCGCTGTACAGCCTTATTGTATTATTTTCACTACCCATTCTTTTTTCAGCTCCCATAAAGTTCCGTAAGCCGCGTCATTATTAATTATAATATTATCATCAAAAAGCCTATCCCAACTGCTGATGATTTCCCTCTTTATTTCAGGGAAAAACAGCGACATATACGCCTTTGCATCCGTTGTGCCGTAATCTTCCAAAAGCTGCTTATGGCGAAGCTCGTCCTGCATATTTTCGGGGATATAACCGTAATTCAAAATAATTCCCCATTTATTTATATTTACGGGCATAATCAAGCTACTGTCCACTTCCAACTGAAGTATAACCGTGTTCTCGCTTAAAAGCATCGTTGCCTCCTGCGAAAAGGAGCACCACACGGGATAAGTAACATCCTCCGGCTTTTCGTAGCTTTGCGAAGCTTTTTTCACATACCAATCATAGGTTTCCAAAACCAAATCCGCATGTTCTTCCAAATCTTTGATAATATAGCCCCTTTGGGAAATATATCGCCCTTCTTCATTCAGAATTTTGGCCACATTGGCATGTTGCTTTGACCAAATCGTGGTTTTCATCATATCACGCCTTTCAACAAATATATCCAAGTCTCAATCAGCCCATCTTCCTTGCGACAAACAAAAGATGGCTACTTCTCCCCAGCATTTCGGGCTTTTCGCAACAATAGAAATGATAATTTAAATATTGATTATAGCTTTCATCATCTAAATCATTAATTTTTTCCGCCAGTAACTCACTGACCCCATCGGCCGCAACCTCGTGGATTATATTAATGCCCTCATCTAAAAGCATTTGCCTTGCTTGCTCCACCGTAAAAAACACGAAAGGAAAATCCCCCACTTTAAAGCTCTCATGGTCATAGGTATTTCCTTTAAAGTAATCTTTATTATAACAGAAAAGCTCCGTCAATATAACCATGTCATTAGAAATAAATGCGCTGAAAATCATACCGCCGGTTTTGCATACCCGCTTTGCCTCTTGAATGCATTTGTTGCGCTCCTCTGCATCCGCAAGATGATATAACGGCCCGAGGAGCAAAACCATATCAAACGAACTATCCGCAAAAGCAGATAAATCACATGCATTGCCTTGCATAAGATTGATCTTATACTCCGGCTGCAGCTTTTTTCTGAAACTTTCAATATTTCGCTCAGAAAGCTCAACCGCAGTAACTTCAAATCCTTTTTGGGCCAAATGCAAACTATATTCCCCTGCTCCCGCTCCCAAATCCAGTATTTTGCTCCCGCACTCAAGGTATTTCTCAATATATTTCACTGTAGTAAGAAACTCAACCCGCTTGGCCTTTGAGCTGTTAAGCCTTTTATCCTCGTCAAAAATTTCATACAAGGCTTTAACCCGATCGTCTTCTTTTTCTATTTTTCGCAGTTCATCAAATATCATCAGCGCGCAACCCCTTCATATGTTTGTTTATCTACATTGTCCAGCAGCCCCATCCTACCCTCCGGCGCTACAACCGCCATAGCATGGAGCGCCCTTGTGCTGCTAACATACAAGAGCTTTAAATCCAGCTCGCTTGTCCGGCTGTAATCGTCAAAAATTTCCGCTATAATTACCGCGTCAAATTCCAGCCCCTTGGCCATATACGCCGGCAGGATTATAATATCCCCCTGCGCAAGGTCGCCGTCTGCCGTTACTTTTCGCAAATTCAAATCTTCATAGGCCGAAAGCTTTTTCCACAAGCTGTTTACGGATTTTTCCGTTTTGCATATTACGGTTATGGATTTATAGCCCTCTGCCCTAAATTCCTGAATAATATCATACACCGCCTGAACACATTCGCGCTGATTTTGCCTGCGATAAATTACAGGCTTATTCCCGTGGCGCACAACCGGCTTCGCCAAAGCCAGCTCATTATTATCCAGAAGCTTTATTATTTCATTGGCGAAATTCATTATCTCAACAGTTGTTCTGTAGCTTTGTTCAAGTGTCAAATATACAGCCTCGCGGCTTTGGAAAACCGTTTCCGATACAATATTCCAGCTTTTGTATGAGCTGTTTAAATATATCCCCTGTGCCAAATCTCCCACCAGAGTGAACCGCTCCGTATTAAACACAGCCTTAAGCACCCAAAGCTGGAACAGGCTCAAATCCTGCGCCTCATCTATTACAACATATCTGTATAAATCCTTATCCCAAAAGCCGTAAAGCTCATAATGCAAATATAATACCCCCGCCAAATCGTCTATGTCTATGGTTTTGCGGCTGATATATTTTAGCGTATGCCCGCATACAAGCTCTATGCCCTGCTTGTATTTTTCGCTCCCTGCCAGCCTGATAAAAAGCTCTGCATTTTCCATAAGCTCAATATATAGCTCCACAGGCTTTTTATCGGAATATCCCTTTAAATAAGAGGCCACGGCTGTTTTGCGTTTCTTGGCCATTTCCGCCAGTATTTCATCTCTTTTGTCAATTAAATATGTGTTCTTCCTTCGCAGCTCATCTATATTCGTTATTAATATGCGATTGCGGGCTATCTGGCTGTCATAATAGCTTTCCGTTTTTTCATAAATAGTCGGATAGGCGTCTTTCAGCTTGGATTTGAGGATTTTCCCCAGCTCCTGCTTGCGCCTGTAAAGTGGCATGTATGAAAGGGTATCCATCATAAGGGCCTTCATTTCCCCGTGGCTCATAAGCACATTGCCCATGAATTCAAAATCACCCTCCGGCTGAAAAATCGACCTGATATAATTGCAATATTTCTTCAAAATCGCCTGAAAACCCATGGAGCCCTTAAACTTAGATACCTTTATAATATTGTTTCTTTCCGCGGGAGTCAGTTTTGTATTTTCAAGATATGTTGAAAGCTTCTCATCGGAGCCCAGAATATTCACATCAAAATCCATAAGCTCCTTGGAAATATCCGCAAAAGTGCTTTGCTTTACCTGATCCGCCCCTAATTCCGGCAGAACCTCCGATATATAATTCAAAAAAAGCCTGCTTGGCGCTAAAATGAGAAATTCGCTTGGGTCAAAAGTTTTTTCATAAGTATATATAAGATATGCTATGCGGTGGAGGGCTATTGTGGTTTTTCCGCTGCCCGCCACCCCTTGAACAATAAGAGGCGTACCTATTTGCTGGCGGATAATTGTATTTTGCTCCGCCTGAATTGTTGTTACTATATCCTTAAGGCGGTTATCCTTGCTTTCGCCAAGGGCCGCCTGTAAAAATGTATCCGTTGTGGTAATATCCACATCCATAATATCCAGCAGTTCCGAGTCCTCGATGCTGTATTGGCGCTTAAGAAGCATTTCGCCGCTTTCCGTGCCGTCTAAGGATTGATATTCCACCTCGCCCAGCCTGCCGTCATAATAAATGCTCGATATTGGCGCCCGCCAGTCAATAACCACCGGCTTGTCATCCTCGCTGAAAAGGCCCATCTTGCCGATATAAAGCCTTTCAACCTGCTCCTGCTTATTATCCTTATAATCTATTCTTGCGAAATACGGCTTGCCTACAGCGTATTTAACCCGGGTTATGTTCTTAATCGTTCGGGAAAACTGAACGGCGTATGACATTATTTCCTCATACACCCCGCTGCCGTCTCTTATATCGTAATTCACAAAAGCCTTCCGCGTTTCCCCGCGAATGCGCTTTTTACTGGAAATGGAGCCCACCAGCATTTCCTTGGCTAGCTGAACAGCCCGCATTAAATACTCGGCTTCCTCGCTGTAATCCTTATGGTCTGTTAAACTCATAAAATAAATCCTCCTTTTCCGTAGAAGTAATGGACTTATGGCAAGCCTCAATTAGAAACATATTTGAAGGCATGCGCTTATGTCAGCAAATTCTTCATTCGCTGACTGTAAGGCTTAGTATTGTAACAGTTTTCGCAGGCGCGTTCAAGCGCATTTAGGTTAAAGGATTATTTCATTTTCGTTAAACGCCCACAGGCATGGCTTTTTAAGCATATTCAATCCTCAATCAACTACATTCCGGCCAAAGCCCTCCGTTTATCCATATGGATAATTTGTACAATAGCAGTCTTCAGCGTTTAGGCATTTTGTGCTTTTTACAAAGCTCAATCAGCGTTTTTTTCACAAATATGTATACAAAAGCATAATTATTTGCTAAAATATATCTAATTATATCAAAAGCATCAAATTATATATATTGGAACGGAGGAATATGGTGAAGCTGGTTTCGTGGAATGTTAACGGCCTGCGGGCAACCATGGGCAAGGGGTTTGAGGAGTTTTTTAATGAAGTGAATGCGGATGTTCTCAGTATTCAGGAAACTAAGCTGCAAGAAGGCCAGATTGATTTTGCGCCGGAGGGCTACCATTGCTATTGGAACAGTGCCGTTAAAAAAGGCTATTCCGGAACGGCCGTTTTTACCAAGGCTAAGCCCATAAACGTAACCTACGGCATGGGTATAGAAGAACATGATATGGAAGGCCGCATTATCACGGCTGAATTCGAAAATTATTATCTTGTAAATGTTTATACTCCCAACTCCAAAAGAGAGCTTGAAAGGCTGGATTACCGCATGGTTTGGGAGGATGATTTCAGAGCTCATTTGCTGAAATTAAATGAGAAAAAGCCCGTTATTACCTGCGGTGATTTAAATGTCGCCCATAAGGAAATTGACCTGAAAAATCCCAAAACTAACAGGAGAAATGCCGGCTTCACAGATGAGGAAAGGGATAAAATGACCACCCTCCTTTCCGCAGGGTTTACAGATAGCTTCCGCCATCTGTATCCTGATTTAACCGGGGCATACTCTTGGTGGAGCTATATGCGAAACGCCCGGGCCAACAATGCCGGTTGGCGTATAGATTATTTTGTTGTATCAAACGATTGTGCGGATAAAATTAAGGAAGCCGTTATTTATTCGGAAGTTTTTGGCAGCGACCATTGCCCAGTAGGGTTAACCGTTGTATTTTAGTGGATTGGTCACCGCCTCTTGGCTTGCCCCC
>JGI994J12354_10005223_pt1 | contig 11261 bp, 7 predicted proteins | sample IntmicLarv3ML3BL_FD_12354 | JGI IMG/M metagenome (IMG submission 12354) | reverse complement strand
GGTGGAACCCCCCCCCCCGGTTGTCGCGGGCACGGGATCGGAGTATATTCACGGTGTCGGTAAATTGGAAGATCGTTTGCTTATTCTTCTTGATCTTGACAAACTTCTTTCTGGTGACGACCTTGAGGCCCTTGGTCAGATATAGAGGGGTTGCTGCCGGATGCATATTCGCCGTCATTTTTTCTGACGGCGTTTTTGCGTTTTAAGGTAGTTTTAGCCCGCATTGTGCCGTATACAACAAGCTCAAGCCTTCTTTGCCCATGCACTCTCCAGCTCAGGTATTTCGGGAGTATTCCGGTTTGTCAGCACATCAGTTTTTGCGAGATATTCTTGCCTCCCTGCGAAAGAACAGGGGGGAGTGCCTTCACGTCACGCGTTCGGGGCCGGGCACGGCGGCGCGCATGGCCCAGTTTCTTCTGGCAGAGGGGCACAGTGTTGTGCTTGTGGCCCAGGACGGACAGGCCCTTTCGGAATTGCGTTCCCTCCTCACGCTTTTTTCTCCTGTCCAATCAGCCCATGCGACCAACCCGGCCCGAACCCAGTGGGAAAGAGATTTCATAAGCCTGCCCCAGTTGCCCCTGGGCAGTGGCGGCCGCTCTCTCTGGGCCGAGAGAATGGCGGCCCTGTATTCTTTGGCAAACCGCAAACCAGCGCAGGGCGTTATTGTCACTCTGGACAATTTTCTGCTGCGCCTTCCGCCCGTTTCCATTTTTTCCGACCATGAACTGCGCCTGCACAAGGGTATGGACATGGCCCCGGAACTGGTGATGGACCAGGCTATCGACTGGGGCTACACGCGCTCGCCCATGGTCAGCGTGCCCGGTGAAATTGCCCTGCGCGGCGATATTCTCGACATTTTCTGCCCCGGCTACATAAAGCCGCTCCGGCTCGACTTCTTTGGCGACACCCTGGACGATATCCGCCTGTTCGAGCCTTCCTCCCAGCGTTCTGTGGCCGATTGCCCGGAAATATGCGTGTTGCCCGTGGCCCCGGTCATTGCCAGCAAAACCTTGTCGGCCAGGGCCGAGGCTTTCTGGAAAAAGGAAATCCGCGCGGGCAGGCTGCCCAAAGAGGCCCTGCAGGGGCTTGTACGCACCCTGGAATCAAACCCGGATCAACTCCGTTCGGGCATCTTTTACGAGGAATCTTCCATCCTTTTTGACTGGCTCCCGCCTGATGCCGTGTATCTTCTGCCCGACGAAAGGGCCTGCGAAGAACAGTTGAAGGTTGTCGGGCGCGGGTTTGGCGACCTGCTTGAAGAGGATGCGGCGCGTGACGGGCTTGTTCAGCCCGCCCGCCATGTGCTGGTGCCCCTGGCCGATGCCCTGAATGCCCTTGGCAAAAGCACCCGCGTTTCCTTTGACGGGCTTCGCATTGGCGGCGCCCTGAATACGGTGGCGGAACACCCCCTGCCGGAAAAACGGCATACGGATTTTCAGGCGGTGTTCCCCCTGCAAGAGGCGCAGGAACGCCCGTGGCAGTACCTTGTTTCCCTCATGAAAGAGTGGACGGCCAGCAGCGCCCACAGGCGGGGTCGGGCCGCTTCGGAACCTGCGGCATATGGGCAGGATTTCGCCCCGGACGAGGCGAAAAAGAGCATTTTTTCCCGGCACCTGTCTGCCTGGTTTGAAGACCCCGTGGCCCTCCCCGGTGATTCCGGCCCGGCCTTTGGCAAGCTGGTGCTCTCCTTTGGCACCGAGCGCAGCCGGGAACGGTTTTTAAAGCTGGCCGAACAGGACGGGCTTTTCCCGAACCTGCGGCTCGATGCGGGTGAAAACGGCGTTTTCGCGCTTATTTCACCCTTCCGGCAGGGCCTTTCTTTGGGGTGGGACAACACCCTTGTTCTCGGCGAAGAGGTGTTGCAGCCGCGCCTTGAAAGGGCCAAACGCCTGCCGCGCACCGCCTTTCAGGGGCTTGACCGCTACGATGAACTGTTCAAGGGCGACTTTCTCGTACACCGCGATTACGGGGTGGGCGTTTTTGGCGGGCTTGAGCGCATGTCCCTTGGAGGGGTGGAAAGCGACTACCTTCTGCTGTTCTACGCCGGGGAAGACAAGCTCTATCTTCCGGTGGACAGGCTTTCCCTCATCCAGAAATTCAAGGGTGCGGACGGGGTGGAACCCCATGCGGACAAGCTCGGGGGTTCCCTGTGGCTGGCCTCAAAGGACAAGGCCCGCAGGGCCATTGAAAAAATCGCCGCCGATCTGGTGGAAATGTATGCCCTGCGCAAGGTGATGAAGGGCTTCCGCTATACCCCCATAAACGAGATGTACCGGGAATTTGAGGCCACCTTTGGTTTTGAGGAAACCCCCGACCAGTCCCGCGCCATTGAAGAGGTGCTGGCCGACATGGAAAAGCCCGAACCCATGGACAGGCTTGTGTGCGGGGATGTGGGCTTTGGCAAAACAGAGGTGGCCCTGCGCGCCGCTTTCCGGGCCGCCCTCGAAGGCAGGCAGGTGGCCCTTTTGTGCCCCACAACCATTCTTGCGGAACAGCATTACCAAACCTTCCGCAGCCGTCTTTCCGGCTTTCCGGTGAATGTGGGCCTGCTTTCCCGCTTTGTGCCGAAACCGAAGCAGAAAGAGGTGCTGGCAGCCGTGGCGGGCGGGCAGATAGACATTCTCATTGGCACGCACCGCCTGCTTTCCAAAGACCTTGTCGTGCCCAAGCTCGGCCTGCTCATTCTTGACGAGGAACAGCGTTTCGGCGTGCGGCACAAGGAAAGGCTGAAGGAAATACGGAAAAATGTGGATGCCCTGACCCTCACGGCAACGCCCATTCCGCGCACCCTGCAACTTTCCCTTTCGGGCATACGGGAACTTTCGGTCATTGAAACCCCGCCGCCTGAAAGAAAGCCTGTGAGCACCGCCCTTATCGAGCGCGACGACGCCACCCTGCGCCAGATTGTGGCCCGCGAAATCGAACGTGAAGGTCAGGTATTCTGGGTATATAACCGGGTGCAGGGCTTGGAGCGGGTGGCCGAATATGTGAAAAAACTGGTGCCTGCGGCACGGGTGGGCATGGCCCACGGGCAGATGGGCGAGGCCATTCTTGAAAAAACCATGCACGATTTCTGGCATGGCGAGCTTGATGTGCTTGTCTGCACCTCCATCATCGAGTCGGGCCTTGATTTTCCACGGGCCAATACCCTGGTGGTTGATCAGGCCCAGATGTTCGGCCTTGGGCAGCTGTACCAGTTGCGCGGCAGGGTGGGACGCTCCGACAGGCAGGCCTTTGCTGTTTTTGTCACGCCCGACCCGGACAAGCTGCAAGACCCTGCCCGGCAGAGAATGCGCATAATTCTGGACATGGATCACCTTGGGGCCGGTTTTCAGGTGGCCATGGAAGATTTGCGCCTGCGCGGGGCGGGCAATATTCTTGGGGAATCGCAATCCGGGCACATGAACAGGCTCGGGCTTGACCTCTTCCTTGAAATGCTGGAAGAGGCTGTTGCCAAGCTGCGCGGCGAACGCATTGAAACCTATGTGGAAACAGAGCTCAACCTGGGCGTTCCAGCCCTTATTCCCCAGGAATACATGCAGGAAAGCCGCGAACGCCTGCGCTATTACAAGCTGCTTTCCTCGGCCCAGGATGATGCTTCGCAGCAGGATATCGAAATGGAAATGCGCGATCGCTTTGGCGTGTTCCCGGAAGTGCTGCTCTCGTTTGTCGCCATCTTGCGCTTCAAGCGCAAATTGACCCGGTGGGGTGTTGGCAGGGCCGATATTCTGCCGGAAAAGGTACGCCTGGCCTTTTCGGACAAGTGCAGACTGGAGCCTGCCGCCCTGGTTGATTTTGTTTCAAAAATGCGCGAGAGAGAAAGGGAGGTGCGGCTGCACCCCCCCGCTGTGCTCGAACTTCCCCTGAAAGGCGAAAATGTGATGGAAAGCCTTGGCGCCATTGAAACTGTTTTGCATGGGCTTATGTCCGGAGAACCCCACTCATGCTGATACCAGGGCCAAATGCTCCCGCTGGCCCTGCGGTCAGGGCGGCAAGGGCGGGCAGGAACATGGTGCGAATGCTGTGCGGTATGCTGTTTCTCGGGCTTTTTTCTGTTTCCGGCTGCCTTGATTCGCGGGAATTTCCCGGCGTTGTGGCCGAGGTAAACGATGTGCCCATCTATTTCAGCGAGCTTGACGCCCAGCGCAACATCCTCTTTTCCGGCCTGACAAACGAGGGACTGCCCCCGCCGGACAATATACTGCAAGAGCAGTACCGCTATGCCCTGCGGCAGATCATTGTGCAGGAACTGGCCCGCCAGTATATTGAAGCCATGAAAATTCCCGTGGATGCAAACAGGCTTGTGAGCAACGAGGTCTTTGTACAGTCGGATTACCCCACGGGGAGCTTTCGCGACATGCTTCTGCAAAGCGGCCTTTCCCCCACCATGTGGCATTCCATGATGACGCGAAGCCTGTACCTTTCCACCCTTGCCGAAACCGTGCTTCGCCCCATGATAAGCATTACCGCGGCCGAGGTGGAACATTTCTACGCCGAAAACAAGGGCGACTTTGCCTTGCCGGAACAGTGGCATTTCATGCAGATAACCGGAGAAGACAAGGCCGTTGTGGAAAGGGCGCGGGACATTTTTCTGCAAACCAGCAACGCCACCCTGGCCCAGCAGACCCTTGACGTGAGCATGCGCGACATTCGCATGGACAAGGAACGTCTGCCCGAGGAGGCCATCGCCCTGCTTTCCTCCCTTGCCCCCTACAACCCGTCGAAAATAATCCGGCTGGACAGCGACTACAGAATCTATGTAATGCTCGAAAAACTGCCTCCCACCCTGCTGGATGCCGCTGAAACATACAAGAGGGTAGAGCGGCGGCTTGTTGAAGAAAAAATGTTCACCCTGCTGAATGACTGGGCTGACAACCAGATTGGCTCGTCCAAAATTCGCATAGCCCGGCAGTTGCAGGCTGGAACCGTGTTTCAGCCGCCCGTGCCGGTGAAAAGGCCGCCCCGGAGCAATGCCACACTGTTGCCCGTCGAAGACGATCTTCCCGGCGAGGCCGAGGAGCCCGCTACCTGACCGCAGGCATGGCAGGAAGCGCATACTCTTTCCCTGAAAATGGCCCCGTATTGCCCGGCCCCGGCAAACTTCTTCTCTCCCGGAGGAAATTTGTCATGAAATCCTTATATTACACAAAGATACAGACGTTTGCATAAAATTGCTAAAGGGTTTAAAGTTTAATCCGGTTTGTAATGTGCCTGTACTTTTTTGGCACTGCCAAAAGTATTTCCACAATGACGCCATCATGAGGCCACACTTTCGGAGGTCACCTTGCTTTTTGTGAAACGCCTTTTCCTTTTTTCCTGTGCCGCCCTGATCCTTCTTTCCGCCGCCTCTCCCCTCTGTGCCGCGCAGATAACCGTGAACAAGATTGCGGCGGTGGTCAACGGCGAGATGGTTACCCTGCATGAAATTCGGGAACGCACTGCCGCGCAGATGAAGCGGATGAACATGTCCCCTGACGACCCGCGCATTGCTCAGCTTATGCGGCATACCCTTGATGGGAAAATTGCAGAAATACTCATTCGCCAGCAGGCGGCAAAGTACAAGATTACCATTTCCGACGCGGATGTGAACAATGAAATCCGTCGCATTCGCGAGGGCATGAACCTTACCCCCACCCAGTTTGAAGCCCAGCTTGTAAGCCATGGCGACAGCATGAAGGGGTTGCGGGAAAGCGTTGGCAACAGGCTGTTGAACCAGAGAATGATGAGCATGATGGTTGCCCGCAAGGTTGTGGTAACCCAGGCAGAGATCGAAAAATATTATAACGAGCACAAGGACGAGTTTGCCGGCGGAAAGCAGGCGGATTTTTCCGTTATCGTATTCAAGAATGACGCCAACGCGAAAAAGGTGTATGATCAACTGACCCAGAAGAAAATATCCTTTGCCGAGGCCGCCTCCAAATATTCCGCCGATGCATCGGCCTCTACGGGCGGGGCAGTGAAAAATGCCCCCTGGGGCACTCTTTCCCCGAACATGCGCACTCTGCTTGATTCCCTGCAACCCGGCCAGCTTTCCCCGCTCATGAAATTTCAAGAGACCTTTGCTGTGGTACGTCTTGACGGGTTGACGGAAGGCTCGGGCGGTTCCCTTGCCGCTGTGTCGCCCCAGATTGAGCAACGCCTGCGCGAGCAGCTTTTGCAGAAGCGGTTTGAGGAATATACCACACAACTCAGGGAAAAGGCTGTAGTTGATATCCGCCTGTAGCAAGCAACAGGCTTACGAGGTAAGGTAATGACGTTCGAAGAACTTGGCCAGACCCTTAAAGCAGGGCGCGAGGCAAAGGGGCTTTCCCTGGAAGCGGTTGCGGAAAAAATCAAGGTTTCCGCCCGGATATTGCGGCATATCGAAGAGGGCCACCGCAATGCCCTTCCTCATGCCGTATACACCAGGGGATTCATTCTTTCCTATGCCGAGGTTATTGATATTCCACAGGAAAAACTTCTTCCCGCCCTCAATGATCATCTGACCAGCCCGGACGAGACGAGCTTTGTCAACTCTCCGCTTCCCGTCTATTCCAGGTCTGCCAACATGTACAGCCGTATCGCGGGTTTTCTTGTCGTCATTCTTGTGCTCGCCGGGTTGCTTGGTGGCGGCTGGTTTGTGTATGACAGGCACGGCAAGGTCATTCTCGAATACATCAAGCTCCCCTTTTCCGCCATCACCAGCCCCGAACCCGCAAGCGAGGCCTCAGTGCCCGAAACCGGCCCAGTGGCCGGGCTTGGCGGCGGCTCGGGTTTTTTTCTTGAAGGAAACGCCAATGCCACCCGGGTAGACCCGCCTGCCCCTGTCCACACCGAAAATACGGTAGCGGAGGCACCTTCCACCGGAACCCTCACCCCGGCGGAAATGCTGGCAGAAAATACGGCGGCGCACAATGCCTCAACCCCGGCCGATACTGGCAGGGCCGATGCCGCCCGCGCTGCTGAGGGAAATCAGGTGTATATTCAGGCCACCGCCCGGTGCTGGGTGCGTTCGCAGGCTGACGGCGCCCCTGGCCGCGAATTTACCATGAAGCCGGGCGAGAGCACCGTGCTCCCCTACAAAAACAAGCTGAGGCTCTCCCTTGGCAACCCGGCAGGGGTGAAAATCTTGGATAACGGGAAGGAATACAAGGGCAAGCTCGAAATCAACAAGCCTGCGACCATTGAATTTCCTGCGCTGTAATGGCTGCAACAGCAAAAGGTTCCTCTTTCCAGAAACGGTATTGAACCGCCAAGAGCGCGTGTTTCATGGAATTTTCAGAACAGGTTCTCATCCTGCAAACAGGCAAGTTTCGTGAAGCGGATATCTGGGTGCGGGTGTTGTCGCCCACACGCGGGGTATTTACCGCCTTTGCCTTTGGCGGCAGCAAAAGCAGGCAGCGGTTTATCGGGTGCCTCGACATATTTAACAGGGTGCTTTTTCGCGTCAGCAATGCGGGGCGGGCAGGGTATCTGACCCTTCAGGAAGGCGTGCTCATGGCGGGTGTTTCCCGTCTGCGAACAGACTGGACCCGACTTGGCCTTGCGAACAACTGCGCGAAATTCTTGCTTGCCTTTGGGGTGGAAGCAGACGGGGCTGGTGCGGCATTTTCGCTCTTTTCCGGGTTTCTGGAGCATCTGGAGCGGGCAGATCAGGTTTCTCCGGTGCTTCCTCTTTTTTTCAGGCTTGGTCTTGCGGCCAGCCAGGGGTATCTGCCCGATTTTTCCGCCTGCCGGAATTGCGGCAGCCCCCTTGCGCCTGAGGCGTTTTTTCTTGTACGGGAAGGGGTGCTTCTGTGCCCGTCCTGCATGCGCGCCCAACCGGGCCAGGCGGTGCGCCTGAGTGCGGAAAGCCTGCGCGTGCTGGGCCTTGTCTCGGGAAATGAAGGGTATGAGTGGCTTGGCAACGAGCCAGGGTCGCTTTCCGGGCAGGTGCGGCAGGAATGTTCGCGGGCCATTGACGGTTTTATTGAATATCATGTTGGCTTATTATGGCGTAACGGCAGGTTTTCCCATGTTTGACCCCTGCTTTTCCGGCTTGCGGCGTCTTTGCTTCATACACGGAAAATGCCCGTGCGCTGCCCGGAAGGGTTTTTTCCCTGCGCCGTGAATACGGTGGAACAATACAGTGTGAGTCTGGAGAAGAGAATGTATTTTCAAAATCTTGTGTTGACCTTGCAAAATTTTTGGGCCCAGAAGGGGTGCGCCATTCAGCAGCCGTACGACGTGGAATGCGGGGCCGGTACCTTCAACCCGGCTACCTTTTTGCGGGTCATCGGGCCGGAACCATGGAACGTGGCCTATGTGGAGCCTTCCCGCAGACCCACAGACGGCAGGTACGGCGAAAACCCCAACCGGCTCCAGCACTATTTCCAGTTTCAGGTGCTGCTGAAACCCTCCCCGGTCAATGTACAGGAAATGTACCTTGAAAGCCTTGTGGCCCTTGGTATTGACCCGGCAAGGCACGACATTCGCTTTGTTGAGGACGACTGGGAATCCCCCACCCTCGGCGCCTGGGGGCTTGGCTGGGAAGTGTGGCTGAATGGCATGGAAGTGACCCAGTTTACTTACTTCCAGCAGGTCGGCGGCATTGACCTTGCCCCGGTGAGCGTTGAGCTTACCTACGGGCTTGAGCGGCTGTGCATGTACCTGCAGGAAAAGGAATCGGTATACGACCTTGCCTGGAACGAACATATTTCCTATGGCGAAATATACCACCAGAACGAGGTCGAGCAGTCCACCTTCAACTTCGAGGCCAGCAACCCCGAGCTTCTGCTGCGCCATTTTGCCGAGTATGAAAAAGAGGCCAAACAGCTTCTTGAAAAGGGCCTGCTCATGCCCGCCTACGACCACACCATGAAATGCTCGCATACCTTCAACCTGCTTGACGCGCGCGGGGCCATTTCCATTACCGAACGCACCGCCTACATTGCGCGGGTGCGCGCCCTGGCCTCTGGTGTGGCCCGTCTTTATTCCGAACAGCGAAAGGAAATGGAATACCCCCTGCTTCGGGAAAGCAGAAGCTGACCAGCCCCTGCCCAGGAACATTTTTTTCAACAACCAACCGTGAAACTTTTTTTAAGGATTCGTCATGCCCGCCTTTGTACTTGAAATCGGCACTGAAGAATTGCCCGCTCGTTTTCTCGCCCCTGCGGAAAAAGAACTCCATGACAAATTTTCCGCCGCCCTTGCCGAAAAGGGGCTGGCCTTTTCCGGGCTGAGGGTCATGTCCAGCCCGCGCAGGCTTGTTGCAGTTATCGAAGACCTTGCCGCCACCGCCGAACTGCGCGAAGAAACCGTGCTCGGCCCCTCGGTCAAGGCCGCCTATGATGTGGGCAACAGGCCCACCAGAGCGGCCGAAGGCTTTGCCAAAACCCATGGGGTGTCCCTTGAAAACACCTTCACTGTCACCAATGCCAAGGGTGAATACCTGGCCGTGAAAAAGACCATTGGCGGCGAAGCGGCACTGCCCCTGCTTCAGAACCTGTGCCCGGCCATCATCGGGGGCCTCTCCTTCCCCAAACGCATGAAGTGGGGCAGCGGCGAATTCACTTTTGCCCGCCCCCTGCGCTGGATTCTGGCCCTGCTTGACGCAGAGCTCATTCCCTTTGCCGTGGGCGGACTGATTTCCGCCAACCTGACCCACGGGCACCGCGTACACGGGCCGGGGCCGTTTTCTGTTCCCTCTGCCTCCGACTACGTCCGCATTGTGGCCGAAGAATGCCGCGTCATTCTTCCCGCCGAAGAACGCCGGGCCATCATCATTGCCGAAGGAACCCGCATTGCCGCCGAAAAAAACGGCAAGGTCATCTGGAACGAAGCCCTGCTTGACGAGGTACAGGGCCTCTCCGAATTCCCCGTGCCCATGCTCGGCAGCTTTGAACGCAGTTTTCTTGAGGTGCCGCGCGAAGTTCTGCTCACCAGCATGCAAAGCCACCAGAAAAGCTTTGGCGTGGAAGACGAGGAGGGGAACCTTCTGCCCCATTTTCTCACCGTTTCCAATATCGTCCCCCAGGAAGCCCCGGTTGTTCGCAAGGGCTGGGAACGGGTGCTGCGCGCACGCCTTGAAGATGCGCGCTTCTTCTGGAAATCTGACCTGGAAATCGAACTGGCGGCCTGGCTTGATTCCCTGGATACGGTCATCTATCTGGCCCAGCTTGGCAGCATGGGCGACAAAACCCGCCGTATAGCCGAACTGGCCGGGTGGCTGGCCGGAAATGTCCGCTTCCTCGAACCGGGCACGGCTGTCCGCGTGGACGACGCCATTCGCGCCGGGCGTATTTGCAAGGCTGACCTTGTCTCGGAAATGGTCAAGGAATTCGATACTCTGCAAGGTATCATGGGCGGCATCTACGCCAGACGCAAGGGAGAAACCGATATTGTCGCCCAGGCCGTTGCAGAGCAGTATCTTCCTGCCGGGCCCGACAGCCCGGTGCCCGCCTCATACACAGGGGCCCTCCTTTCCATGGCCGACAAAATGGATACCCTGGTCGGCTGCTTCGGCCTTGGCCTCATTCCAACCGGGGCCACAGACCCCTACGCCCTGCGCCGCGCCGCCCTCGGCATTGCCCGCATTCTTCTTGAAAAGGGCATTCGCCTCAACATGCGGGCCTTCTTCCAGAAAGCCCAGGAAGTTTACGGCACCCGAGAGTGGAAACTGGAGCCGGAACAGGCCCTGTTGCGCATGGAAGAATTTTTCGCCCTGCGCCTGAAAAACCTCTTCCTCACCGAAGAGGGCCGGGAAACCCTCTTTGTCGAGGCCGTGCTTTCTGCTGACGCTTCAGACCCCTGGGGGGCCAGGGCAAGGCTTGACGCCCTTGAAGCCTTCAGTAAAACCGAGGCTTTCGCTCCCACTGCCCAGGCGTTTAAACGGGTGGCCAACATTATTCGCAAGCAGACCGAAGAAACCCCGGAACTGCTCTCTGGATGCTATGAGGCCACACTGTTGACCGAACCGCAGGAACTGGCCCTGGCCGCCGAACTTGAACGCCTCACCCCCCTGATGACCGAAAAACAGAACAGGGACGAATACGCCGCCCTCTTCGACCTGCTCGCCGAACTGCGGCCCGCAGTGGACGCCTTCTTTGAGGGCGTCATGGTCATGAGCGAAGACCCGGCAACCCGACAGAACAGACTGAAATTGCTCAAAATCCTGCAAAAACAGTTCGACTCCCTCGCCGACTTCTCCGCCCTTCAGTTGTAAGGAGAGGAGAGGGGGCGGGGAAAGAGCGATATTGGGGGGAGGGAACCACAAGGGCTTGAAGCCCTTGAGGTTCCCTCCC
>JGI994J12354_10005222_pt1 | contig 11261 bp, 10 predicted proteins | sample IntmicLarv3ML3BL_FD_12354 | JGI IMG/M metagenome (IMG submission 12354) | reverse complement strand
CTTAAAAGCTATTACATCATCATTTTCGTAGACTATACTAGAAGGTATCTCTCTATTTATTATTTTGGTAAACAAAGTGGCCATCTTATTCCTCCTCAATTTTTTTTATTCTTTCTAGATGCCTCTCCCCATGAAATTCTCCAGTCAAAAAAGCATCCACAATATCAAAGGCCAATATCTCTCCAATTATTCTCTCTCCTAGAGCAAGGATATTGGCATTATTATGCTCTCTAGATAATTTTGCCATGGTAGTATTGGTACAAAGAGCTGCTCTTACTCCCTTTATTTTGTTGGCAGCTATGGAAATTCCAATTCCAGTTCCACATACTATTATGCCAAAATCTGCTTTTTTATCCACTACAGCATGTCCAACTTTTTGACCATATTCTGGATAGTCTACCGAATCTTTTGAATTGACCCCCATGTCCAAGATTTCATATCCTTTTTGGGCAAGATACTCTCTGATTTTGTCTTTTAACAAATATCCACCATGATCAGCTCCTAGAGCTATTTTCATTATAATTCCTCCAAAATATTTATACTACAGCTTTTTAATAACAAAACTTATAAAAAATTCTTGTAAAAATCTCCTTTGGATAATTTTTATTCTTCTTCGCAACTGCAACCACAACCACAGTTGTGATCACTTCCTCCTAAGCAACAATCTCCTTCGTGGTCATGTTCCAAGTATGGGTATCCATCAGCTAGCTCATCTTCTGTGGCCTCTCTTATATCTTCCACTTTTATTTCAAATCTAATATTTTTTCCTGCAAAGGGATGGTTTCCATCTGCTAGTATAGTTTCATCCAATATATCTATTATATAAAATTCTCTTTCTTCCCCATTGTCCATTTCCACATCAAAGTCCATTCCCACATAAATATCATCAAAACCTTCAAATTCTGATTTTGATAATTCTATTACTAGACTTTCATCATATACACCATACCCTTCTTCTGGAGATACTTCTACACTCACCCTGTCTCCTATTTTTTTCCCATCAAGGGCCTTTTCTATCTTGGGAATAAAACTTTCCACATCATGTATATAAGAAAAAGATACATCATTACTGGTTGCTTCCAACATTTCATTATTTTCAGTATTAAATACTTCAAAATCTAAAGTCACAACCATATTTTTTTCTACTACCATATTATCACCTCATAATTAAAATCGCAAAAGAACAAAGTTAGCAATTTTCTATATAATTAAAATCGCCAACAAAATTTTCATATCATTTGTTTAAATAATACCATAAATAAAAAAATTTTTCACTATGTTATTTTATTTTTCATAATAAAAAAATTTTAGGTGCAATTTTTCAGACTTTGTGCTATACTATAATATAGTTATTGTTGTTTAAGGGGATATTTATGGAATACATTGATAGTCTAGATAATAATTTCATCAAAAAAATCAGAAAACTCAAGTCAAAGAAACACCGAGATAACTACGGTTTATTCATAGGAGAAGGAATTAAATTTATCGACTTTCAAATCGTTCCTTTTGCTGTTATTGTTAATAAAGATTCTACTTTTGATGTTAAATATCAACTAAAGTTAAATTCTTTAACTGCCAAAATAATTTATGTATCTTCCAAAGTTTTTTTTTCTATAAGTACCCAAGAAAATTCCCAAGGTATAGTTTTTGTATATAATTATCTCAAAAATTCCAGAGATAATCTGGGAAACAACATTGTAATCTTAGATAACATATCAGATCCAGGAAATCTCGGGACTATAATCCGCCTTATGGATGCTGTGGGCTACAAAGATATTCTTATTACCAAAGACAGTGCCAGCATGTACAATGAAAAAACAGTAAGAAGTTCCATGGGCTCCATCCTAAATACCAACATTTTATATTTGTCCCATGAGGAAATTTTGGATATTTTAAAAAAAGAAAATTATAAAATATTTGCTACTAATTTGAAGAAAAACTCAATTGATTACAGAAAAATGCAACTTTTTTCAAAAAATGCCTTTATTTTTGGTAATGAAGGTAATGGAGTTTCAAAAGTTTTTTTAGATAACAGTCATCAAGACGTGATTATCCCCATTTATGGTGCAGCTCAATCACTTAATGTCTCTGTTGCCGCAGCAATCATATTGTATAAATCCAGAGAATTAACAGAACTTTTATAGTAGTTTTAGCATAAGGTAGGTGAACAAAAGTGAAAAAATTAACCAAACCTATTATAGCCATCCTCTGTCTCTTATCCCTAGTTGGATGTTCTGGAGCAGGTCCCAAAGGTAGAATTCCAAACAATCAACGAATATCCACTTTTTTTACTATGGGGGAGGCTATTCATAGCGACTATGCCAAAAAGCATGGTATAGATAACTATCCCAGAAGCACAGCCATAGAAAAAAATATCATCTATACTGCTCAGAGAATGGATAAAATAAGAAGACTATTAAATAGGCCTATTATCGTGAGTAGTTGGTATAGATCACCCCGAGTTAATCAAGGGGTCAGAGGAAGTCAGACTTCTGCACATTTAGATGGCCTAGCAGTGGATTTTGCTCTAAAAAAAGGTCAAGGTAAGCAAGAAGTTCAAAGACTTAAAAAAAGAGCCAAATATGACCAGTTGATTTATTACCCAAGGGGAAATAGAGTTCATATTGGATTTAGAAAAGATGGTAAAAATGAAAGACAAGAATACATGGTAAAATAATCTTGAGGTGAATTTTTTTGAAGAATTTTTTTATATATTTTTTACTAGTAGGATTAATTTTTTCTTCCAAGTCAATTGCCTATGAGGAGGAAAGCCTTTTCAATCATTATGGATATCCAAGTGTTTTTACTGGATATATTGGAGATCATAGTGATAGTTTTGATGTGGATTATACCACACTTCAAGCCATAGGACAAGACGGCAGAATCAAATCCATAATAATACACTATACTGCTACTGACAATGAAATAGGTAAGAGAGCTCTCGCCTATGGTAATGTGAGTTCTCATTATTTGATAACCACAGATAGTGATGAGCCTATTTTTTCCCTTGTACATCCAGATGATAGATCATGGCATGCAGGTGTTAGTGAATTTGCTGGGAGAAGTAATCTAAATGATTCTTCTATTGGGATCGAGATTGTTAGTTACGGAATGATAACTCTTCCAGATTCTCCTCCTATTAGTGTCTTTTTTAGACCATATGATGAATTTCTTCCTTACACAGATGACCAAATTAGAAAAGTAGCCTATTTAGTCAAAAATTTGATCCAACTATATGATATTGAACCAAAATTTGTTTTGGGACATTCAGATGTATCTCCCAACAGAAAATATGACCCTGGTCCTAAATTTCCTTGGGAGCATTTGCACAAGGAATACAATATAGGAGCTTGGTACAATGAAAGAGACAAGCTTGATATTATGGCTGAATATGAGGGAGATTTATTCGAAAATCTTTCTGTTAGAGAAATAAAAAATGAATTTTACCAATATGGTTATAGGATAAACAATGAAGATACTTGGGATGACGATAGCAGATACATTATTTATGCCTTTCAAATGCATTTTAACCCCACTACTCTCACTGGTGAAATGGACTTGGAGACCTTTGCTATTCTAAAGGCCTTGAATAAAAAATACCCAACTAGAACATTGCCTGATAGTAGAATAGTTATTAAAACAAATGAAGACTAAAAACAAATAATCTTTCTCGCAACAAAGTATTGAAATAGACCATTAAAAGAAAGTATTAAAAATTTGTTAATGTGTCCATTAAAAATATTATGAAAAAAAAATTTGCTATGGCTTATTTGAGTTTTAGTACTTTTTATTATTCTTCCTAATAATTTTTCTGGATATATCCTACAGTTATATGATAAAATAAGAATAAGTAATAAAAATACAGTAAAGCAAACTAAGATAAATATATAAAAAGTCTTATTATTAAAGTTTGCAGAGGTGGCGAAATGGTAGACGCGCAAGGTTGAGGGCCTTGTTGGTATTTTCCAGTGAGGGTTCAACTCCCTTCCTCTGCACCAAACAAAGAAAAAAGTAAAAAATAATTAGATAAATATAAATAACTGAATAAACAGATTAGAGCAGACAACAAAATCGTAGGTGAAATAATGCATATCCATATTTGCAAAGGACAACATGAAGATGTTGATTTATTGGGAAAATTATATGATGAACTCAATGATTATTTGGAGTCCCATATCAATTATCCTGGTTGGAAAAAGGGTGTTTATCCTACTAGAAGTAATGCTTTGTATTTTTATCAAAGGAGCTCTTTATATGTAGTCAAAAGTGGAGATCGTGTGGTGGGATCAATTGCACTCACACATGAGCCAGAAAGCAGTTATGAAAATGCAACTTGGTTGATAGAGGCTTCTTATGACCAATTATTTGTCATTCATCTATTTGCAGTTCATCCTGATTGGTTTCGACAAGGAGTCGGCAGTGCTCTTCTTCAATTTTCTGAAACTCAAGCTAGTATACAAAATATCAAATCAATCAGACTTGATGTCTATGAAAAAAACTATGTTGCAATTCAAGCATATGAAAAACAAGGCTATACTTATATTGATAAAGTCGATATTGGAGCCAGTTGCTATGGGTTAGACCTCTTTTGTTTGTATGAAAAACTTATTTTGTAAGAGTAGATTGTTCTGATTTTTTATCAAATGGTGATGTAAAAATATAAATAATCTTTTTCTTGGTTGAGAGACATGTCTCTCAACCAAATTTTTTATCATTCTATTAAAAAAATTTCCAAGTTATATAATTTAGAGTTAGATTAATAAAGTTCATCTTCCATCATAAGCTTATATAATGGGGTGTTGTACTCTGGATATGTGTCCATAGTTCTCTTTGATATTTCAAGTGCCCCTTTATGAGCATTTGAAACAATCTCTTTTTCATCCACTGTAACAATTTTGCGATCTTCCATTACAATTTTCCCATCAATAATAGAGGTTACAACCTCGCTTCCCTTGGCTGAGTAGACCAAATTTGGGACAACATTACGTAAAGGAGCAAGATAAAGAGGTGCAAGACAAGGCTCATTCATATCAATTAAGATTACATCTGCTTTCTTTCCAACTTTTATCGAACCAATTTCATCGCCCATACCAATTGCATGAGCAGCATCAATGGTGGTCATACGTAGTACTTTTCCAGCATTATAAACAGAAGGATTTCTTGCTTTGCATTTATTTAATATTGCTGTAAATTTCATTTCATTCCACATGTTATTACAATTATTGCCCGGTGCTTGGTCAGATCCAAGAGCAAGACGATCACTTACTTCGAGAAATTCCGCTGATGGTGGTACAATCCCATCAATAATTCCAATACTTCCCGAACACAAAATCATGTTTGCACCTTTTTTAGCCAGAAATTGCGTCTCTTCCCTTGTGGCTTCTGTTAGGTGGACAGCCATTAGTTTTGGGTTTAAATACCCAATTTCATCAAGGTACTGAATAGAACGCTTACCAAAACGTTTAATCATTTGGTTAATTTCACGGTCCCCTTGAGCCACATGCATATGAATCATTGTGTTATTTTTTTCTGCAAATTCTTTAATTTCAAGCAAAAGTTCTTGAGATACCATATCTGGTCCTTGTGGTCCCATCAAAACAGTAATTCTATTATCATCGTATCCATTCCACTCATTAAAAATATCTACATTTTTTTTGTACAAATCATTTTCCACAGTAGAATCCAGAGGATATAGCTCCCCAATTGCAAGTTTACTTAATCCAGGAGGCATGGCATTTATGGTACTAGCCACTCGCCCACGGACTCCTATTTTTACTAAATTCTGAATAAGTTTTTCCATAGAACGATCAAAATCGCATATTGTTGTTGTTCCAGCCTTCACTGCTTCCACAATATTCATCATCGAACCTGCTATTGCTGTGTCTTCTGTCAAAGCCTCAGTAAAAGGCCACAACCCTTGCTGCATCCAGTTGTTCACATCCTGTGAAAGACCACGTAGTATTCCTAGACTTGAATGCATATGTGCATCAATAAGGCCTGGCATAATGACTTTATGAGTGGCATCTATATAGCGATGAGCCTTGTGGTTTTTTAGGACATCAGCTGTTTCTCCCACTGCTGCAATACGATTCCCTTTGATACCAACAGCTCCATCATTAATGATTCCTACTCCTTTACCATCCATGGTAATAAGTATTCCATTAGAAATAATAATATCAAGCATAATACTCTCCTCCTACAGTAATTTTATTAACATATTATACTACAAGTCGAACATCATATACAACATTACAAAAAAATATTTAAAAAAATTTTAACTTTTATTATAAAAAAGCCTTAGATTCCCTATCCACTGGTTCTCTATTATTCTATCATTTCTATTATTATCTCTATTATTATCTCTATTATTATCTCTATTATTATCTCTATTATTATCTCTATTATTATCTCTATTATTACAAAAAAATATTGACAAAAAAATAAAAACCCATTATACTAATAATGGACTAACAAAAAGATTTCGGTAGGTGAGACTACCACAGGGATACGGGTTACTGCCGCAAAATAGTGGAGACACTATGAGAGGGCCAACAGTCCATGTCGAAACCAAGGCATGGAATAGTGTAACTACATCGCCCTGTGAAGTTAAAGCTTGAACGATGATAGAAAACAGTACTTTGGCTACTTCTCAAGTAGTTTTTTGTATGACTTATTTTCTCAATCATCGTAATATGACGCTGGTTGAGATTTTTTAGTTTTATCATATATTCTTAGGATAACATCCTTAACACAGGATTTTTATATAGATATTTCAACCAAAAAGTGAGGTGAGCGAAATGGAAAGTGGAAGTTTATACAGCCCAGAACCTGATGGGCAGCGTCTGATTATTGAAATAGAAATCATCTTTCTATTTCGCTGTATAATATTATGATGTAGTTTATCAATGTTATGGGTCATTCTTCCAATATTTTATAATTTAAAACGGAGGTAAAGACCAATGAAAAAAAGAAAAAACAACTCTTTTAAAATACAAAAGTTAGAAAGTATAATATATCGCGGCGATATAAGTAGTAGATTAAGATTTGCTGCTACCACAGAAATAGAAATACTATTTGATAAATTAAATACAACATTAAATGGCATAAAATTGATAGATTTAGAATCTTCTCGCAACCAATATGGAGACAACAAAATAACACATGGTCAAAAAATATCCATCTTTTATCGTATTTGTAGTGCATTTATCAATCCTTTTACTGCAATACTCTTGGGATTAGCTTTAGTTTCTACTTTTACAGATATTATTTTACCCAAATCAGAAGAGAACAATCCAATGGCTGTTATTATCATAATATCAATGGTTATGATCTCTGGGATATTACGTTTTATGCAAGAGACTAGAAGTGGTAATGCAGCCGAAAAACTATTAGGTATGATTAAAACCACCACTGCTGTTCATCGTCAAGAAACTGGAATTACAGAAATTTCTTTAGACGAAGTAGTGGTTGGTGATATTGTTCACTTGGCAGCTGGAGATATGATTCCTGCAGATATGCGTATTGTTTATGCCAAAGATTTATTCATCAGTCAATCAGCATTAACTGGTGAAAGTGCCACAGTGGAAAAAACTTCCAGTACCATTGACCTCACCTATGACAATCCTACAGAGATTCCTAATCTAGCATTTATGGGGACCAATGTTCTCAGTGGGAGTGCTATAGGTGTGGTAATTATCATAGGGGATGATACTGTCTTTGGAGACATGTCCAAAAATATAAGCGAAAAGCCAGTACAAACCACCTTTGAAAAGGGAGTAAACTCTGTATCTTGGTTACTTATTCGCTTTATGTTTGTAATGGTACCAATTGTATTATTTATTAATGGTTTTACAAATGGTGACTGGATGGAAGCCTCTTTATTTGCTCTCTCTATTGCTGTAGGTCTCACACCTGAGATGCTACCCATGATCGTCACAACTTGCCTTGCCAAAGGTGCAGTTGCCATGTCAAAGGAAAAAACTATTATCAAAAATCTAAACTCAATTCAAAATATTGGTTCCATTGATATTCTTTGCACAGATAAAACTGGTACACTTACACAGGACAAAGTAGCTCTTCAATATCATCTGGATATTCATGGACATGATGATATAAGAGTGCTACGTCATGCTTTTTTAAACAGTTATTATCAAACCGGACTTAAAAATTTGATGGATGTGGCCATTATAGAGAAAACTCAAGAAAAAGTCTCTGAAAATATGGAACTTCATGAACTCACCAATCAATTTATCAAAGTTGATGAAATTCCATTTGATTTTGAGCGACGTCGTATGAGTGTTGTTGTATCAAATGGAAAAACTCAAATGATTACAAAGGGAGCAGTTGAAGAAATGCTGTCAGTGTGCAGTTTTGCTGAATATGGAGGAGCTGTATCCCCTTTGACTGATGAAATCAAAGAATATATTCTTAGCAAGGTAAATGAATTAAATGAAAATGGACTGCGGGTTATTGGTTTGGCTCAAAAGACTAACCCATCCCCTGTAGGTGCCTTTTCAGTAGCTGACGAATCAGATATGGTATTATTAGGTTATCTTGCATTTCTGGACCCACCAAAGGAATCCACAGCAGAGGCCATTGCTGCATTAAAAGAGCATGGTGTAAGTGTAAAAATACTCACTGGAGATAATGACAAGGTCACACGTTGCATATGTAATCATGTGAATCTGCCAGTCGACAATATTTTGCTTGGCTCAGACTTGGAAGATATGACAGATGAAGTACTTGGTGGTGTTGCCGAAAGAGTCAGCATATTTGCCAAGTTATCCCCACAGCAAAAAGCTAGAATTATCTCTGTTCTTCGTTCCAATGGTCATAATGTTGGATATATGGGAGATGGAATTAACGATGCCCCAGCTATGAAAGCCTCAGATGTGGCCATCTCAGTTGATACAGCAGTAGATATTGCCAAAGAATCTGCTGATGTAATTCTACTTGAAAAGGACTTGATGGTGTTAGAAAAGGGTATTATAGAAGGGCGTAAAACATATGCCAATATGATAAAATATATCAAAATGACAGCAAGTTCCAATTTTGGAAATATGTTTTCAGTGCTGGCAGCCAGTGCCTTTTTACCATTTATTCCAATGTTGCCAATTCACTTGATTTTACTTAATTTAATTTATGATTTGAGTTGTACTGCTATTCCATGGGATAATGTGGACAAAGAATTTCTTACAGTACCAAGAAAATGGGATGCCTCTTCTGTTGGTAAGTTTATATTATGGATTGGTCCGACAAGTTCTGTCTTTGATATTACAACCTATTTACTGATGTATTTTTTTATTTGTCCATTGATGGTTGGAGGATTACATTTCCATCAGCTTACAGAGCCTGCTGCTATTGCCTACTTTATTGCAATATTCCATGCAGGGTGGTTTGTTGAATCTATGTGGACTCAAACCCTTGTTATTCATATGATTCGTACACCAAAAATTCCATTTATCCAAAGTCATGCATCTTTTCCATTGACATCTCTTACATTTATTGGTATTGGAGTTTTGACAGCTATTCCTTTCACTACTTTTGGTACATCTATTGGTCTTGCTAAGTTGCCAATGATATTTTTTCCTTGGTTGCTATTAACTATATTCTTGTATATGGTACTGGTTACAGTGTTCAAGATAATTTTTATCAAAAGGTATGGGGAACTACTATAACCAAAACAAATCAGAACATCAACAAAATATAGAAGTGCTTGAATAAACCAAATAATAAAGAAATTAAACTGGCAGACAACATATGTTAGCCAGTTTTTTCATAAAACTCTATTCTTTATCTTCCTTCCAATATTTTTGTACAAAGTCTTTGAACCCACCAAAAGTATAATCACCATTTTCAGGCTTTTCCAATGATATTTTATTAAAAAAGCATGATGGTATTTCATCTAACTTTAGGCATTTTAGAATACACAAATCGCAGCCTTTATCATTTACAATTGGATTAAAAGGACATTTTAAATCTGTACAAGTGCAAAATTCTTTGGCTTTCATTACTTTCCTCCCTCTTCTTTTTTACTTTCTTGATTTTATATTATATTATTTTTCAATATTTTCTACCAGTTTTACACCTGTTTACTTCCATTTTTCCACTATAATTTTCTCACGTTTTTTTATTATTTTACTAACATTTATTTTCACATTTTTCTTACACATTATGCCCACAAGACACAGCCTTTAATAAGCATTTTTTCACTGAATAAAGCCTTTTTTATAGTTAAAGTTTATTTGCTATAATTTGTAATTTTTTTATAAAGCAATACAATTTTTTTAACCTATATTTTTAAATCTTATATTTTAAAATTCTTATCTTTAAAAATATGATTATTTTTTAATTTTACAAATTATACTACATTAAATATTTCTTTACAAATATTTTTAAGTTTCTTTTGAAACATTTGATAAAATTGCTAAAACTATTTGTAATTTACTACAAAAAATAGTAAAATATGTCTATAAATTAAATCCTATGTTAATATTTCTGAAATATAAAAGCACTAATATAATTTTCTACTATACAAATTTATATTAATTAATAATTATCGGACTATTGATTTTCAAGCGTATAAATTATAAAGGAGGTACCACCTATGAAAAAAAGAACAGATATTATAAAAGAAAAAATAGAAAAACTAATCTCTTTGGATAGCAATCATAAAATTTTTGGAGCTTTTTCTCATGAGTATATTCAAAATTCGCCTCTAACATCAGAACAAATAAACGAATATGAAAGAACCCATAATATTATTCTGCCCCATGAATATAAAGAATTTTTATTAGACATTGCAGACGGAGATGTTGGACCTTTTTATGGTCTTTATCCTCTTCTTTTTAATGATGACTTAGTATTGAAATTGGATAAAGAATTTCCATTTACCAAAGAGGAGCCTTTTATACTCAGTCATGTCTACGACAGTATTCCTGACGATCTAAGTGATGAGGAGGAAGAGGAATACTATGACAAGATATATTCCCTCGCTGATTGTGGTCATATTCTTTTGGCCACTGAGGGCTGTGGTATGTATAGTGCTCTGATAATAAATGGTGAGGAATACGGAAATATTTGGTTTAAGGACCTTGCCAATGATGCAGGTATGTTTCCTTTGACAAATCCTCAAACTTCTAGTCCTTTGGGATTTTATGACTGGTATGAGTTATGGCTTGATAAATCAATAGAAAGTATAGTTAATGATTCCGATGGTCTTTCAAGCTATGCAGATTTTATAGAGGAAAGTTAATATGTAA
>JGI994J12354_10005221_pt1 | contig 11262 bp, 10 predicted proteins | sample IntmicLarv3ML3BL_FD_12354 | JGI IMG/M metagenome (IMG submission 12354) | reverse complement strand
GCCGACGCCAACACATATCGCATCGCAAGCAGTTGCAGGAGCTCCTTTGCCCGTTGCAACGCCCACGCCCGCTGATAATACAGCAACAACGCAAACTCCCGCTCCCGCGGCTCAAACTCCTTCGACAGCAGCAGCTCAATCAGTACAAGATGACGATATCGAGGAAGAAAAAGTTAAAGAAGTTGAAGTCGAAGAACAACCAGATAATCCTTCAAATAATGCTGTAAAATCTGACATTTCTGATACAATAGACAAATACGAAGATACCTCAGACATTATTGTCGAGGCAGTTATATCGCATAATTCTGATTCAGATAACGATGAAGGCGGAGAGATTTCTCTGCATTAAACAAGGAAAGAAGGGTGGGAAGTGAATCCAAATCAGTCAGTTAATCAAGCACCAACCGGAACACCGGTTGCTCCTGCTGGAGTTGTTTCGGCTGCACCGCCTGACACCGGTCAAGACCAAACCCCTCCGCGGAATCCCAACTCTACACAGAGCACCCTCCTTTTTGAGGAAATCCGCGATAACATGCTTATTATGGGCGATGGAACTTATCGAGCAATTATAGCAGCCCAGTCTGTAAACTTTGATTTAATGAGCGGTCGCGAGCGTGAAGGAGTTGAATATTCTTATCAACAATTCCTAAACTCTTTGACTTTTCCGATTCAGATTTACGTGCGATCACAACGAGTTGACATTACGCCATATCTCGACAAATTATCAAATCTTCGCAATAACCAAGACAACATGTTGCTCGGCGTGTTGATGGATGATTATATTCAATTTATTGATATGCTTTCTCACGAAGCCAATATTATGGACAAGAGTTTCTTTATAATTATTCCTTACGCTCTGGGTGATGAAAAAGCTCAGCTCGGCAAAGATAGCGATAATTCAAAAGGGCTTCTTACAAATCTGTTTATGCCAGCTAAACGACATCAGCGCGTCAAAGTTCCAGTCGATCAGTATAATCACGTCAAGGAAGAAATGTCTCGACGAATTGTCGCTGTGATTGAAGGCTTGGGCCAAGTTGGCGTTCACGCTTTGCAATTAAAAACTAAAGAAATTGGTGAGCTACTCTATAACGTCTATAATCCTGATACGGCCGTTCGCGAACCGATCGGCGATTTTCGAAATTATACCGCTCAAGTGGTCAGAAAAGGAGAAGGGGAAGCGCCAAGATTGGGAGGAGTCAGCTAATGGGCAAAAAGAATAAATCGTCGAAAAATAATGTTGGTTTGATTGAACAACAGCGCGCGCGCGAAGCCGCTGAAGTTGAAATTGAATTGCAAAAAGGTATAACTACTTTACGTGATTTAATAGCGCCAGCTTCGATTGAATTCAAATCAGGCTATTTTATGCTTGGTACGCGTTGGTGCAAGACATTCTATGTTTACGCTTACCCACGCAGTATTTATACTGGCTGGCTATCCGCAATTATTAATCTTGATCAGGTTCTAGACCTCAGTATGTTTATTTATCCAGTCGACAGTCAAGTCGTTATGCATAACCTTCGAAAGAAAGTAACTCAGCTCGAAGCCAGTATGTCACTTAACGCTGAACACGGCAAGATTCGTGATCCAGGGCTCGAGGCAGCTTATCAAGACGCTGAGCAACTTCGCGACGAACTTCAAACTGGTATGGAAAAATTCTATCGCTTCGGCCTATATGTAACAGTATACGCTCATAGTCAAGACGAATTAGATTTTGCCACGCACAAAGTCGAAACAATTTTCGGACAACAGATGGTTATGACGAAGGTGGCTTCCGCGCAGCAAGAACAAGGGCTAAATTCAACTGTACCGCAATTCGTTGATGACCTCAAGATTCGTCGAAATATGAATACTGGCGCAATTTCGACTTCTTTTCCGTTCACTTCTGCCGATTTGACGCAAGACAACGGTATTCTTTACGGTGTAAATATGCATAATAACGGTTTGGTTATTTTCGATCGTTTTAGTCTGGAAAACGCCAATATGGTTGTCTTTGCCAAGTCTGGTGCTGGTAAATCTTTCACAGTTAAATTAGAAGCACTTCGCACGATGATGATGGGTGCCGAAATTATTATTATTGACCCAGAAAACGAATATCAGAAGCTTTGCGAAGCAGTTGGTGGAAGTTATGTTCATTTGTCGCTAAATTCAGATACGCGCATAAATCCATTCGATTTACCGCGAGTTGTCGATAGCGACAGCGACGAAAAAGCCGATGCGCTACGCGCAAATTTGGTGACATTACACGGTTTGTTGCGATTAATGCTCGGTTCTAGCCAAGTTTCAGCAAACGGTGAAACTGTTAATATTCTGTCACCATCCGAAGAGGCCGACTTAGATCAAGCTTTGATTGATACTTATGCGCGCGTTGGTATTACATCTGATCCGCTAACACATAATTCGCCACCGCCAGTTATGGCTGATTTGTACGATACTTTGGCGCATATGGGCGGAAATGGACCACAATTGGCGCAACGACTTCGCCAGTACACTACGGGAACTTTTGCGGGGATTTTCTCGCAACAATCAAATGTCAATATAACTAACCATATGGTCGTCTTTAATATCCGCGACCTCGAAGACGCGCTGCGACCGATTGCTATGTATATCGTTCTTAGCCATATCTGGAATCTCGTGCGTACTCAGCAAAAAAAACGCATGTTAATTGTTGACGAGGCTTGGCAATTAATGAAATGGCCTGATGCCGCCAACTTTATGTTTTCGATTGCTAAACGCGCACGTAAATATTATCTCGGGCTTACCACAATTTCGCAGGACGTCGAGGATATGATGCGCGATCAAATGGGGCGGGCGATTGTGGCCAACGCTTCGATGCAAATTTTACTAAAGCAGTCGCCTTCGGCAGTTGATGTTTTGGGCCAAGTTTTCAAACTAACAGAGGAAGAATTAACTCGCTTATCGAACTTCCCAGTTGGTCAAGGATTGTTCTTTGCGGGCCAAAGCCACGTGCACATTCAGATTATTGCTTCTGAAACTGAAACTAGTCTGATTAGCACAAACCCACAGGACTCAGTCATTAGATAAGCTCTGTTTATATTTGTATCGCTTGAGACTTCTTATTCATTCTCTAATTAAGAAAGAGCGTCAAACACCCAGTTCACAAGAGCGAATGCGATCATTGAAACAACCAAGCCAACTACAGCGTAGATAATCGTGTTTTTTGCGTTGTCAACTTTGCCTTTATCTCCGGTCGAGGTCGCATAACGAACACCGCCAAAAATTATCATGATGACAGAAATAGTGCCTACAATAAACAATAGAACATTCACAATCGTGGTAATAATACCACCCATGTCTTGACTGCCTGTCGGTCGTGTGCACTCTTTGGCTGCGTCATCCCAACTAGCACCGTCCTCAGCCTCACAGAGCGCTTTTGCAACCTCATCATTAGGGGCGGCATGGGCTGTCTCTAGAGACAACGGTATAATTGCGACCCCCAACATTATAGCTACGCTCGCGACAATAGTTACTATCTTTTTCATAATTTAATCCTTACTTTTTTTAGATTGCTATTCTGCTAGATGCTACTTTATCAGTATACCATAATCATTTTCATAATGGTAATATGAAATTAATCCAAGTTGCTAAGCACGAAATTCACAATCGCAAACGCAGAGATTGCAATAACTAAACCGACTACTGCATATGTCAAATTTTGACGAGCTTTGCTGGCGGCATTAGAATCACCGTGCGACGCTGAAAATTGTATAGCACTAACCACAATCACAATAATTGCGATCGTGCCAGCCACAAAAAGCAACAGATTAATTATATTTTGAGTAGTGCTTGTCATTCTTCCTTCGGGATTTGGATCGTTCAAGTCTTCGCAAACTGCCGAATTATTAGGATTGTTCTTGCAAATTTCTTTTATATTATCCTTGGCTGTACTGTCAGCCGCGTGGACTGGCACTGTCAACGCGAACCCAACGCCCATTACAACAGTTAAACCAAGAAGCGCCAGTCTAAGCCACTTCATCATAGTCTACCCGCCACAAAATTGGTTATAGCAAACGCACAAGTAACGACCACCAGACCAATAGCGGCAAAGATGATTGTACGCATTCCTTTTGACGCTTTGCCAGAATCGCCATTAGCCGTCATATAGCTGTAGCCAGCCATAATAATCATAACGACTGCTACTATGCCAACGATAAAGTAAACAATATTGAGACCGTTAGTAATAAGATCGCCAGCGGATACTTTAGGTATCTTGTCTGTAGTAATTGAGGCCATGGTAAATATTATCTTTGTGGCAGCAAAAAAATTCATTATGAGCTCATCCTTGCAACAACAAATCCGACTATTATGGCTGACATCATAGCTATCGCCATACCAATTCCAGCTTTCAAAATAGTGTCCAGAGCTTTTTTGGCTTTATCAGGCTCGCCGTTTGATATTACATATTGAACACCGCCCCATACAACAAAACCAACCGCTAAGAGACCAACAACCCTAAGAAGAATGTCCAGAACATTCAGAGCAATCGTGAAAATCAGCGTTGAAGGCTCTTTGTCTGCAAAATCTTCTATTTCATCTGTTCCTTTTTTGCATAGTCCACGATACCAAGTTGGAAAGCCTAGAAAACTGCTGTCTATATCAGTGTTGCATTCTTCGGCACTAACCACTGGCGTCGGCATTATAAATGCTAAGCTAAGAACGCTGAGTAGTGTTACGAACATTCCAACAAACATTTTTTTCATCATGCGAACATCCCTCCAGGCATTAAGAAATTAAGCAGTGTCCACATCGCAAAATACAGCAACAAAGCAATGAAAGAGTTACGAATAACGCCCACTGCTTTCTTAGCTTGCTCAGGATTTCCACCCGAGGAAGTATACATCACAGCCCCAATAATAACGCCCGCTACAACCGCAATCGTTACGCCGACTGCCAATACATTGAAAATCGTTAACAATAATCCACCAATGCCGTCATTACTATCAGCACACTCCCAGTTAAAAAAAGTTGGAGTTCCACAATATCCCTTATCACCTTCTTCGACAGCAGCGAGAGTTCTATTCGACAATAAGACAAGATTCGTAATCGCTATCAATAGCAAGCCTAAACACACTTTTTTATTATATTTTCGTTTATATCGAGCAAGCATAGTTATATCGTAACACGGTTGTGGTTGCGAGGCAATACTTGCACGAAATTATAATATCGGTTATGATAATTATTATGAAACACAGTAGTGGGGTAGGGATTATGACAGGTGGCATTTTCAGGAAAGAAAACTTCAACAGAATTTTTCTGGTTTTTATTGCAACACTAATCGCATTTACTAGTTTCTGGAGCCTTTTTAGTAGTACACCCGCTGCCGCTGCTGATGAATTTGGTGCAGGCTGGCAAGAAGTCTATCGAAAGAACAATGTGCTAAATGGTGCGTATCATTGCTTGTCGGATAGATTTAAAAAATGGGATAAAACAACCAAATCGGATGTCCTACGCAATAGCAACGTGGTCACCGAACATCTCATCGGCAACATAGATTTTCATCAAACAGACACTACTACATACTTTGAAATGCCCCATATCGTCGGCGATCTTCAGCGATGCGAAGCATGGTTGAATTTAAACCTTGAGACCGTTACTTACAAAAAAGGTATGGACGTGTTGGCTATCTTTGCAAACTGTAAAGAGACGGGTAGTGGAGGGGAATTTACTTGTGATTATTACGAGCAAAGTAAATTTCTCCCAGGCCTCAGAGAGGCTCTCAAGAAGGACGTAAAAGATCTAACTCCAGAGCAGGAGTACGCTCTTTATCATCATGTGTTAACATTAGGCATAGACAGTGGCGGATGTGGAGTAAACCATTATAAAGGCGCAGACAAAGAAGTTATCGGCGATTACAGGGCTCAAATTATTAATAAGGAAGGCGTCATAGAAAACGTGTGGTTCAATAAAGACGCGGGTAAGTTCAACGGAATAGACTACGCAGCTCGGGAAGTCCCTAATGGGAATGCGGTTTTTAGCAATAACGGAGCGCCAATTTTTGATAGTAAGTCTTGCGAAGAAATTATCGGCAGATTCGAGAATGTGAGGAGTTCTTTTGGAGTTGGAAAAACCGAGGCTCAGCATAATGTTGATGAAAAAGATGCTCAGATAGCCAGTGAACAGACACGTCTTTGCAAAGATTTTGATAATTATATAAAAATACCCGTTAAAAGTGTTACTACATCGATAGGTGCTGGGTCTGCAAGAATAACCCTCCAAGACACACCAGCTAGCGCCTGGACGATATGTCGCAATGCAGTCAAACATAAAGCAAATGGAGAAAAGAACTATTGCTCTCAGTTAGGTGACGACACTGAGACAAACGAAGACGAAAATGCGCGTAAACGAATTGCTGATGCAAAACTCGCATGCAATAAAGGTTTCGCAGCAGAGGACTATGAGCCATATAAACCTTCGGAAGATAGCGAAGAAGGAGAAGAAGGAGAAGAAGAGCCAAGCTGCAAGAAAAGTGTCGATAGTAGCTTGGGCTGGATTATATGCCCAGCAACAGAAGGCGTGTTGAGTGCTATTGATTGGGCCTACGAGTGGATTTTTGAGCATTTTATGAACTATCAAACACTCAATGAAAACAGTGGAGTAAAAGATGCTTGGGGGCGAATATTGCCCATAGCCAATATTGCCTTCGCTATTGTATTCTTGGTTGTAATATATTCAACAGTCATAGGAGGAAAGCTGTAATGCTTAGCAATTACTCTATCAAGAAAATTATACCTCGACTGATAATTGTAGCAATTGCAGTTAATCTTTCGTTCTATATATGCGCCGCCTTAGTCGACGTTTCAAATATTATTGGCGCAAATATTGTAGATTTGCTGGGAGGTATAGTAAACGAAGATGCTCGCAAGCTAGGAGCGTTAATGGTGGTTGGATTAGCACTAGCAATGCTCATCGTGATTGCAGTTGTAGGTGTTGTTGGTGTGCTATCGGCTGTGTTAATCATAATAATGTTAGTGTTGCGCGACGTAGTACTAACCGCTTTGATTATCGTTTCGCCAATTGCCTTTGTATTATATTTACTGCCAAACACAGAAAAGTGGTTCAAGAAGTGGCTCACCGAATTTACTCGCATGCTATTTGTATATCCCATGATAGCTGGAGTCTGGGGTGTTTGTCTGTTTATGATCGACATAATTAACAGTGCTTCAGATAGTGGGTTTGTTGGATATATCACAAAAATTCTGCTATTACTGGCACCCGCTGCGGCAATTATGCCAGTAATGAAAACAAGCGGTCAATTGATGGGTAATATACAGGGCATGGTAAATAAGGCAAGCGAGACAACAGGTGTCACGGGGTTTGCCAAAAATATGGATAAGGCTAAGCGCGCAAATATTAATGCGATTAGGACAAGAAAATTTGACGACATCGCAAAAAATGGAAATATCAACAATTACGAGCTCCAGAAGGATGAATATGGCAACGAGACCGGCAAATATGTTAATAAGCTTACTGGCAAAACAGCCTCTAACAGAATGACAGAGGCGTTAAAAGGTGGTGCTGAAAGTATGGATAAATATAAAAACCTAGCTGGAATTGCTGGATTTCTTGGCAATGTTGGACATGGCGATATACTAAAACGCGCAGAAACCAGAGATAAATTGGCTGACGAGGGCCGAAGCGGCACAGCAAGGACAGGCGAAATCGAACTCGACCCTAAACTTAATATGGGCAAGTTGCAAAATGAGTTACGCAAACAACAAGCGGAGTATAAGCTGAATGTCAACCCAAGCATAGTAAACCTCAAAGGAGCCCTGAAGGCCTCGAAGGCGGAATCAGAAGCGGGCACTAAAAGTCCAGAGTGGCTGGCTTTACAGGCAGCGCAAAAAGCAGCACCTCAAAACGCTCGCATTACAGCTGATGTCGAGGCCTATCGCGACAAGATGCTGAAAGACGCCCAGGTGCAAACGCAGAACGCCATGACAATGAACGCAACTACTGGAAAAATGGACAAAAAAGCTTTCAGCGCAAAAGATTTAATGAGCGGAGTTCCAACTCAGATGAGCGGTTCGGACGGCAACCTGAAAGATGTTTCTCTAGAGAAGTTTTTGAATGGTGACTACACCAGGGAGGGCAGTAAAGATAAAGATGCTATGATTGAGAAACAGATTATGGCACAGATAGGAACAGCGATACAAAATAGCAGTAGCGTAGCAGATGGGACAACTTACGAAGCAGCCCAGCTTAAAGTTGAGGGAGTTGAAAACATTCATACCTTATTGAGCCAAATCAAAGAAAGGGCCGATAGCGGCACAATATCTATTAGTGGTGATGCAGTCAGTGGTATGCAAAAAGCTGCCGACCAGAAAGCCCGCTCAACATGGGCACACTCGCGTGGCAATCCCACCTCTTAAAATTTGTTTCTGTTGGCACATTGTAGTCTTGCATTTTACGGCAAGTCTGTTATAATTAAGGTTATGACTAATAAGCGCGAATCTGATCCTTTATCATCTGCATCTGAAGGCGATTCCAACACCAAGAACATTGTCGGTTCAGTAGCTGTGGTAGAATTGGTTCTTGATGAGACGGGCGACGCGCCTCTTCGTATAGAGGGTCCAACAATAGAGAACGCGCCTCTTCTTATTGAAGGACCGCGACTGCCAACAATCGAGGAATGTGCAGAAGTTGCCGAGTATCACACCTCCTTTACAGCAGAACAGTTGCTTGAAGAAGTTAAAAAGAAAAATCTAGAAATCGATAGAATCATCCAAGCGCTACTAGGCAAAGAAGGTAAACTGCTTGAAGATGGTGAAGTAGTTGGCGAAGGAGAAGAGGGTGAAACTTTCACCAGACCATTGCAAAATGGTGATATATCCAGGTGGCTAGACAACAAAAATCAAGATGGGCTCGATGTTGGCGCAAAAGTTTTTGAATATAGAAACAAGAACGGAGAAATTCAAAAGACTAGTGTATTGAGCAAGAAGATGTTGCGCGAGGGCGTATATACCGAAGATATGCGATATATGTTACGCGCATTGATTGGCGGTCTCATTTCTACTGGTAGTGCCGCGGAAAAGAACCAGGCTTTATATTTGGCAAAAAAATGGGTGGGGTATGGCTTTGTTTACGAAGGCTGGTCAGAACTTTCGCTAGCAGCCGACTCTATGAATATGATCTTTCAGAATGCCAAGGCAGATCTTTACGCCGCTGGCGGGAAGAAACCCGAGGGGCATTCTGGTCGCGGATTCAACAGCAAGGCGGTTAGGAAGTGGGCTGATAAATTGCCAAATAAAATTAAAAATATATTGGGCTTTGGAACTAAAACTGATGAGCTTACTGGCACCACTACGCACGAAGATTATGCTGAGATGAATCTAACAAGTTGCGGTGTTATGGATGCCTTTGCTGACTTTACAACAAACTTAACCAAGGACAAAGCTGACGACACTATAGAAGGACTCGCTGGTAGCGATCAATATACTGTGCTAGGAACATATTTCGAAGTTATGTGCGAGCTGGACAAGATCAAAGATCTAGATCCTGATGAGAAAAAAGCTGTCGCAGGCTTCTTGAGAATAGAGAAAGACGGTCTTGACAAAGGACTTGAGAAAATAAGGCACAATTCCAGAATCTTGTACGAGAAATATTCAAACTCTAACATAAAGATGCGCATATACGACGATCTGTACAACAAAATTGGTGAGTTCGTTGGTATGAATATCACGCCTGACGAAAAAGTAAACGATGACCAAATAAACGGGCTGTGTGATATGTTGGACGACGACAATCGCGATTTGACCGAACGAGCGCGCAAACAGCTTGAAAACATAAGTAACGCACGAAACCCCGCGCACATGAATCCAGCAAAAGTAATCGAGTTCGATCCCGAGAAAAAACTCAAATACGTCGATACTGGGATGGAGAACCTAACAAAATATACTAAATATCATCCTGCATTCGACAATTTTGAAAAGAAAGAGCTCACAGAAGACATTTTTAATGAAATGAAAAAACAACTAGAGGAAGATTTGACAGAAGAGTACAAACGGCAATTGATACGACAGATAAAGGATGATATGGCAGAAGAGGCCGCCGAGGAGGAGGCAGGTATAAAAACTGAAAATCAAACGGTACAGCGTGTAGCCGAAAGAGGTATGGACTTTGCAGGGAGGCTAAAACTTCGGTTAGAAGAAGTGGTTGGAAGTATTAGGTTTAAGGCCGAGTTAAACAACCGACTCTATGGCTTTATAGTGGACGAGCCCAACCACTCAATTAGGCGAGCCCTGAAAAAATACGAAGATCGATTCGCGCAGAAAGAAGATTAGGGAATCCTTCTAGAGCTATCACTAAGCAGCAAGAACTTCGACAGGAACATATCCTTCTTCGTTGACCACATTGTTGCCAGACAAACCAGATTTCTCGCGTTTATAACCCATTACCGAACCAGTGCGCGGATCAATATAACCAACCACTCGACCCGTCTTGTGAGCATCTCCGTCAAGGTTCTTTTCCTCTTCGGGGATGTGAACTTGCACTTCAATTGCATAATCCACTTTCTGAGATTCTTTTTTGCGTCGAATATTATTCCATTTTTTCTTCAGCGATGCCATGGCGACTTCGGCGCGCGTCTGTGGAATAGCATCTAGGTTCATCGATTTTTCTGCAATTTCCACCGTCGCATCTATGCCGTCCTCATTCCGCTCAAAACCCCATTGCTTGCCAGCGTGTTCGCGTTCGATTTTAGATAACGGAACCATTTGGAAAGTAAAATACTGCGATTTTGGCTTGTCTTCTTTCTTATTTTTGTTGCCGTTGACTTTGACTTTATTTTCATTAAAGACTGTTTCCAGCAGATCCGTTTTCTTCTCCCACACTGCCTTGGCGGTCTCAGCTTGCTTTTCTAGAATCGGAATGGCGTCTATTAGATCTTTCTGCACTTGAGCAATCTCTCGTTTTGCTTCATCTTCGCTATTGCCATTTCTTTTCATAAACTTCTTCCAGATGTTTTTAGCAAATCCGCTTCGCCTGTCTGTGCCATCTATGATCTTTCCTAGTATCTTAGCAGACTCAGCATAGCCTTCCTTGATATTAGCCAGATCAACTGAATCAGCTAATTGATTCGCGGACTTACTAACCGCAACAGGATCGACATCAAGAAAGTTTTTGCTTTTGTCTGAATAGTCAGCCTCAAAGACTGCTGTTAACAATGCCGCTTCTCGTCGGTTATGAGACGCATCAACTTTTAGGTAGTTAAGGACTTCGTGGGTTGTGTAGTGATGTTCGCCATTG
>JGI994J12354_10005220_pt1 | contig 11266 bp, 11 predicted proteins | sample IntmicLarv3ML3BL_FD_12354 | JGI IMG/M metagenome (IMG submission 12354) | reverse complement strand
CCAAAATAAATATCGTGAAATTTCTTCCTGCTCGAATTTTGAGGATTTTCAGGCTCGTCGAGCCAGCATTAAATTCCGTCGAGAGCCGAAAGGCAAGCCGGAATTTGTACATACTCTCAACGGCTCAGGCTTGGCGGTGGGTCGGACTGTGGCGGCGATTTTGGAGAATTATCAACAAGCCGATGGTAGCGTAATCATCCCGGAAGCTCTGCGTCCTTACATGGGAGGCCGAGAAGTCATTCGATAACTGCTGGGGTCTTGGGTATTCAATTAGGAGGCGGCAATTTTTATGATGCCATTGCCTTAAAGCGGGAGTTGATAGGCGATTTTTTTGATGGAAGGGGTCGCTTTTTTAGGGGTAATTGTTTGCGGTATCATCGGCGAGTGTGTTTATTTTAAAGGATAGATAGGAGATGAGTTATGCGGAAAATGACAGTAGAAGTCCCCGGCTCTTGCGGAGAGCTTCTTCAAGGCACTCGGCAAGGTGTACCTTTGCTGGTAACCTGCCCGATTGATTGCTATAGTCGAGCGACGATTTATCAAGGGGATGTGCAAAATTCATTGTCCCCGAAAGCCGCTTGGATGGCGACGTTGGCGAGTGAATTTTATGGAGTGTCTTTGGAAAATCTGGTAATTGAGCTTTCGACAGAATTGCCGATTGGCAAGGGGATGTCTTCGTCAAGTGCGGATATCGCCGCGGTTGCCGCCGGAATTGCTCAATGGGGCGGCAAAAAACTGAATCCGGAAGAAATTTTGGCACTTTGCCAGAAAATTGAGCCGACCGACGGTACTTTTTTTGAGGGAATTTTGTGCCTTGATCATATTGAAGGAAGCTATTATTTGGCTTTACCGACGCCGCCTAAGATTAAAATACAGATTTTCGATTGTGGCGATGGAATTGACACAATGGAGTTTAATCGCCGAACTGATTTACAGGAGTTAAACCGGAAAAAGGAGCCTGTTGTAGAACAGGCTTTTGAATATTTACAAAAGGCTTTGGGTGAGGGAAATGCCAGAAAATTGGCAGAGGCCGCGACTTCTAGTGCATTGGCGCACCAAAAAATTCTCCCTAAACCTCATTTGGAGCAGATTTCTAATAAATTTGCCGAGTGGGGTGCTTTAGGACTGAATGTCGCCCATAGTGGCACAGTCATTGGTATTTTATGGGAAGAAGACCGAGATGAGCTGATGGCGAAAGTCCAAAAAGAACTTCCCAAAATTTGGCCGGAATACCGCTTTTTGCGGAATGCGACTTTGATTGGTGGTGGCATTGTCGTCAAAGAGGTAAGTGATTAAGAAGTGATTACCTTTAACCCAATCAGTATGGCGCCGGAGTACCAAAATCAAGGAATCGGCAAAGCCTTAATTCTATCAGGGAATTGAAAAAGCAAAGAGGCTAGGCTACAAAGGCATTGTGATTTTTGGGNNTTCGGAGTATTGCCGAAAATTCAGATTNGAAATGGTGAAAATTTGACCGAGGCTTTCCGCTCAGGAAAAAAGCCGAAATCGAATCCCAAAGCTGATTTCAAGAATTGAGCCAACAATTTTTATNAGAAGTAAAATGAAAATGCTTCCGAAGTTTATTTTTGACNATTTTTTAATTAATAATTATTTNTTATTGCAAATTATTATTGACAGCCTAAGCTGAACTGTTTATAATNGAAATATAGGTAAAGAAATTCTTTGCCTCCCAAAAAAATATTATAAATAGAAGAGGTGTTTGTTATGAAACAAAATGCACTACACGAAAAATTAAATGTCTACTTGGCAAATCAACAAATCATGTACACAAAATTGCGTAATTTACATTGGTATGTCAAAGGCTCTTCTTTTTTTACTCTCCACGGCAAATTTGAGGAGCTTCTCAATGCAACTGCAGGAATCGTTGACGAGGTCGCTGAAAGAATGCTCGCCTTAGAGCTTGCTCCGGTAGGCAGTATGAAAAAAGCGTTGGAACTTTCCGCGGTAAAAGAGCTGGACGATGCGCCGATTGGCTCAAAAGAAGCAGTCGTCAAGCTGAAAAATGATGTAGAATATTGGATTAAAGATACGAGAGAAATCATCGCTTTATCCGAAGAAGTCGGCGATGTGGTGACTGCGGATATCTTTACCGGCTATCTGAAAGAGTACGAAAAACTTAATTGGATGATTAATTCCTACCTTGCTTAAAGAAGCAACCAAAGGAAGATGCCAAAAGGCATCTTCTTTTTTATTGCCTACTATTCTCGGATTCCGCTACCTATATTCTATATTTTTATGATTCCATGGGTTGACAAATCTTTTTCGGAGATTTACAATATAATAAGTTACAAATTTACACATGAAAAAGCAATGATGAAGTCAGTACGGAATACAAAGCCTTCAGAGAGCCGATGGCAGGTGAGAATCGGCGGAATGTTTTCCGGAACCTCCCTTCGGAGCTGCGATGCTGAATCTCAGTAAGCGTTGACGTTTTCCGCGTTAAGGATTTAAGTGGATCTGTCGGATTCTAGTTAGGGTGGTACCGTGGGCCTTGAGCTCGCCCCTTCGGTAACCAGCCTTTTTTATTTTCCGATGGCTCAATTTGGGTGGTACCGCGGCACTTTTTGTCGTCCCTTTTCTCAGGAAGGGGCGATTTTTTATTTGCTTCCCTTCGATAGAATCCATTATTTTAAAGGAGGAACATTCATGTTTAACAACATTCCATTAGTCATCATTATTTTTTATATCATTTTGCTCTTTGCCATCGGATTTTATGCCAAAAGCCGAGCTACCGGTGATGCTGATAGCTATGTGAGAGCCAGTAAGCAGCTCACGGCTCCACTGATTTTTGTTTCCATGATAGGTCTGGTTATTGGTGGCGCTTCTACTGTGGGCATTTCAGAATTAGCTTTTAATGTCGGTATTTCTGCCGGTTGGTACAATGTGGGGTGGGGCGTCGGCTCGATGCTGATGGGCTGGCTCTTGATTGACCGAATGCGAGCCCGCCGTGATTTCACTACTTTGCCGGAAATTTTGGATCGCTACTATGATAAAAAAGGCTCTATTGCGGCGATTGCGACTCAGGTACTTATCTGCATCGTTGCTACATCCATCCAATATATCGCCGGAGGCTCTATTCTCCACATCGTTTTGCCGGATGTATTCACAACTCTTGAGATGGGTGTTTTGGTCAGCGGCATTGTCTTTGTAGCCATTACTTTTATCGGCGGAATGTGGTCAGCCAGCCTATCGAATATTCTAAATATCACTTTGATTTATGGTGGCATCATGCTTGCCGCTGTGGCTGTTGTCAATGGTTACGGCGGAATGGAGGCCATCACACTCAATTTGCCCGCAGACGGAACGTGGATGGATCCGATCGCCGGCATCGGTTGGGCAGGTGTGACCGCCTATCTGGTCATTGGTATGGCAATGAATCTGGGATTGCAAAGCGTTACTCAAATCGCCATGAGCGGTAAGACCACTTCCGGCACAGCCAAAGCCTTTCTCTACGCCGGATTGGCAATGTTGCCTATTGGCTTTGTTTCGGCTCTTTTGGGAGTTGCCGCAAAATCAATGTTTCCTGATGCGACTGCGACATTGGCATTACCCCAGGTCATCATGACCCTCAATCCGTGGATTGCCGGAATTACTCTTGCAGCTTTGTGGGCTGCCGATGTTTCTACTGCTTGCAATCTACTTTTAGGCTCTTCCACTCTCATCTCCCAAGATATTTACAAACGCTTCATTAATCCCAGCGTCTCACCGGAAAAGTATGTCTGGATTAATAAATTTTCAGTCCTTTTTTTCGGCGTACTTACCTGTACTATGGCGATGTTCATGCAAGGAATTCTTACGGTCTTGCTTTTCGGCCTGTCCCTTTGTGCAGCTTTCGGAGTAATTCTGCTTTTCACCCTGTTTGCGCCCCAATATTGTCGCCGTAGCAGCGCCTTCTGGACTTTTGTCGCTGCCATCGCTACCCTAGCCGCTTGGAAATACATTCCGGCAGTGCGAATCTTTCCCCATGTGGTCTTTGCCGAATGGATTGTCTGCACTCTCACTTATTTTGTGGTCTATTTCATCGACAACAAAGCTATCGAAGTCGAAACTCTGGCAACCATTGGCAGCGGTGATTGATAACCGAAAATTGCATAAAAAATGCACTACTTTTATAAGTAGTGCATTTTCTTTGCTATTTAAGAGCTTCAATTATCAGAGCTCATCCCGATCGGGTTTTTGGCTCTTTTCGCCACTTAAGGGGACTTCGCTCATCATGCGGGAGAAAAAGCCGGAGAAGAAAGATTCTTGATTTCGTCTTTTCAAAAAACCTCTCTGCGCTTTATTAGAATGTTTCGTATATGTCCAGCAGGGGGTGCTATCTATTTTCGCTAAGGTAAAGTTACCGCTTGCTTGCCAAGTATCCACATAATAGCCGGGAGTTCTATGATAGTGGGTCACATAGCGGGGAGTATAAACTCCTTTGCGATAAGAGCCACCCTGTACAGTTCTGACCGATTGGGTCGAGGGCGGAACATAATGAGTGCCTTCGCCAATTGCGGTCATTTGTCCAAAAAGCACACCATCCGCGTAGCCTTCCAAGTGAGGAGCCGCGGTTTCCCAGAAGGCTTTTTTGTCCTCTCCTTGCCAAAGTTCTTGCCAATTCGCTTCCGGTGCTTTGGCCTCCAGATAGGTCAAGCAATCACTCATAGGAATCAAAGTTACTTTTTTCCCCAGTTTTTTCTGAGCCTGCTCTTTCCATTGTTCTTCAGCAGCGGCAAAGCCAAAAAGTTTTTCTTCCGGTTTGTCCGCTTTATCAGCATTTTTCGCCGATTCTTTCATCGCTTTCGCAAAAGCACTTTCTTCTTCCGGTTGTTCGTCCGCTTCTTCCTCTGACTCTTGCCGGGTTTCCGGCTCTGATTTTATCTCGATTGTCGGCTGTACTTCCTCCGATGCCGGAATATTCACTTCGACTTTGATTTCGTCAGAGGTTGCGTCTGGTTCTACAGAGCCACCCAATTCCGGCGACACCCAGCCGATTTTCCCTCTAAATTTCTCACTATTCGTATCTACTAAGTCCACCAGTATCACTCGGCTCCACTGAGAGAAATTCACATCCGGATCTTGCCATTTCGGCTCTTTGGCTTCGCATTGCCCAAGTAATAAACCCAGACTGCAAGCCAGTGCCGAAAAAATTACTTTCAGCTTCATATAATTCCCTCGCTTTTTTCAAATCTCTACCAATTCATATTGGCGGCTACCCATGCCCAGCTCTTCGGCATGGCTAATTTGAAAACGTCCGTCAACTCGTCCCATTCCCTGAAATTTATCTTCTCCTTTAGCATGATTACACTCTAAAAGGGAATGATTAAATCCTTCCTGGGCAGTCACCAGATCGTGACAAGCCTGATCCAGCGCGACCGGATCCCAGGATGCCAAAATGCCGATGTCCGGCACAATCGGTGCATCACTCCAAGGTACGCAATCACAGTCCGGAGTGATATTCATCAGAAAATTAATATAGCAGACTTTGCCGGGCTTACCTTTGACCGCCGCCCAAGCATACTCGCTCATGCGCTCCAAAAATTCCTTGCCCGCTTCTTCCCAGTCCATCGCCAGCGCGCTTTTCGGGCAGACTGTAATACACTCGCCGCAGCCAATGCAGACAGCTACATCACTGACAGCCTTGGGGCCGCTGTCTTTGGCCTCAAAAGATAATGCCTGCACCGGACAGACCTGAGCACAAACGCCACAGCCGATACATTTTTCCTCGTCCACTGCGATGCGGGTAAAATGCTGATCTTTTTTCCCCGCCGCCGGAGCACAGCCCATTGCCAAATTTTTAATCGCCCCGCCAAAACCTGCCATACCATGACCTTTAAAATGAGACAGCACCATCATGCTATTTGCCCTGACGATGTCACCGGCGATATGAGCTTTTTCAAAATACTTGCCTTTGCCATCCAAGGAGACATCTACTCGATTGTCTCCCAACAGGCCATCGGCGATAATGACCGGCGCGCCGACCACTTCCGGCACAAAGCCATGTAAATGAGCAGTTTTCAGATGGTCTACTCCATTATGGCGACTACCGGAATAGAGGGTATTTGTATCGGTTAAAAATGGATTGCCGCCGGTTTCTTTGATTTTATCCACGACCTGACGGACAAACAATGGGCTAATAAAAGTGTCGCCCCCTTCTTCACCAAAATGAAGCTTGACTGCGACCAAATCTTTTTTTGAAAATGCTTTTTCAAAACCTGCCTTTTCGAAGAGTTTTCTCACTTTGGCACTCTTATTTTCCTTGGCGCTCCGGGATCTTAGATTTGCAAAATAGACTGTACTTGTCATCCCTTTTTCCTCCTTCGAAAAATGTTTTCGTTGTTATTTCTAATTCCACTTTTCTGAGTCTTTTCCTGTTTTTATTTTGCTGTTTTCATCAACACTCTTTATAATGAAGATAACAACATTTTCAGCCAAACCGAAAGGAGTCCTTCCTCTTGAACCGTGAACTCTATACCCCTAGCTTTATTCGCCTGCTTCTCTCCAATCTTTTTTTCTGGATGAGTACCAATCTTTTAGTGCCAACCATTCCGGTTCATTTCCATAATCTGGGCTATCCTGCCTCGGCAATCGGCGCAATCATCGGCTTTTTTGCCCTCGGAGCGGTGCTTTTTCGGATTCCTTCCGGTCGCTGGGTGGATCGCTATGGGAGCACTAAAGTTTTAGGTACCGGCATCATTATTGCCGGGCTTTCCTTGCTACTGCTTCTTTTTTCCAAATCTACCGAGCTGATTCTCTTGGCACGCTTCATCCACGGCGCAAGTATCACCGGATTTTCCGCCGCTGCCCTGACGATTAATTCCGTCATGCACAAGTCGGCTCATCAAAATGAAGCGGTCGGTGCTTTCACGCTATTTATCATGATTGGTAATGGCATCGCTTTTTCAAGCTCCCTTTTTTTATATCGGGCTTTTGATTTCAGCACCGTTGCCGGAATCGGTTTTCTAGCTACCATACTCACCTTCCTCTTATTCCCGAAAAATATCATTCCCCCCAATAAAAGCAAAAATGCCCCCCCGATTTCCATACCGGAAGTTGCCAAAAACCCCGGTGTTTGGATACCTTCGATTTGCCAATTTGGATCTAATTTCGCCTACGGTGCCCTTTTTGCCTTTGTGCCTCTGCTCTTTGAGCGTGCCAATGCCAGCGGCCTCACCTACTACTATATTGCTTATGCCATTGCGGTTGTCCTGACCCGAATCTTTGTCGCCCGCATCTTGACTTTTATGCCCTCTACCCGCCTACTGGGTCTTCTTCTTTATGGCTTTGGCATCACCTTAGCCTGCACGCTCATTCCGCCGGGGCCCTTCAGCAGTATCCTGCTTGGTCTTTTAATCGGCTTCACCTATGGTATCGCCTTTCCGGCCCTTATCCCCATTGTCGCCAATCACACCCACCTCAACGAGCGGGGCACTGCTTTCGGGGTCTTTACAGTCTCTGTCGACATCGGTGCCGCAACCGGTTCAATTTTCCTTGGAGTGCTACTGGACTACATTCCCTTTAATCCGGTCTTTATCATGTCTGCCGCTATCCTTATGGGGCTTGGCTTCCTCTACCGGACTTTCCTCCAACCCAAACTTGAAAAAGCACCGGAAATTCACGAAACACCCACTTCTTAAAAATTTATCATGACCTCTTATAAAAGGGTTTTCACTACAAAAAGAGAATTATTCCAATATAGAAAAATAGTCTGGATACATTTAAATTATCATAAATATTTTAGAGATAAAAATTTTAAACATGCCAATGAGTCGTATTATAGCGAGGATTTGGGAAAAAGCACCAGGCGGAGTGAGAGAAATGTGGCGCGGTGTACATACAAGTACATAAGCCGCATTGAGCGAAACTACAACAACGTGCTTTACATCATCGACTTGGCTAGGCTCTGTCTTCACTTACGCTTGCCAGTCGCCAAGAGGTCGATGGGTTTCCTACATATATTTCAGCGTCATTCCATTTCTTGAAATATGGTAGTCGAGCCAAATACGAAGCTAGAAAGGGGGAGAATATATGACTCCTGAAGATATGGTTATCCGACTAAGTCTAGCTTGCCTCTTTGGGCTGATTATCGGCGCCGAGCGGCAGGCCCGTCATAAAGTTGCCGGGCTTCGCACCCATGTTTTGGTATCCCTTGGAGCCTGCCTCATTATGATTTTATCGGTGGAAATTGCCACCTCACTCCCAAATAGTAGCGGCGACCCCGGGCGTTTGGCGGCTCAGGTTGTCAGCGGTATCGGTTTTCTCGGAGCCGGAGCGATTTTAAAAGAGGGGGTTAGTGTGATTGGTCTCACTACTGCTGCAAGCCTTTGGTTGATTGCAGCAATTGGCCTTGCGACCGGTGTAGGTTCATTTTTCAGTGCCGGTATCGCTACTGCATTCGGATTTATTACTTTGACTTTCATCGGGCGATTTGATAAATTCCGGCTTCTCAGGCAACAACACCATATCACTCTTGAAGTGGAGTCTTACTCGGAACGATCTCCGGTCAATCTGCTGAGTGCCCTGCTTACCGAAAAAGGCCTCTTGATTGAGGATATCACTGTTCTTGATAGCAAGCCGGGCTATTTCCATCTCTCTGTTACCTTTGATACCGATAAGGGCAAAATCTCCCTTACGGAGTTGATGGAAGAAATCCGAAAAATTGAGGGAATTACCCATGTGAAAAAAGGTTAAAGTTTCCAGGAGGTGTTAATGATGTTTGAAAAAAAAGACTTAGTGAGAATGGAGATTTACCTGTCCATTGGTATTTTTTTAAAGGATATCCCGCTTTATGAAGCGATTCTTTTAGAGGCTAAGAACTTGGGAATCGCCGGCGCTACGGTCTCTAAATGTATCATGGGCTACGGGCCGGAGAATCTAATCCGGGGGCGAACATCCTTGATGCCCTCGAATGATGTGCCGATTCGCATTGAGATGATCGATCGACCGGAAAATCTGGAGCTTTTGCTCCCTTACTTGGAAAAAAATCTCAGAAAAGGGCTCATTTTGCGAAGTCCTGTTGAAGTTCTTCTACCCCTCAAAGAAGGTGCCGGCAACTGATGAATATTCTCTGGGTCGCCTTGGGCGGCGCTATCGGCTCAGTGCTTCGCTATCTGATTTCTACCTCGGCTTTGCGCTGGGGCAGCTACTTACCTTGGGGCACTCTGACGGTCAATGTGGCGGGCTGCTTTTTTATCGGTTTTTTTCTACCTATCGGACTAATTAAAGTACCAGTGCCAATGCGGCTGCTTCTGATGACCGGTGTTTTAGGCGGTCTGACGACTTTTTCCACTTTCAGCTTTGAATGTTGGAGCTTTTTTCTAGCGGGACAATGGGCGCAGGGGCTGCTTAATATCGCGCTAAACCTGGGACTTTCCCTGCTGGCGGCGGGGCTTGGCTACTGGACAGCCTGCCGATTGATTTGAAAGTGAGGATATCCATGAAGAAATTTTTGACTCTCTTAATTGCAGCTACTTTTATGACTACTCTTCCGGCTGCTGCTCAGACTGCCGAAGCCCTTCTTAAACCGAAAAAATCTCTGCCGATTCCCCTTGCAGTCATGCTACCCGAAGGAAAACGTTGGGGCTATTGGAATGCGGTCGATCAAGATTGGCAAATTGCGCCGCAGTATAGAGAAGCTCATTCCTTTACTGCATCTCCGGATTTTCTGGCTTGGGTTCAGCTGGAAAATCGCGGCTATACCCTCATCAATCCATCGGGCACGCAACTTACCGCGCCAATGCCTTTTGAGGATGTAGCGCCCCCCTCGGAGGGATTGGCTCGCTTCAAATTAGATAGTAAATGGGGTTATCTTTCGATTCAGGACGGTACTTTCGTTATTCCACCGACCTTCCTGCAAGCGCGAGAATTCAGCGGTGGTCTGGCGGCGATCGAAAATCGCCCCGGCCGTTGGACCTATATCAACCCCCAAGGCAAAAAAGCAGTCTTACGAGATTTTTCTTTCGCCTACTCCTTCATTGGTGACCGAGCGATTGCGCTGGAGGAGCGAGGCTTCTATGGTCTGATTAGTCGCACCGGCGAATGGATGCTAACGCCTCGATTTGGAGCGATTTATGCACCCCTACAAGGAGAGAAAAATTATCTGGTCGGCAAAGTTGATAAAGGCAAAAAACAGTTCATTCCCTACTATGAAGTTGTCAATAATACCGCCTTTGCAATCAATTCCTTTAAAGCCGAAGATGCCAAGCCTTACAAATTCTTTGGGGCTCCGGTCAAGCAAAATGGCAAATGGGGCTACATTGATTTGGAAACCCAATGGCTAATCCCGGCAGAATTTGAAGATGCCCAAGCTTTCATCAATCCAACTCTCGGAGCCGTAAAAAAAGACGGCCTTTGGGGTCTAATCACGCCGACCTTTGTCTATTCTTCCAAAAATAGTAGCGTCGTAAAAGCAGGCGGCCGCTGGGTGCAGATGAAGCCAGGCGATTTTGTCGCAGACGGTTACGAATGGTTGCTCAAGCCAACTTGGGAGCAAGAGCCGGATTTGAGCCTGCTGGAGCACTCCGGTCAAGTCATTACAGTCAACCAGCTTTTCTACAATCTGGACGGCGAAAAAATAGATAACTATGCCAATGCCATGACCGAAGGGGAACAAGCTTTGAGGCAAGGCAATAAGGCTACTGCTAAAGCCCTTTTTGAGCAGGCTCTTGCAAAAATCCCCGATGATAAAGCCGCTCTCTATGGGATTGAGCGGGCTTCCAATTAGCTCATTTTGGAGGAATCAGTAGATGTCTATCCAACTTGCCCGTCGAAAATTTTTTGCCTGCCACTTTGGGGAAGACGACTTCTTCATTGAGGGTATTCGGCTGAATGCGGTTCATCAAGTTCCGGAAACCTACCCGCCGAATTGCGAGCTTGATTTTTATCTGGATAATGGGGGCGATATCTTTTTGCTTCGACTGGCAAATAGCTCCAAAGACGAGCTCGTCTATATCACGTCCGGCGAGCTTGAACATCCGGCTCGGTATCTCACTTATCTAATTGTCCGAAAAACTCTCCAATATAAAATAACCAAAGAACTCTCCCTTGTACTCAGGCAAATCAAAAAAATCGGTTTCCCGCAAAATGGGCAAGCCCCAAATATTTATTCCATTGATAATTGGGAATAGACAGGCAAAATAAAAAAGACCTCCTATCTTAGAATAAAATCTAAGACAGGAGGTCTTGCTATGTCCGGTCAAAATGTTTCATTTTCCTTTTTTATTTAGTGTCTCATTTTCGGGATGCAGTGCACGCGCCTCAAGGG
>JGI994J12354_10005219_pt1 | contig 11269 bp, 9 predicted proteins | sample IntmicLarv3ML3BL_FD_12354 | JGI IMG/M metagenome (IMG submission 12354) | reverse complement strand
TTGCTACCGATTCCGACATCGATTCCCCTGGAGGTCTGTCCATCTCTTCGAAGGTGTTCCTGTATTCGGCACTTGTGCTTTGGTGCAGATGCATGGTACCGATCCGGTCTTTCATNTCCTGAGGGAAGTCCGAGAATATCTCCAACAGCCTATCGATACAATGAGACTCCTCATAAGCATCCGGCAAAGTGTTCATCAAGTGACCGGTATCAAGACAGAATCCCCAATTATCGAATTCAAGCCTATCCTCCAATAACTCATNTTCCCACTTATTTGCAAGTTTCAATCCTGGCCACCATAGGTTCTCGAAAGCCAATTTGAACGGTGGTTCTCCCCCTGGAAATCCTGATGCAACGGTATTGACCATCTCAGCGAACGCCTTCAATATCTCACGGCTGTCACCTGTCTGCTGACGGTGCATGGTCTCGTCCAGATTTGCACTCCCCGCATGTAGAACGCCGTAGGCAGGATCCAATTTGGATGCGTATATTATCGCATCCCTGATATTGTTCACCATCTCATCCCTGCTCTTTCCGAACGTCAGATATTTGAAATCGTATTCATCGTGCTCGTGCTGCGGAACCTTCTCCGTCCATCCCGTATACCAGTCCACTGCGTACGGTAAATGCACCGAGGGAGAAGGTCCATAATATACTTCAGGAACCTCTTTGAACAAAGTGAAAAGCTCTAATCCATCACATCCGAGTGCCCTTAGTCTTGAGGCAGTATCGCCCTCGCCGGGAATGCTCTCAAGAGATTGGTACATCGAATAGTTAATCAGATGTTTCATAAATAACTCCGGAAATGGTTTTTAAATAAGTTCGAAAGCAGCGTTTATCGCTGCCTCCACTGCAATGATCTTGGTTGCTCCGCTACCGACGATCAATACATCATTCTGGGTCATCCCGGTGTCCTTCCTGATCTTGTAGGCGGTCATGGGATCCCTCTCATCGATGTTCCAGTCGGGAGGGATCATGAGAACTCCGTCGCGGATGACCACGGTGGTACAGCCTGTTGCACCGACCTTGATCCCCGCATCCCTCTGTTGCATTCCGTTGTGTATCTTCTCAGACACACCAAGAACGACAACACCCTGCGTGAAATCTCCTATCGTGGAGCCTCCGAGTTCCACATCCACTATTCGCATAGGGATCTGATGTAAGAATGTCTGGCCTGTTTTTGTGATGGTTATACCTGTCTGCTTCACGATAATGAAGCCCCAGTCTTTCAATGTGTCAACTATCCTTCGCATACTTCCCTCGCCGATCCCTACCAGATCGGCAAGTTTCTTGCGTCCAACCCTTTTGCCATCAGATAAGATGTAAAGGGCCCAATATATGTTCGCGTCACTGAAACGGAACATCGGTCCGAATTGTGGAACCTCCATTATTTTCATCGCAATCAGCTCCGGACACTCTGGTTTTGCTCAGAAGGTCCTGACTTTACCATTCACGATAAGCTCTGTGACCTTATCAATGTTATCCAACCAGTCTGCGGCAATCTCGGTTGCCTCGGATTTCCACTTAGGCAGACGGGCATCTTCATTGATCCCTTTTGATACTATCTCGACAGATGCATTGAGGGGTTCGGAGACGGGTTTACCTATCTGTGACAGGAGCCTGACATGTATCTCGGCCTCGTCGGTGACTTTCTTGGCTATATCGTCGGCGATGAGTTTGGACATGATATTGTATATCTTTCCGATGTGTGTTATCGGGTTCTTTCCGGAAGTAGCCTCCATGGACATCGGCCTGTTCGGAGTTATCAACCCGTTGCATCTGTTCCCTCTTCCGACAGACCCGTCATCTCCCATCTCTTGGGACATTCCGGTACATGTGAGATAGTAAACCTTTCTCTTGTAATCGTCACCGGTGTTCACTTCAAGAGAAATATCCACCTTGCGGGATCCGATTATCTTCAGTGCATTGTCTAAGGTATCGTTGTAAAGCTGCTGAACTGCGGATTTATATCCTGACTCATCATCAATGAACTTATCGACCATCGCGCATGCAACGGTCATGGTCACCTTGTTGTTCACTCTCGATGCCATTACTTTAACGTCCTGACCAGTCTCGGGGAGCTTTCTTTTCAGCTTTCCGTTTATGAACTCCTCTGTCTTGAGGACCAACTTGTCAGTTATTGAATAAGGAGCATAACCTACACCGAACGAGGTGTCATTCGCAAGGTGTCCGGAAGCCCTATACACACCTGTAAGGTCATCGGATCCCATTCCCAACTTCGCATCCAGTATTACTTCTGAATCCACATTCAGATTGGGGAAGGTTTTCTTCAAGTATTTCCTAGCCGCGTCCAGGGCAATAGGTTTGCATGGAAGTGATCTGAAATCCTTTCCCTCTCCTGCGTGCGTTGTCGTACGTCCAACGAGCAAAATGTAAGAGGGATCGACAATCACTCCTCCGCCGAATTTTGGTGCGGCAGAACCTGCCGCTATCTGTGTTTCATCTGTGTTGTGGTGAAGCACATGTCCAAATTCCTTGATGTACATTTTACAGAGCGCTTTGCTGACCTCCTCTGCGAGTGCGTCTGCCACACTGTCAGGATGTCCGATACCTTTTCTCTCGACGATCTCGACACTTTTTTTAGGTACAGGGACTTCGTCGACACCGTCAACATAAATATTCTTCTTCTTTGCCATCATTTTCACCTTCTGACTTATCCCGTGACATATAGTCACAAGTATTCTTTGTTTAAAGTGGAGTAACTTCCTATTTATAAATCGAATTGACAAAAATATTCATATATGAATATTGTTTATAGGCTTTTATGAAATTTCCATCCTCCTCCGACATAAGGAAATTAAGGAAAAGCCTTGACATAACACAGACAGAACTCTCACACGAGTCTGGGGTGAGTCAAAGTACGATCGCTAAGATAGAGAGAGGAAGGATCTCTGCCAGTTACGATACTGTTGTGATACTCTTCGAAACCCTTGAGAAGATGCAGCAAAAAAGCCACAAGGACATCTTCGCGTCGGATGTTGCATCGAAATCCATCATAACGATACAGAGCAATGAGAAGGTGCATTCAGCGACCGACCTCATGAGATCCACGGGATTCTCTCAACTTCCTGTACTCTCCGGTGATATGCCTGTAGGCAGTATATCCGAAAAAGGAGTGTTCGATCTCCTCCGTAAAGGAAGGACAATGGATGAATTGAAAGACACCGTGATATCAAGCGTGATGGATGAATCCTTTCCGGTCGTATCGGAGAACACTCCTATAACTTCGGTCACCTCGATGATGAGCAATTCGAATGCTGTGTTAGTAGCAAAAAAAGGGAAGATCGTCGGCCTCATCACAAACGCGGATCTGCTTAAATTGATCTGATGTTGTCCGCAGTGATACGGAACATCTCCAGATCTTCCGGGATGAATACATTTTCGAATATCTCGACCGTCTCGTCCTTTATCATATCCAGATCTTCGTATCTGTTACTGATATGTACCAGCATCAATGCCCTGCAGCCACACTCTTTGGCGGTCGATGCAGCCTGTGTAGATGTGGAGTGCCAGTGTTCTTTAGCCAATTTTTCATGGACCTCGGAGAAAGTGGATTCGTGGATCAGGACATCTGCACCTTTGGCCGCCTCGGTCAGTCTTTCACACGGTATCGTATCTCCGGAATAAACGACAGAACATCCATGTCTTGACGAGCCCATCACCATCTCGGGTGTTATCCCTCTCACGCATTCTCCATTCTGTATTCTCGAGAAATCAGGCCCTACCTTGATCCCGAGTTCGGTGGCTTTCTTCTTATCGAATTTTCCAGGGATGTCGTCCTCTTTCAACACATACCCAAGGGATGGTAAATTGTGTTCATTCTGGAATGCCGATACTTCGAATCCGTTGAATTTTACTGCATCCCTGTCTTTCAATTCCTTTATATCGATGTGGTAATTGATATCCCCTGGACACACAGAGAGTACTGTTTCGACACCTTCCTTGATCCCCTGAGGGCCGCAGACGATCAGCGGATCCTTTCTTCCTGATGCTCCCATTGTCTGAAGGAGTCCCGGAAGACCCAGGAAATGATCTCCGTGCATATGGGTTATGAAGATCCCGGCGATCTTCATGAATGAGAATGGAGATATCATCAACTGTCTTTGGGACCCTTCGCCACAATCGAAAAGGATTATGTCCGTCGTCTGTCTGATGGCAATGCACGGCATCGCCCGATCCCTGGAAGGAATACTTGCTCCGGTACCCAAAAAGAGGATCTCTAACATATGACCACGTCAGAAGATCTTGTCCAGATCCCTGCTGTTCTTGGTCTCTTTTTTGTATTCTTTGTAATGCTCTTTGCAAAGATGAGCACTGCGAACGTTCTGATCCTTCAACCTGAGTGATGATTTGGTCATCTGCTTGAGACTGATGGATCTTTCAGACTCTTTATTGCAACCCGCAATATCGCAGACCTTGCTTTCCGTGCTATGCTTGGCTGACACCATAAACACTTAATCTCCCTGTAGGATATATTATTTCTGCAAGGTTACCCGTATAATAATCTCAGCGTTCAAGATATAAATCCGATGAGTACTATACAAGAACATGACCAAAATCGCACCGTCTCTTCTTTCGGCAGATTTTTCCAAATTTGGCGAAGAAGTGAAACGGATCGAGGCCGCAGGAGCAGATTGGGCACACATCGATGTTATGGATGGTGTGTTCGTTCCTAACATAACCATCGGACCCTCTGTCATAAAATCGGTCAGAGAATTCTCTAAGATACCGTTTGATGTGCACCTAATGATTGTGGACCCAGGAAAATATGTCAAACGTTTTGTCGACGCCGGAGCAGATATGCTCACGGTACATGAAGAGATAAAAACTGACAAGATTGCTGCCTTGAAAGATATCAAAGACTCCGGACTCAAAGTTGGAATGACCTTGAATCCCGACACGCCAGTACATGTACTGGATAAGTATTTGGATATGTTAGACCTGGTCCTGATAATGACGGTGGAAGCAGGATTCGGCGGACAGCCATTCAAAGAGGTTGGATTATCAAAGATAAAATACGTTCGGGAATATTCTGAGGCACACAACCCTCGCATGGAGATATCCGTGGACGGTGGTATCAACCGCGACACCGGAAAAAGATGCGTCGATGCCGGAGCAACTGTTCTTGCGGCAGGAAGTTCCCTGTTCGGATCCAAAGACATGCCAGCAGAAATAGCGTTATGGAAGAAATTTGGTCCAAATACCAGAGCGTGAACATCAATGGGAGTCAATCTTTCTGCCCTTACCGAATTCCAGCCTGTGGAACTCTCCGCTCTCAGCGGAAAGACCGTTGCGGTGGATGCTTACAATACGATCTACCAGTTCCTTTCCATAATCCGTCAGCCGGACGGTTCCCCGCTATGCGACCGCAAAGGTCGGGTGACTTCACATCTGTCCGGCATATTGAACCGAACCTCCAATCTGATAGGTCAGGGGATAGAGCCGTCGTTCGTATTCGATGGAAAACCTCACGAACTGAAAAAGGCGACATTGGACGGCAGAAAAGAAAGACGGGACAAAGCCACCGTCGAATGGGAAATAGCGGTAGAAGAAGGAGATCTTAAAAAAGCTTTCAGCAAGGCTCAGCAGACCGCGAGAATGACACCTGAGATCAAAGAATCCTCGAAGGAACTGATAGGTTACTTGGGATTACCGATAATCGATGCCCCGTCAGACGGAGAAGCGCAGGCCGCATTCATGTGCATGAAGGGGGATGTGTGGGCCTCTGCTTCGCAGGATTTCGATTCGATACTGTTCGGCACTCCCACGTTGGTGAGGAACATGACCATCACCGGTAGACGTAAAGTTCCCGGCAAAGATCAATACCGGGATGTCATGACAGAGATCATAGACTCATCTGAATTCCTGGAAAAACTGGGAATAACCAGAGAACAACTGGTGGATGTTTGCATACTGATAGGTACCGACTTCAACCCCGGAATATCAGGGATTGGTCCGAAGAAAGGACTGAAGATCATCAAAGAACAAGGTGATCTGGAACATTATATGATGAAGACCGGTACTGAGATAGCCAACTATCAGGAGATCAGGGATATCTTCCTTGGAAGTGAATATACCAAAGACTATTCCGTCACCCCTAAGGACATCGACAGGGATGCCGTGATAGACATGCTCAAGGAATATGATTTCTCCGTTGAAAGAGTAGAATCCACACTGAACAGACTGGAAGAATCCCGCAAGGCCATGAAGTCAAAGAGAAACCAAAAGTCATTGGATTCATGGTTCTGACTGCATTAAGTATTTAATTCGGATGTTAATAGTCCCCATGCCCGGCAAGACAGTCCGGGTATGAGAGGATTAGCGATGATAAAGCAGGTCCGCGCGAATTATGACGCCCCGACGATCGAGAGGGAGATCCAGGAATTCTGGACTTCCGAGAAAGCTTACGAAAGAACAAAAGAACACCGGTCGAACGGTGAAAGATTCTATTTCTTGGACGGTCCGCCGTACACCACAGGTTCCATTCATTTAGGGACTGCGATGAACAAGTCCCTGAAGGATATGATGATAAGATACCTCAGGATGAACGGTTACAACGTTAGGGATCAACCCGGATTCGACATGCACGGACTTCCCATCGAAGTTCAGGTCGAAAAGAAGATCGGAGTTCATTCGAAAAAGGAGATCGAAGAGATAGGTATCGATAAATTCGTCGACACCTGCAAGAAATTTGCCAACGATCTGAGAATAAGCATGACCGAACAATTCAAACAGCTGGGTGTATGGATGGATTGGGACAACCCCTATCAAACGCTCAGACTTGATTTCATCGAATCGGCTTGGTGGACCGTACAATGCGCCTACAAAAAAGGATTGCTCGGTCCTGCCCATAAAGTGGTCACATGGTGTCCGAGATGCGAGACCGCATTGGCTGAAGCCGAGATAGAATACTGGGATGAGACCGATCCTTCGGTGATCGTAAGATTCCCTCTGAAGAACACACCTGATGTATCTCTGCTAATATGGACCACAACCCCTTGGACTCTTCCGTCCAACATGGCGGTTGCTGCTCATCCGGATTTCGAGTACGGGGAGATAGAACTCAACGGACCGAACGGAAAGGAGAAGGTCATATGCATGCTGTCCCAGGCTGAATATGTCACAAAAAAAGGAAAGTATGATTCCTTCAACATCCTCAGGAAAATGAGCGGCAAGGAATTAGAGGGTCTTGAATATCTGCCTCCCTTTGAGATATCACCAGAATATCTGAAAAGGAGTGACTGGACCCACAAAGTAGTGAATGCAGACTATGTCGAAAAGGATAATACCGGATTAGTTCACACCGCTCCCGGATTCGGACCGGATGATTATGATACCGGAAAGAAATACGGCATGACACCGTTCTGTCCTGTCGGGGAATCGGGGAGATTCACCGATGAGTTCCCCATGATGGCGAACAAGAAAGTAAAGACCGTCAATGAGGATATCGTCACCTATCTTGATGAGAAAGGCATATTGCTCAATTCCGAGAAGATAAAACATAGATACGGACACTGCTGGAGATGTAAGTCTCCCATAATCTACCGTAACACCCGCCAATGGTTCATCGATGTGCCGAAGGTCAAAGACAAGATGCTCGATGAGATCGACAGGGTGAATTGGGTACCAGACTGGGCAGGAGAATCCAGAGAACGCAACTGGGTCGAAGGCGCCAGAGAATGGTGCGTATCCCGTCAGAGATATTGGGGTATCCCTCTGCCTGTATGGGAATGCGAATGCGGCGAGGTACATGTCGTAGGTCAGTACAACGAATTGCATGAGGGAAAAGGATACACCGACGGAATGGATACACACAGACCCTGGATCGATGATGTCACTTTCACATGCAAAAAATGCGGATCAGAGATGCACCGTGTGAAAGATGTCATGGACGTTTGGTTCGATTCCGGTGTGGCCGCATGGGCACAGCTTGGATATCCTGCGAAGACCAACGAATTCGATACCTGGTGGCCGGGAAAGTTCATCATCGAAGCACATGACCAGACCAGAGGATGGTTCTACACCCAACTAGGGGCAGGGATGGTATCCTTCGAGAGAGCACCTTACGATGAAGTGATGATGCACGGTTGGGTCCTTGATCCGAAAGGTCAGAAGATGTCCAAATCGAAAGGAAATGTCATAGAACCCTTAGAGATAATCAAGGAACTTGGCGCGGATTCATTAAGACTGTATCTGATCAAAGCGAATGCTCCATGGGAGGACACTGCGTTCCAGAAGGACGGTCCAAAGAATGCGAGGAAGATACTCAACACTTACTGGAACGTTGTCAACTTCGCATCCACATACATGAACATCGATAACTACGATCCTGATGCCCACACTCTGAAAAGTGTCACTCCGTACCTAAGAAGCGAGGATAAGTGGATGCTTTCCAGAACGGAGAAGGTCAAGAAGTTCGTTACCGAGGGGCTCGAATCCAGAGAACTGCACAAAGTCGCAAGAGCGCTTGAGGATTACATCATGGAAGATCTTTCAAGATGGTATGTCCGTCTTGTCAGAGACAGAAGCTGGAGTGAATCCAGTGAGGCTGAGAACGATAAGATCGCTTCATACTACGTGCTTCACAATGCGATAATGAATGCTGCGTTGCTTCTTGCACCGATAGCCCCTCACATATCAGAAGAGGTCTATCAGCACATGGGAGGTTCGAAGCCGTCGATCCACATGGAGGATTGGGTGACATTCGATGAAGGTCTCGTCAATGATGGGATAGAACACAGCATGGCTCTGATCCAGAATATAATGGAGATCGTTGCAGCGGAACGTGCCAAGATGGGAAGCAAGCTCAGATGGCCCCTGAAACGCATCATCATACGCGGTAACGAAGGGATCAATGATTCGATAAGGGTCTTCGAAGAAGTTCTTGCACAACAGGGCAACATTAAAAAGATCGCTTATTCGGACGCCGATGTGAAGGATATGGAAGCTGTGGCCTTTGACGGAGGAGATCTGTTCATCGATTTCAGTGTCACCCCCGAGATCGAGGCGGAAGGATATGCCAGAGAGCTCATACGAAGGATACAGCAGATGAGAAAAGACATGAAACTCAACGTTGAACAATACATCAACTGCGATGTCCATGCCGAACCCCGTCTGGTGGAACTCTTCGATACTTGGAAATCGCACATCTCAGCAGAAGTAAGGGCAAAGAAACTGACCTTTACTGACAGCCCTGGTGGCGATGAAGTAAAAACATGGGATGTCACGGGAAAGGATATCGTCATCGGCATAAGTTCTGCCGAACAGTGATATCACAGACCCAACATCTCTTTTACAACCTTCAGGGTGAGAGGGACCACGGTATCATCGTTTCCGATATCTGATGGAGCCCTCCACTCAAACCCTATATTCTCTTTGTTGAGAACAGGTTTTGCAGAATTGACTCTAAACAGGAAAGGATACACTTCCCAGATGACATTGTCTTCACGCACATAGACAGGGGGAAGACTCGCATCCGGTGACGAGACCTGTATTCCCGTCTCTTCCATTATCTCCCTTATCGCGGCACGCTCGGTTATCTCATCTTTCTCTATCTTACCGGCAACCAGTGACTTGGCACCTGGGAATGATCTTGCCGTCTTGGGACGTTCCAGCAGAAGTACCTTCCCGTCACAGTATATCGCGGAGGACACCACTTTGATGCACTTCACTCCTTTCAATTCGACCGTACCTTGATCTCCGTCCACGGATACGATGTCCCCGTCCCTGAATATGCTCACGTCGATCTTATCGACCATCGGGATCGAAGATATCACGGCACCTGTTGTCACAATGGTTTCCGCGGTCTCGTTTATCAGTGCGATGGGGGCCTTACCGTGTACCAGAAGGTCATAGATGACGAATGATCCGACGGTGCTTCCCTTACCCTGAGTGAAGACGAATACCTTCCCTGCCAAGTTTCCACCTTTCTTCACATTGAGATCTCCGGTCGAGGCGTTGACCCCTCCCAGAAAACTGAAGGACTCATCTAATTTCACTACCTCGCCTTCAGCCTTACCTGAAGATATGGCTCTGCCGGTGAAGATCATATCACAACCTCCATCAATGCCGCCATATCCCTGCAGATTACCTTCTGAGAACATAACGTAGGAAGATAGTTTCCGGCTTTGGCGGAATTGGTCCCTGTGCGTTCAAAGACTCCCTCTATCGGAGCGACGACCATGCATGTGTCAGCAAGCACAGGACCGAACTGTTCCAGGATCTTGACCTCTTCTGCACATTCATTCCTTACCTTTGACGACGTACAGAACCATATTTCTGTATCTTTACTCTTTTTCTTCTTTCCTTTCAGGAATGCAGCGATGTCCCTCACCTCTTTGACACTCAGATGAGGACATCCGAGCGCGATAAGTTGGACATCGTCTACGGTATTCAATTTTGAATATGCTGCATCCAATTCCTTTTTTCCGATATTGATGGTTTCCAATCCCTTTAGATCGTATTTATCGGCTTCTGGTGTGACTCCCTCCACGTGGAAAAGGGCCACTGATCCTGCTGCTGCCATTGCAGCGGCCATGGTTTTGGCATCATCGACCGTCGGCTTTATTCCCTTGAAATATGGTATCCCGTTTCCGATGGCCATTCCCACTGCCTGTCCGAGCATGGAATGACTGAATATCGAACCTCCGATATCAGCTTCGATCACTACAGTAGGTTTCCTGTTACTGTCAAGATGAAGTCCGTAGTTCGCTGTTTTTCCGATGATCGCTGCAGCGAGTGCGCCAGGACCTCCTTCCCTGTTGGTTCTGGCACCTATGAAAGAATTCACGAAAGATAACGCAGAGGATTCTGCCCATGCCACATGGTCTCCGAATGACGGCACGTTATCACTCAGATAAGGAGTACATGAACATGTTGTCTTGACTCCCATTTTCCCATAGAGATCTATTATCTTCAATTGCTTTTCAGCGAATTCGGGGGTGATGTGCATTTCCTTCCATCTGTTCCTATCCATTCCGACCGGATTGAGGGTGGAACAAACAGTAACTTTGGCACCGCCGTTCACCATATCCTCCAGATATCTGACTCCTCCATCCCCTATCGTTTTATAAGAAGCTCCTGAAAGATGTGCAGAAGTTATCTTGACGAGGTTCTCGGCACCATATATCTTTCCAAGAGCCACTACGAGCTCCATCGCCTTACCGGCACTTTCTCCAAATTCACCATTAAGTATACGCTCTTCTTCCTTTGTCAGATGCATTATTCGACCCCTTAACTGTTTATTTCTG
>JGI994J12354_10005218_pt1 | contig 11269 bp, 9 predicted proteins | sample IntmicLarv3ML3BL_FD_12354 | JGI IMG/M metagenome (IMG submission 12354) | reverse complement strand
TGTGACCAGTTGATACGCCCCATATCCTTTGTCAAAAGCGGGGCATGGCTTGCCTCGGCATCGTTTTGCTTAACGCGAGTGACTGTTCCGTCTGCAATCATAGGCAAAACGGCCAGAATAGCTTCCGCACCAAGTGCAGCCAGTTTATCGTGTAAGCTCCCGCCTGTGTCGTCGTTTGTGATGGGTGTTTCGCGTATCATCAGTATATCTCCTGTGTCAACCCCTTTATCCATCTGCTGGATGGTGACCCCGGCGATGGCATCTCCATGCAATATGGCTTGCTGGATGGGCGATGCGCCTCTGTATTTGGGTAATATTGACGCATGGATGTTGATGCAGCCGTATTTGGGCATATGCAGTATGGTTTCAGATAAAATCTGGCCGTAAGAGGCCACTACAAAAATGTCTGCGCCAAAGGCGGCCAACTCCGCCATCGCCTCTTTGCGCTTGACGCGCAGCGGCTGGAGAATCGGCACATCTCGCTGCAAGGCCGCGTCCTTGACGGGGGAAACGGCCATTTTATTGCCGCGCCCTTTGGGGCGGTCAGGCTGTGTCACCACTGCCAACACTTCATGCGCATCAAACAACGCCTGCAAGGCGGGCACGGCAAACTCCGATGTTCCCATAAATACAATCTTCATCTTTGCCTCATTCCTCTTCGTCGTCAAATTCGTCCTCATCGTCCTCGGCATCCATTTCGATTACCTTGTCTATATATAGGATGCCGTCCAAATGGTCGATTTCGTGATTTAGCGCAATCGACAAATATTCTTCGCCCTCAACGCTGATTTCTTCACCTGCGCGGTTCAGCGCTTTTACAATTGTTTTTTCGGGCCGCTCAACAAGCCCTGATTTGCCGGGCAGGCTTAAGCACCCTTCGGAGCGTTTCTGGCTGCCTTCGGTTTCCACAATCTCGGGGTTGATCAGTTCAATCAAGCCTTCGCCCATATCGATAATGACAATGCGCTTCAGCACCCCGATTTGTGGTGCGGCCAACCCAACGCCGTTTTTCTCTGCCATTGTTTCTGCCATGTCGTCAAGAAGTGTCAGTATCTTGGGGGTAATTTCCTTTACGGGCCGCGATTTCTTTCGCAGAATATCATCGCCCTCATAACGCATCTCTCTCAGTGCCATACTTTTCACCTTACCTTTATATTAAACTATCGAAGCCGGGTCAAGCGAGATATTGACGTTTATGCCGCTCATATCAAAGTGGCCGCCCAGCTTGCCCATACAATGTGAAACGAACTGCCGAAGCAAAGCTTCATCCGTGCCCTTAACAATCAGCTTCCAGCGGTACAACCCTTTGATTTTTGAAACCACGGCGGGAGCGGGGCCAAGCATTTCAAAAAATTGTTTGCGGTTATATTGTTTCATGATGTCAAGCAAGCCATTCAAAGTAACAATCAGCTTGCGCTCATCGGTGCTTGTGAGCAAAAGCACCGACAGATGGGAAAACGGCGGATATTGCATCTGTTCGCGCAAAGCGATTTCATGGGCATAAAATTGCTCATAATCCTGCTCCTTAGCAAATGCGATACTGTAATGCTCAGGGTTGTATGTTTGTATCACCACACGGCCCGGGATCTCGGCGCGGCCGGCGCGGCCGGACACTTGCGTCATAAGCTGATACGCCGTTTCCGCTGCGCGATAATCGCCTGCATGTAAGGCGGTATCCGCCGCCACAATGCCAACAAGCGACACGCCGGGGAAGTTTAAGCCCTTGGCAATCATTTGTGTACCGATTAGTATGTCTGCTTCTTTGGCTGCAAACTTGCCTATGATTGTTTCATGGCTGTTTTTGCGCCCGGTTGTATCCAAATCCATGCGCAAAGTTCGTGCTTTCGGGAAAAGCGCCGCAACCTCCTCCTCAATCCGCTGGGTGCCGACCCCGAAAAAACGGATGTGGTTTGACCCGCATATAGGGCAGCGTTCGGGCGTTCGCTCCTGTCTGCCGCAGTAATGGCATAAAAGCTTGCCCGTATGGATGTGGTATGTATAGTTGATGCTGCAACACTCACAAGCCAAAACATGCCCGCAGCGGCGGCACGACACAAAGGTGGAATGCCCGCGGCGGTTCATAAACAATATGGTTTGCTCGCCCGTTTGCAAATTGGCCGCGATGCCGTCAGATAATGCCTTGCTGAATATAGAGCGGTTGCCGTCCGCCAATTCGAAGCGCATGTCGGCGATATGGATGTCCGGCATACGGCGGTTTACCCGTTCGCGTAAGGTAATCAGCTCCTGCGCGCCCTGTGTTGCGTGGTAATAGGAGCCAACGTCGGGCGTGGCTGAACCCATAAGCACCAAGCACCCTGTGAGGCGGCTTAATTCGCGGGCGATTTCTTTGACATCGTATTTGGGCGTGGTTTCGGATTTATAGGTGTTCTCATGCTCCTCGTCAATCACAATGGCGCTTAGATTGGCGAAAGGTGTGAATATGGCGGAACGCGGGCCAATCATCACAGAAACGCGCCCATCACGCGCCTTTTTCCATTGGTCAAAGCGCTCGCCAAGCGATAAACGGCTATGTGTGAAGGTAACCGCCTCGCCGAAACGGTTTGTGAAGGCCGCAATGGTTTGCGGGGTCAATGAAATTTCGGGCACAAGCATGATGGCTTGTCCGCCTTTGGCAATGACCTGCTCAATCAGCCGCATATATATCTCTGTTTTGCCGCTTCCCGTAACGCCTTGTATCAATATAGGCTTTTTGTCGGGTGCATTGGCTGCGGCGAGGATGGCGGCCACCGCGGTTTGTTGCTCGGACGTCAGTACAATCGGAGTTTCTGTTTTTGCTTGTTTGATTACTTGGCGCAAGCGTTCAACCATTTCGATGCGCAAAAGCCCATTTTTGGCCAGCGTTTTGACCGGGGAGTCGGATATATGCAGAAAGGCCTTCAAGTCGCCCACGGCCATGCCATTGTGATCAAGCACCATTTGCAGCACATCGGCTTGCTTGTCCTTTTTGGAAAGGGCGGCTTCCAGCAACGTTTCAATATCAGGACGGGCTTCGTTTAGAAACGCGTACTTTACACGCATGGCGTAATCTTTCAGCTCATAATCCTGTTGCAAACGCACCAGCCCCGCGTCGCGCAAACCGCTGACGTTGCGGGTTACATTTGCCCCAAACTGCTCATCAAGCTCACGCTGCGCCACGATGCCGCCGTGGTTTTGTATATACAAAAAAACGGTTTTGGCTTTGCCTTTTAAGGCAGAACCGTCTGCGCCGTCGTTCATAACAACCGCAAATTTGTTGCGCAAGGCGATGCCGGCGGGCATGATGCAATGCAGGCAATCCGCTAAAGTGGCATCGTATTTGCCGCGCATCCACTGCGCCAAGGCAATCATCACAGGCGAGAATAGGGGGAATGCGTCCGGCAGTTCGGCTATAGATTTCAGCTTGTCCGGCGGCGTGTCGGTGGTGTCGGTCAGGCCGATGATATATCCGTCATACAGGCGGTTGCCGCCGCCAAAAGGCACAAGCGCCCGCATACCAACCTGCACACAGCCGCGAAGCGCAGGCGGCACGGCATAGTGAAACGGGCGGTCTACGCTTCGGGTTTTTATGGAAACTATGATTTCCGCAATCTCGTTCATGTGCCGCTCCTTTGGCTGGGATAAACAAAGCCCTGCCTCATATGATACGGATAGGGGACAGGGTTTTGGTTGGTTTTTGTGCTTGGTTTGGCAGTTGGATACAGGGTTTTTATTCCTCGTCCTCGGATTCTTCTAAGAGTTCTTCCGCCTCTTCGTCAAAAGCATCTTCTTCGTAATCTTCATCGAAGTCATCTTCAAAACCGTCGTCGTCCGCGTTAAAGTCAATCGTTGCAGGTTCTTCGGGCATGGCGGCATAGTCATAACAAGCCGCATCGTACAACATGGCATACTCGTCTTCCGGCGAGCCATCGGGCAGCACCTGTATTTTGCCTTTGCCGATTTCGCTGACCGCGATGGATACGGCTTTGTCGGTGGTTACGTCTGCGGTGTCGCATTCCGCCCCGTTTACAATCTGGCGGGCGCGTTTGGCCGCTGCAATCACAATGGTGTAGCGGCTGGTGATTTGGTTATCCAAATCGGTGTTTTTGTTGTTGAGTATGTCCATTAACTCACTATAGGAAGGACGCAACATAATTATTCGACAACTCCTTTGAATGTATTGACGGCACCTTGGCACCGCTTAGGTTTCAGTTGCTCCGCCGCCACAATCAGATTGATGCGGTCAACGGCGTTTGGCACTTCGTCATTGATAACGAGATAGTCATATTGGTCAATCAAGCCGATTTCATCATATGCCTTTTTATAGCGACGTTCGATGGTTTCCGAGTCCTCGGTGCCGCGCCCGATCAAGCGGCTCTTTAATTCGTCTAATGTAGGCGGCATCAAGAAAATAAGCACGCTGTCCGGATACTTCTCTTTTACCTGCAAAGCGCCGTTGACGTCGATTTCAAGCACTACGATTTTGCCTTCATTAATTTTTTCCTCTACATAAAAGCGTGGTGTTCCGTAAAAATGCCCTACAAAAGACGCGTGTTCCAGCAAGTCGTCACTGTCGCGCATGGCGGCAAACTGTTCCGGCGTGCGAAAGAAGTAGTCCCGCGTGTCCCGCTCGCCTTCGCGCGGGGGGCGTGTGGTAACGGATACAGAGAGTGCATACCCCAAATCGGGCGGAAGCGCTTTAACCACTGTACCCTTGCCGGAGCCGGACGGCCCCGAAATGATAATCAATACACCTTTGTTCATTCTTTCCGTCCTCCGGTTCATTTAATCTTTTGATTCTTGCGCCTCCGCAAACGAAGCCTTCTGCCCGATACGTCCGGCAATGGTTTCGGGCTGGATGGAGGATAGGAGTATGTGTCCGCTGTCTGTAATGATAACGGCGCGTGTGCGGCGGCCTTGTGTGGCATCGATAACCGCTGATTTGTCCCGTGCGTCTTGTATCAGGCGTTTGATGGGCGAGGATTCGGGGTTTACAATGGCAACCACCCGCGCGGCGGCCACCACGTTGCCGAAACCAATATTGATCAGGTTCATGCTATTCAATGTTTTGCACCTGCTCACGTATTTTTTCAATCTCACTTTTAGCTTCAACCACAAGCCGCGTAATATCGAGATCGTTTGACTTGGAACCGATGGTGTTGACTTCGCGGTTCATCTCCTGCACAAGAAAATCCAGCTTTCGCCCGATAGGTTCGGATTCCTCCAATATGCCGGCCATCTGCGACAGGTGACTGACAAGCCGTGTCAGTTCCTCATCAATGCAAGCACGGTCGGTGAACATGGTTACTTCCAGAATGAGGCGCTGCTCATCGACATTTGTGTCGCCGAGAGCTTCTTGTACGCGCGTTGTCAGCTTCTCGCGATACTCTTGCGCCACAAGCGGCGCACGCTTGGTGATGCTTGCCGTAATATCTTTGATTTGTCCGCATTTTTTCAGTATGTCGGCCTTTAGGGCGGCGCCTTCGCGCTCCCGCATTTCGACAAAGCGTGTTGCCGCCATACGCAATGCCGCTTCCAGCGCTTCCCACATTTCCGCTGCTGTTTCGTCTGTGTCGGCATTTCGCTCTACACTTAATATGTCGGGGAATTTAGCGATAAGCGCCAGGCGGGGCGGGTCGTTTAACTCATACCGCGCATCAAGTGCGGCCAGCCGCTCCATATACGCGTCTGCGAGCGCTTCGTTTAACGTCACTTTAATATCATCGCGCGAAAAGGTTTCGTAGTTGACATACACATCCGTTTTGCCCCGCGACACGCATTGGGACAAAATCGCCCGCATCTTTTCCTCGAAGGGGTTCATAATGCGTGGGAGCTTGATGGTAATGTCATTGTACCGATGGTTGACAGATTTAATTTCCACACTAAATCGGCGATTGTACAGCACGCATTCGCCTTTGCCGTACCCGGTCATGCTTTGAATCAAGCGGCTCACCCCTCTATGCATCTTTATAATGCGCCTTCGATAAAGTCTAAACTATATCATACCAAACAAAAGCCGTCTTGACAACATTTTTATATCAAAAGGCGTAAAATAATTGACAAATGCAGGAATTGCTTTACAATAGACATAAGGAACCGCCGCACAACCCCCAAAAGGGCTGCGCGGTTTTCAGTTAAGGAGCGGATATATATGAGCAACTCCAAGGAACGCGAAACAGCAGTGTATATCCTGACAGACATGCAGGCAAATGGCAGCTACACCAATATCCTTTTGCGCAAAACGCTGAACCAAAACAACGCGCTGCTGCCGGTACAAAAGGCATTCATAACGGAAGCTGTGAACGGGGTGCTTCGCAACCTTATTTATATTGACTATATTATCAACCAATTTTCCAAAACCCAGACCGACAAAATGAAGCCCTTTGTGTTGAATGTGCTGCGCCTGTCCGTATACCAGTTTTATTATATGGATAAGACCCCCGATTTCGCTGTGTGCAACGATGCGGTAGCGTTGGTCAAAAAGAGGGGGATGCACGGGCTTGCCGGGTTTGTCAACGGGTTGCTGCGCGGAATATTGCGCGGCAAGGACGCTATGGCCATGCCTGATAAAGGCACGACGGCGTATCTTTCGGTGCGGTTTTCCTGCCCCCTTTGGTTGACGGAGCGGTTTATCAATCAATATGGTTTTGACTGCACAAAGGATATGCTGGCCTCCCATACAGCACCGCCCGATGTAACTTTGTGCGTAAACACATGCAAAATTACGCCGGCAGAGCTGGCGGAACAGCTTAAAGCGGAGGGCGTTGCGGTTAAACCATCGCGCTTTATGCCAAACGCACTGCACGTATCCGGCACCTCGGATATGACGGCACTTCCGTCATTTAAGCAGGGGCTGTATCATGTGATGGATGAAAGCGCTTTGTATGCGGTATCGGCGGCCGCGCCCGTTGCGGGAATGCGCATCATCGATATGTGCGCCGCTCCGGGCGGCAAAACTTTTGCGGCGGCGTATATGGCAAATGATGACGCGGTGATCTCGGCCAGAGATTGCTATGAACACAAAATCGCATTGCTTCAAAACGGCATAGACAGGCTGGGGCTGCGCTCGGTGCAGGCAAAATACGCGGATGCAGAACATCTGTATGAGCGGGATGTCGAAGCTGCCGATCTTGTCATGGTGGATGCGCCCTGCACGGGCTTCGGGCTTCTGCGTAAAAAGCCTGATATCAGCCTTGCCCGGACAGAGGCCGATATCATTGAGCTTGCCGCGCTGCAGCGGCGGATACTGCGCACGGCGGCGCGGTATGTAAAAGCGGGCGGCACTTTGCTTTATAGCACATGCACGCTTACAAAAGAAGAAAACGAGGACAATGCGGCCTGGTTTGCATCCGAGTTTTCGTTCCGCGAAACCCAAAGACGCACCATTTTTCCGCAGGAATATGGCACCGACGGATTCTTTATATCAACATTTGTAAAGGGATGATCGCATGAGCATTGCGGATATACGCAGCGCCGATATGGCTGATTTGGTGAACCTTATGGCCTCGCTTGGCGAAAGACCGTTTCGGGCCAAACAAATATTTCACCGAATACACGCCAAACACGCCGCAGGGTTTGATGAAATGACGGATTTAGGCAAGGATTTGCGGGCGAAGCTTGCCGATGTCGGATGTCTTTCTGCCATACGGATTGTGCAAAAATGGGAATCATCCATCGACGGCACAATAAAATACTTGTTTGCATTTGAAAATTCATCTATAATAGTGAAGGGCGGACAAATCGTCGCGCCTGTTTTTGCAGAGGCGGTGCTGATGCGGCACTCGTATGGCGACACGGTTTGCGTGTCCTCGCAGGCGGGGTGCCGCATGGGCTGCAAATTTTGCGCCTCTACCGTTGACGGTTTGGCCAGAAGCTTAACCGCGGGGGAAATGGCGGGGCAGATATACGCCATCGCCGATGATGCGGGCGCAAATGTCACCCGCGCGGTCGTGATGGGATGCGGTGAGCCGCTTGACAATTACGACAGCACGATTCGCTTTATCCGTTTGATGAACGATGCAAACGGGCATCATATGAGCCAAAGAAACATTACCGTATCCACTTGTGGGCTTGTGGACGAAATGCGGCGGCTTATGAAAGAAAATCTGCAAATCACATTGGCGGTGTCACTTCATGCACCAAACAACGCCATTCGGCGGGCGATTATGCCTATCGCAAACAAATATCCGTTGGAGGATTTGCTTGCGGCCTGCCGCGAATACGGAAACAGGACAAAGCGGCGGGTGACATTTGAATATGCCTTGATTGCAGGCGTAAACGATGACCCGTCACATGCGCGGGAGTTGGCGGGTAAGTTGAAACATATGCTTTGCCATGTGAACTTGATACCTGTTAATGAAATTGCGGAGCGGGATTTCAAAAAAAGCAAGGATGCATCAGTCACCAACTTTGCAGATGCCTTACAGGCGCGCGGGCTTGAGGTAACCATACGCAAACGCCATGGTGCGGATATCGAGGCGGCCTGCGGGCAATTGCGGCAAAACCAAGCAATTTCGGAATGAATTTGCATAACCGAGGAGTGGTTTCATGGGACGAAACGGCATAGGCAAAACCAATGTCGGCTATGTGCGGCAAAACAATGAAGATTCACTTTTTGTATTAAACGGCCCCATTGGTAAACTGCAAAATTTGTATATCGTGGCAGACGGCATGGGCGGGCACAACGCAGGTGAAGTGGCAAGCGCGGCGGCAATCGATCATTTCTGCACATATATTAGAGAAAACGCATACAGCAACCAATACATTGAGGAATTGCTGGCAAGCGCGGCGATTTATGCAAACGATAAAGTTTTTGAACTTTCTTTGGCGGATCAAACCCGCCAAGGCATGGGCACAACGCTGTCCGTCTGCTGTTACGATGCGGACAATCTGTATTTTACACATATCGGTGACAGCCGCATTTATCTGCTTTCGGGCGAAACGCTTACACAACTGACTGCCGACCATACCTTTGTGGAAGAAATGGTCAAAAGCGGGCAAATGACTGAAGAAGAGGCGCAATACAACCCAAGCCGCCATATGCTGACCCGCGCGCTTGGGACAGAGTATGGGGTGGCAGCCGATGCCGGGTACACGCCGATTCAAAACGGTGATTTGGTGCTGTTGTGTTCGGATGGTTTGTCAAACATGTTGGACAACGAGGCTTTGGCCGCCATTTTGCGCGGTGAGGGCACTGTAGAGAATAAGGCGGAACAGTTGGTCGCGCAGGCGCTTGCAAACGGCGGTTTGGACAATGTGACTGTTATTTTGCTGTAAATGAGGTGAAAAGATGGTATTGCAACAGGGAAGAATCATAGCGGAGCGCTATGAAATTATAGAGAAAATCGGATCGGGCGGTATGTCCGTTGTATATAGGGCCAAAGATTTGAAGCTGGACCGTTACGTAACATTTAAGGTGCTGCGGGCGGAACATCTGGAAAACGAGGCATTTATCCGCCGCTTTATCGTGGAAGCGCGGGCGGTGGCAAGCTTGAACCATCCCAATATTGTCAATGTATACGATGTTGGGCAAGAGGGCGATATCAATTATATTGTAATGGAATTTATTGACGGCGTAACTTTGAAGGAGCTTATTGTAAAGAAAGCGCCTTTTGACAACGTGGAAACGCTGGGTGTTGCCATACAGATCGCGTCGGCCTTGTCCCACGCCCATAAAAGCGGCATTGTGCATCGGGACATTAAGCCCCAGAATGTGCTTGTTACTGCGTCAGGCACAGTGAAAGTAACCGACTTTGGCATTGCGCGTTCAATCAACGCGCAGACGCAAACCATCAGCGGAAGCACCATGGGTTCCGTGCATTATTTCTCGCCCGAACAAGCCAAAGGTGGGTACGTGGACGACAAATCAGATTTGTATTCCCTTGGCATTGTGATGTTTGAAATGGCAACGGGCGCGTTGCCCTATGACGGGGAAGAATCAGTTGCGGTGGCGCTGATGCATGTAAATGACCCGCTGCCTGATATGGTTGAGCTAAACCCATATATTTCCAAAAGTGTAGAAAGCATCATACTGCGACTGACCCAAAAGGCCGCCGCCGCCCGTTACGGTTCGGCGGACAAAACCCTCAGCGATTTGCGCATGGCCATTACAAAGCCCGATATGATTATGGGTTTGGCAGACGCAGACGAGGAAGACGCGGATATAGAGGATGCGGACGAAACCGAAGCGCCTGCGGGCTTTTTGGTGCGGTTCAAAATCGAACTGGCGGCCATTGCCACAGCGATTGTTATTATCGTAATTTTAATATTCGCTGTGCGGCCGCTTTTCAGCAGACCGCAAACCGATTTTGTGAAAATCCCGAATCTTGTCGGGCTTACCTATGAAGCCGCTGTAGAGCGGGCCGCCAATGCCCGTCTCGATACCGAGATTCTGGAGCAGCGTTATGACGAAGATGCCGAGGCCGGCATCGTTTTGAAGCAAAACTATGCTGTGGACGGCAATCTGGAACCGGGTGATGTTATCGGCATTGTCATAAGCCTTGGCCCCCAGCGAGAGGTCGTTCCCAATGTCACGAATATAGAGCTTTCCGTGGCGGAAAGCAGGCTGAGCCAAACCTCATTTGGTTTTGAGGTGGAGTATGAATACAGCACTGATACTGCCTTCGGTATCATTATCTCACAAGAACCTGCCGCCGAAACTTTAGCGGTTCCCGGCGAAAAGATCGTGTTGACGGTTAGCAGAGGCACCAAGCTTGAGCAGGTTATTGTGCCCGATCTTATCGGTTTAACAGAAGCACAGGCAAAAAACAGATTGACCGAGGAAGGTTTGACGGTTGGGCACATCAACACAGGCTATAGCGCGCGCTATGCCGAGGGTCTTGTTTCATTGCAAACCACAGCCGCAGGCAGAAATGTTTTGAAGGGAACGACCGTCGGGTTCGTGGTCAGCCTTGGCCCCGCGCCTGCCGAGCCATCGCCTGATCCGAATGAAACAGCGCCGCCGGGTGAAACAACGCCAACCGAGGCACCGGATGAACTCGATAAACCCGATGAACCAATCGAACCCAATGAGCCGCCTGTAGAGCGAGAGCTGAATCTGACCTTGCGGCCAAGCCTCCCGGAAGGCGTTGATACTGTCGTCTTAACGCTGACGGAACGGACGGCCAACGGCTTTGTGACAGTCTATGAGCAGGAACACACGCGCTTTGATTTCCCTGTTATAGTGCCGGTTCGCGGCACAGGGCAGACGGAATACCACATGATAATAGACGGGGTAAATGTAGGCAGTCAGATGGTGGACTTTGACAGCCAAACCGGCGTGCCGGGGGGCGGC